>Ga0224495_10002489_pt1 | contig 11962 bp, 13 predicted proteins | sample SF_Jul11_sed_USG_FD_168128 | JGI IMG/M metagenome (GOLD analysis project Ga0224495, IMG submission 168128) | Sediment microbial communities from San Francisco Bay, California, United States - SF_Jul11_sed_USGS_4_1 | ecosystem: Environmental > Aquatic > Marine > Sediment | place: USA: California... | reverse complement strand
GATTACGTCACCTCACAGTTCAACCGGGCCACAATGGCACTGAGACAGCCGGGCTCGGCTTTTAAACCCTTCGTGTACGCCGCCGCGTTTCGCAAGGGGATGTCATACAACGATATCATCCTTGATGAGCGTGTCAGAATCCGGGAACTGGATACCGGTCGCTGGTGGTCTCCGAGAAATTCCGAGGATAAATACTATGGGGAAGCCTCGCTGAAGACCGCTTTCGCGCACTCTCTTAATTCTGCAACCGTGAGGCTTGCGCAGAAGATCGGGTTCGACAGCGTGCGCGACATGGCCCGGCAATGCGGTATAACCGCCAAGCTCTCTACTCACCCGTCGATTGCGCTCGGTTCTTCTGAGGTGACTCTTTTTGAACTTACCGCATCCTATTCGGTTATTGCCACAGGCAGAAAAGTAACGCCCAGGGCTTATACCATGTTAAGGGACAGGAATGGGGTGGTTGTGGAACGTTCTGTGCCTTCGTACCAGGAGGTTTTGTCCGCTGATATCGTAGACAAGATGAGGGTACTCCTGCGCGCGACAATCGAGTCCGGGATCGCCGGCAGGGCAAGGGCGGTGAACCGGCTGGTTTATGGGAAAACCGGCACTACCAATGATTATTCCGATGCATGGTTTGTTGGATTTGATGACCGTCTTGCGTTAGGAGTATGGGTGGGCAGGGATGACCATACCCCCCTCGGCATCGAAGAAACCGGCTCAGAGGCAGCACTGCCCATTTGGACCGAATTCATGAAGCGCGTAAGGTATTATTGAAATCCACTTATTCCCGGGTCAGCACTGCGAAGCAGAGCATGGCAGCAGGAGAGACGGCTGCTTCTCAGCAAAGGAGGTCTCTTTCTATTTCAGGTCCCTGAGCTTTTCCTTAAACTCTTCGAGATGCTCTTCTTCTTCGTGAAGGATGTGGGTGAGTTTCTTTTTTATCTGCTCATCAGGGATAGCCGCGATATGCTCCCGGTACATCGCGATGGCGCCTTCTTCAAGAGAAATGAGTTTCCTCAGATATCCTTTCGTACCCCCTTTGCCGAAGTCCAGCTCTTTATGGAGCATCGACGGTATTCCGCCAAGATCAACGATCAGCTCGGAAAGTGTCTCGGCATGCCGCATCTCATCCTTGGCTATCTCCTCCATCGTCCTGCTCGGGTCGCATTGCGGTGTCACAAAGCTGTCCCTCATGTAGATGAGAATCGCCTCGATTTCGCCTGTCAGATCCTTGTTCAGCAAATTGATAATCTCGGACTTTTTCATTCCCCCCCCTGTTTCTTCAGATCACTCTCACGAATGACTAATACTTCAGTGCCGCTTTATCCAGATCCCCGACAACAACAAGGACATAATTTTCGGGATGCAGGTACTTCCTTGCTACCCTGAGTATATCATCCTTCGTAACGGATTCAATATAGTCCCTGTAGTTGTCAACATAATCCAGTCCAAGTCCGTAGTACTCAACTGCGGTTAAAAACCCGGCCATCTTCCTGTTTGAGTCGATGCGCAGGGGAAAGCTTCCGGTCAGGTATGCTTTGGCATCGCTGAGTTCCCTGTCGCTGACCGGCTCTGTCCTGATCCGCCCGATCTCTTTAAGGACCTCACTTATGGCAGTGTTAGCGGATTCATTTTTTGTCTGGAGCTCTGCCTGGAAACTTCCTCCATATTTACTTGCAGGGAAGGAACTATGGACATCGTAGGCAAGGCCTTTGTTGTCCCGGATATTATCCATCAGGCGGGATGCGAAACCGCCTCCGCCGAGGATGTAATTCATGACCGACACCGCGTAGTAATCAGGATTGTCGCGCCTGATCCCGGGATGACCCAGGATGATGTTTGCCTGGGTAAGGCTCTTTTGTATCGTGATGACCTTCGGCTTCCCGACCGGGTCAGGCAGCTTGAACGCCGCTTCTTTGGCCTCTTTCGCCTGCCAGCCCATAAAATACCTTTCAAGAAGGGACTTCAGCTCACTCCTGCCGATGTCACCGACCACGGTCATTATCGTGCGGTTCGGGAGGTAGTATTCCCGGTGGAAGGATTCGATATCCTCAGCGGTGATCCTGTCCAGCGACTCCTCAGTGCCTTCTACGGGTCTTCCGTAAGGATGCTTCCCGTATACCGCTTCCGCGAAGGCCTTTGAGGCGATAGTTCCGGGTTCCTCCTTCTGCTGTATTATCGAATTTTTTATCGACGTTTTCCTCCTCTGCACCTCATCAGCGCTGAAGGCAGGATTGCGGATAATGTCACTCAGAAGGTCGAAACCCAGTCCAACATCTTTTTTGAGCACTGAAAGCGAGACAGTAATATAGTCAGCCCCGCCGGAAGTACCCAGAGAGCCTCCGACGAATTCTATGGCTTCACTTATCTCCTTCGAAGACCGTTTTTTTGTGCCTTCATTCAGGAGATCTGCCGTCAGATTGGCAAGCCCCGCCTTTTCAGCAGGTTCGGCAACACTGCCGGCCTTTATCGCAACAACAACCGTGACAATGGGAAGCCCCGTCTTCTCTGCGTGCAGAAGCGTTATGCCGTTGTAAAGGACCTCCCTGTCAGCGATATCCGCGGCGTACGAGAATGTACTGAAAAGAAAAAGAACACATATGACCTGGAGGCCAAAGGAATGAAGTCTCTTTATCATTTGGTTTCATCCTTCAGAGGGATAAGGATCCCGGTTGTTCTCTTGTCGGAAACAAGATACTTTTCCGCAACGCGCCTGACATCTTCAGGAGTGACCTTTCGTATGCCCTCGAGATACTTCTCCCACAGCTGCCAGCCGCCGATCATTTCGAAGGTCCCGATCATTTTGGCCTGCATGTATATTGAATCCTGCCCCATGATGAATGCGGCCTCTATCTGGTTTTTGGTTTTCTGCACCTCATATTCAGAAGGAGGGTCCTTTTTTATCTTTTCTATCTCGTCGTTGATCGCCCTTTCAACATCGTCGATATTCTTCCCGTGGGCGGCCGTTGCGCCGGTAAAAAAGAGAAAGGGGTCCTTATGCAAACCTTCATAGCCTGCCCATGCGGAAAGTGCAAGCTGCTGATCATAGACAAGCCTCTGATACAGTCGTGAACTTTTTCCATCCGACAGGATACTTCCGAGCACCTCGAGGGCAAAACCGTCTTCATCCTGAATATTGGGCACCTTATACGCGGAAACGATGAAAGGCAGTTCCGCCTCTTTTTTCAAATAAAACCTTCTTTCCCCTCTCTGTTCTTCATCTTCCGTCTTAGTTGCCTCAATCCCGGGTCCGGCCGGGATGCCGCCGAAAACAGCTTCAACTTTGGACACAACCTCTTCCGGCTTTACATCGCCGACGATGATTACCACCGCATTATTAGGGGCGTAATAGGTCCGGTAATGGTTGATCAGGTCATCGGGGTTCAGGTACTTCAGGTCCGACATCCAGCCGATCACAGGCCACCGGTAAGGATGGTTAGTGAAAGCCATCGCCATAACCTGCTCATAGACAAGGCTCTGCGGATCATCTTCATAGCGGAGCCTTCTTTCCTCTGTCACCACGTCCCTCTCGGAGAGGACAGCATCCTTTGTCAGGATGAGGTTCTGCATCCTGTCTGCTTCGAGTTCCATCGGCAGGCTGATCCGGTCCGAGGCAAGGAGCTCAAAATATCCGGTATATTCCTTTGAGGTGAATGCGTTGTCTGTGCCGCCTGCCCTCTGGATAGTCCGGGAAAATGTCTTCGGCCCGTAGTTCTTTGTTCCCTTGAACATCATGTGCTCAAGCAGGTGACTCAGCCCTGTCTTCCCGACATTCTCATCCCGGGAGCCTACCCTGTACCATACCTGAAAGGTAGCGGTCGGTGCCTTATGGTCCTCAATTATGAGGATCTTCAGGCCGTTCTTCAAGGTATGTTCGGCAACATTCAGTGCGTGCGCCTGAGCATGGAACAGCACAAAAAACACAACGAGGAAGAGTCTCGAAACTTTCATACCATTCACTATATCAAAAACTTGAAAACTTATAAACCCGAAAACAGTTTTTGCGTCGCCGATCTATAAAAGAAATTTTCTTGTGCCGCACTTCACGGAGCTGCGGCTCAATACACCGGCCGAAAAATATCACCTCCTTTTTCTCCTCCAAAGTCCGGATAAGTTCGAGAGGTGCGGACCTCATACAATGGTTTTTTATTCCAGAACCTGCGCCCCGGAGAGACTGGAACTTGACAAGCATCAAAAAAAATACTATATACTATAAATATAGTACTATATATAAGTTCATAGGGTTAACACCAGAGCATGGAACATTCACCGGCTTACGCAAAAACAGCGGCGCTGAGGCAATTACACTCGGCACAGCAGGCAGCCAGCTCAATGCCGAAAGGCCTGGCCCGTCATTATTGAGGGAACAGCCCTGTGGACGGGCAAAAGCAATGAGCGGTTTTGAAAAAAAACGAAAATATGCGCGGGAGCCATATGATATTTCCCTGGACTTCATCATTTTATTGATGCAGGAGTATGAATTCAAGCGTATCGCCGCGATGGGAAAAACTGTCGATAAGAACCCGGAAGGGATTGGCATTATCACTGACTTTCCTCTTGAGGCAGGGCATGTTTTGAGATGGAAAGACAATCAGAATAAAGGCGTTCTCCAGCTTGCGATGGTAAAATGGTCCCGTCAGATTGACAACCATTGCAGGGCCGGACTCCTGTTAATTTAGACGCAAACCCTCCTGTGAAGATGCCTGAATTCATCCTGTCCCGGAGGGGGGCCGAATAAGTCTTTCAGGCCTTTATTTCAGCTCCTTCTCTATCTCCTGCCACTTCTTGAGAATCTGTGAACTGCTCTGCCCGTCAAAGCTGAAAACCGCGGGTTTGAATGCACCTGCCGAATCGAGCACGACCTGACTCCCGATCACGGCCTTTATCCTAAAGCCTTTCTTGTCCATCTCCCCGAAGACATCTCCCGTCTTCCAGGGCAGAACAGCAGAGTCAGGGAATCTATTCTGCCTCAGCCAGCCCCTGACTGCCTTTATGCCGATGTCTCCGAAATGGAGATAAACCAAGGGGTATTTATCCATGATTTTTTTTATAACTTTCCTGCTGCTCTCGACGGGTTTTTTTGCAAAGGGCGCGGCGAGCAGACTGCCTTCAACATCAACAAACACTATCTTGCTGCCTTTTTTTCAGGACCATGATATGCCCGCTGCCCGTATCCTGCCCGCATTTGACGCTGAGCGTATACATGCCGGGACTGCCTGCCTTGAATATCTTGTATGCTATGCCGTCGCCTCCGGAGAGAACGCTGCCGATGGATTTTCCGTTCACGGAGAATTCGACAACCTGCCCGCCTTTCGCGAAATAACCCTTCCCCGTCTCAGCCTTTATCAGAATCTCCTCCCTGCTGAATGCTACGCTGTCATAGACAAATACGTCCGCATTCGCCGGGCTGGGAGCGCACAGTATCATCAGAAGAAAAAAGAGATATCTCAGGTTCACATCGTCACCCGTTATTCTTTCGAATCAGCTTCCTCACATCACCTGTCCTCAGGGTGACCCTGCTTGCATCCAGATACTCAAGGAAAGGAAGCGCGTATTTCCTGGATGTTTTGAGGAGATCCCTGAAATCCGCCACTGTTATCTCGGTCTTCCCCGAAAAAAAGTTTTTCAGCAGCGACAGCATGCTTTCATACGCCGCAGCAGAAAGATAGAGTGACTCGTTGATGCGCACAATGGCCTTTTCCTTTGTCAGGATATTTAAAATATCCGAGAACTGCTTTTGATCGATCTTCAGCATCTCTGCCATCTCACCCTTTGCAGGAGGCTGAAAACCGCCCTTTTCAAGCATATCGATGATCTTCGTCCTGTACGTTTCCTCGCTGCCCGAAAGCGCTATCCTGAAGTCTTTCAGCCGGACCAGGTCCTTGTCGACGATGATGCTCTTAAAGCCGGGCAGGAGAAAATTGAACAATTTCTGGTCGGCCTTGAGGAGTGTCCTGATTTCCTCCTTCGGCATCCCGGGCTTCAGGGGGTTCTTTTTATGGAAGGCGCTCAACAGTCCCTTTATCTTTTCCCCGAGGAGATCGAACGTTTTCCTATGCAGAAGGACATCCTCATGCCGGACAATCTCGCCGGCTTTTATTAACCTTGCAACCGCATCGGAGATGGTCTGTATTTCGGCATTGATCCAGCCGTTTATCGCGTCCACCGGGATGCCGGATGTACCGGCTTTTTCTATCTTCAACGATATCTTCTCTTCCAGGGTTCCCCGATGCAGGACCTCGAGATCCTGGATGCCGTCTCTTTTCCTTCGCCTCTGAGGTGAAGGGTTCAGGATTTCCCCGCCACCCAGCGTCTCCAGAGGTGAAAACCTCCTGATGATATATCTGTCCCCTGATACCGCTATTACGGGGCCCTGGAGTCTGAACTGGCAATAACAGCTCTCTCCTGCCTTCAGCTCCTCTTTTTCGTAGAGTATTACGCGGGCGATGGTCTCAGCGGTCCCGATGTAAAAATGGACCAGGCTTTTGCTTTTCAGAAGAGGTGCGTCCCTCAGAAGGTCAAGGTGCGCATCTATGGTTTTTGTTGCGGAGAAACTCGAAGGAGCAACCGCCACATCACCCCTGCTCAGATCCTCTTTTTCGACCGACTGAAGATTGACAGCTACCCGCTGCCCGGCGAAGGCGGTCGTGATCGTTTTCCCGTGGCTGTGCAGGCCCCTGACCTTTGTCGAAATATCCTTCGGCAGTATCTGGACCATATCGTCCACAGAGATGCTGCCTGAAATGGCCGTGCCGGTGATTACGGTCCCAAACCCCTTCAGGGTAAAAACCCTGTCTATCGGAAGCCTGAATAAACCGCCGGAGGTTTTCGGCATGACCTTGAGCGCAAGGTCCTTTATCTCTTTTTTGAGCAGATCAAGATTCTGCCCGGTTTTTGAAGATACCGGAATAATCGGGGCATGCTCTAGAAAGGTGCCTTCAACAAACCCTTTTATCTCATCTGAAACCAGCTCGAGCCACTCCCCTTCAACGAGGTCCGCCTTTGTAAGCGCAATCAGCCCTGACTTTATTTTCAGGAGGTTGCATATCGCGAGATGTTCGCGGCTCTGGGGCATTATGCCCTCGTCGGCGGCGATCACCATGAGGACGATATCAATGCCTCCTGCACCTGCAAGCATATTACTGACAAGCTTTTCATGCCCCGGCACATCGACAATCCCGACAGTAAGATCTTCTTCGGGAAACCGGATATCCGCAAACCCGATATCGATCGTGATGCCGCGTTCCTTCTCCTCTTTGAGCCTGTCGGGATCAATGCCCGTAAGTGCCTTTACAAGGGCGCTCTTCCCGTGGTCTATATGTCCGGCCGTGCCAAGTATGATATGTCGCATGTTTTTTCTGACGAAGGGGTCATCTCATTATAAAGGAAATGATCTTATTTGGTCATTTTTTTCAGGGGGAGTGATTCCCGGCTGTATGCAAGCGTATCTGTCACATTCAGGAACCAAACGCAAATAATATTGGATTTTTATGGGGTCATTGTTTCATACTATTTTCCCGTAAATGTTTATAACTTGTCCGCCACAAAATACATTGGTCTGCAGATTTACTGAAGCGGCGAAACGATCATATTTTTTATAACGGGAGGCAACTGCACGTGCAAAAAAAGAAACTCAACTGCTGGGAGCACCATAATTGCGGAAGGGAGTCAGGGGGCATGCATGCCCATGACCTTGGCATATGCCCTGCTGCCGCGGAAAAAAAGCTGGACGGGGTGCATGATGGCACAAATGCCGGACGCTCCTGCTGGGTAATGGCCGGCACTTTCTGCAAAGGAGAAGTTCAGGGCTCATTCGCCCAGAAATACAAAACCTGCGAAATCTGCGACTTTTACAAGACTGTAAAACAGGAGGAGTTTCCGCGCTTTACGCTTTCCGCCGTTTTGATGAGAAAATTATCAGGATAACCGGGGCGGGCAGCTCAAACTCTGTATGCCGTCCGGCAGAAAAGAGGCCGTCTGTTTCAGTCTGCCTTCAGTGATGCGGCTACACGCCTGACAAGATCCTTTATTTCCTGTTCCCTGACGGTTCTCGCGTCGAGGAGGAGCGCGTCTTCCCTGATCCGCGCAATGACAGGCGGCGACCCCTTTCTGAGCCTTCCTTCCAATTCGTTCACCGATATCCCCCCCGGCCTGACCTGAACAGCAAACGTTTCGAACTCAGCTTCCGGCAAAGAACCGCCGCCGGCCTTTGACATCTCCCGCACGACTCTGATGTCAGCGGCTTCAGTCGCTTTCCGGAGAGCCGCGGCTAGCTTTTGGGAACGCTTCTTGATCGCCTCAGCAGGCTGAAAGAGCATCTTGAGCACCGGGATGGCTTCTTTCGCGCATTCTTCATCCATATACTCCATGAGGGTCGCCTCAAAAGCAGCTATGGCCAACTTATCGACACGCACGGCCCGCGCGAGTGGATTTTTCTGAATTCTTTCGATATATTTCTGCTTCCCAACGATAATCCCCCCCTGGGGGCCTCCCAGAAGTTTATCACCGCTGAAGGAGACCAGATCAACTCCTGATTTTATGACCTCCTGGACCGTGGGCTCGGTATATATGCCATAGGGTTTGAAGTCCACAAGACATCCGCTGCCGAGATCGTACATCACCGGGATGTCGTGTTTCCTGCCGAGCATGACAAGTTCATCGATCGAAACCTCAGAAGTAAAACCTTTTATCTGGTAGTTGGACTGGTGCACCTTCATGATAAGACCCGTGTTTTCATGCAACGCATGCTCGTAATCATGCAGGTGGGTCTTGTTCGTGGTTCCGACCTCCCGCAGGACAGCGCTGCTCGCTGTCATTACATCCGGGACCCTGAAGGAACCGCCGATCTCAACGAGCTCGCCCCTGGAGACGACAACTTCCCTGCCCTTCGCCATCGTATTAAGGCATAACAGGACTGCCGCAGCATTGTTATTTACAATAAGCGCGTCTTCTGCGCCGGTGATCTGCCTGAGGAGTCGTTTGGTGTGCACATGCCTCTTGCCCCTCTTCCCTGTTTCAAGGTCATATTCGAGATTCGAATAGCCGGTGCCCGCCTTCACGATATTTTCGAGCGCCTTTTCTGAGAGCGCCGCACGACCAAGGTTTGTATGCAGGACTATCCCCGTGGCATTGATGAGCGGCACCAGACTGCAGGAAGAAAGTTTTTTTATCCAGGCATCAATGCTGTCTGTCAGCGCTTCTGACACAATGTCAGCCGTTTGCCCTGCGAGCAGGCTCACCCTCTCGGCTTCAAGGGCAGTCCGTATCGCCTGAATAACTACTTTTCTGGGGAAAGCGGAGAGCCACCGGCAGCCCTCAGGGCTTTTGAGCAGTTCATCCACAGAGGGAATCCGCGCAAGGACTTTCTGCTTTTCGTTCAGCTGTTTAATCAAGACAGCCCCATCTTCTTCAGTGTTTCCTGTGCATTGCCGCCAACCGGCGCTTCTTCAGGCAGATAGAGCATCACGCCCCCTTTTACAGGCCTGATGACAACCTTTCCTTCTTTTGCAAGTTTGTTCGTCGCTTCAATCGGGTTTTCCCCATCAAAATACTTTTTAAAGGCCTCATTAAACCCCGAATATACCGTATGAATCCCCTTGTACCCTTCCTTCCGCAGACTGACTATCGCCTTCCTGACAAACTCTTCATGAGAAAGCCTTTCTTCCATACCCCCTCCTTACAATATATCTATCCTGCCCCATCATGCAGACAACGGGTCCCTGATATCCGCCTCCCTGAACCCCTTTTCCCTGAATCTGCAGCTGTCACACAAACCGCAGGGGATGAAGAAAGTCCGCACGTTTTCCCTGCCCCCTTCCCCGGGTTGCGGGTCGTAGCAGCTCCAGGTGAGCGAATAGTCAAGACCCAGGCGGTGACCCGTCCTGATTATATCGCCCTTGGTCATGTAAAGGAGCGGCGCGTCAATCGAAAATTTCATCTTCCCTTCTGCCGAGGCCCTTGTTGCCAGATTTGCCATTCTCTCGAAGGACTCCAGGTACTCAGGCCTGCAGTCAGGGTATCCGCTGTAGTCAACGGCGTTGGCACCTATATAGATACGCTCCGCCCCCAGCACCTCTGCCCAACCAAGCGCAAAGGAGAGGAATATGGTGTTGCGCGCAGGCACATACGTAACGGGAATTGGAGACCGGGGACCGGAGACCGGAGCTGCATTCATAGTGCCGCCCCCTGAACCTGCATCCCTGCCCCGTGCTTTTGGCACCTGAATCTCCGATGTCAATGCCGACCCCCCGATATCCCTGAGGTTAAAGTTCACGATAAGATGCTTTTTTGCCGCAAAGTATTCCGCGATCAATCTTGCGGATTCCAGCTCCCGCAAATGCCTCTGCCCGTAGTCAAAGCTGAGGGCGTAGAGCTCTTTTCCTTCTGCATGCGCGATAGCCATCGCGGTGGCGGAATCCACGCCGCCGCTCAAAAGCACAACCGCCTTTCCATTCTGCGCAGGAGCTGTCATCAATAGATATCGTCTTGTGTGTCTTTGACGCCGTCAGGCCCGGCACTGGCGATATAGAATGAATCCCCCGTCGTTCTGTAAATATAGGGCCTCCCCCAGGCATCCTTTGATTCTGTTACCTGATCAATCGTCGACGGATATTGCGAATGCTCAAGCCCGAAGCTCTCTATCTTCAGCCTGAGTTCATCGATCTGCCGGGATGCGGTGAAGTTCTTGAAATCAAAGCTCCTCTGCGTCAAAACACCCGCCAGCGAGAGACAGACAGAGAGAATGACGGCTGCGTAGGAGAAAAGGCCCGCGATAATCAGGGACGGTTTTTTTTCGGCAGCATGCTTTTCCTTAATCACGGGAGCAGACACCGCTGTTTCAATAAACCCCTTCTCCATCAGGGAGAGAAGTGTTTTTGAGACTTCAAAATTGTCCTGCCCGCTGAGGTCGATGATCGTACTCGCATCGTTCTCTCCGTCGACAAAGGAAAAAACCTCCGTTTCCTCGTTCGTAAGGCCTGCCGGTGTCTCTCCGGTCTTCCTGAAAACAGTGTCCAGGGTGATCTTTCCCTGGATGAGAGTCCACTCATCAACGATCCTGAGGCCCTCCATTAGGAGGTGCTGGGTATCAAGGCAGCAGGGCAAATCCCGGTCCCCCAGGACCGCCTGCGCGGCAAATTCATATGTCCCCTGTTTCCACCCGAAAAGCTGGATTACCGTTTCCGTAACCTGTCCCTGCAGAATCTCATTTACCACTTCTTTATCGACAAGTTCCATTTTAATCAATATACTGCCAAGTTTTGCCCGTGACTTGCGTTGTTCTTCAAGGGCGGCCTTCAGTTGTCCCTCCTTCAGATGCCCCTTTTTCAGAAGAATTTTCCCCAGCCGGTTGTCTTCCATTCGCCGCTTCGACTCTGCCCCGGCAACATTCCCGTCGATAAACATAAGCTTCACCTTATCCATCTTCCCCTCAAGCGTCAAAACGCCTGTCTTGCGCTGGAAACTGATAAGCTGGAGAATATCCGCAAGCCCGAAATCGCTTAAAGCCCCTTCTAAAGCCATCCCTTCGCGATCCTCCGTCTGGTTAAGATATTGGAGATAATATAGACTCCTGCCGCAAGGAAAAGCGCGGCCCAGGTAAAGAAATCGTGCGCCCGCAGCACTCCTCCGCCTGAAAGCACTGAATTTGAAAACGGCAGAAGGAGGAAAAACAGAAAAGGCCACAGAAAGAAAAATCCGGAGAGTATCTTCCCTGCATAAATCTGGGACACACCCGGCATCAGAAAAGAAAAGATTTTCATGATACCCCTGCGTCTCTTCTGATGTTCATAGACGGCGAGCAGCTTCGCGATCCTTTCCTTTGCCACAAGCGCGTCCAGCTTTACCATAGACGCATAACACTCCGGGCACATCTGCCCCCATACAAGGCGTTTCTCGCACCGCGGGCAGAGAACGGTGCTGCAGCGTTTGCATCTGTATGCCTTATTCCTGAAATGGCTGCCCA
>Ga0224495_10002488_pt1 | contig 11980 bp, 11 predicted proteins | sample SF_Jul11_sed_USG_FD_168128 | JGI IMG/M metagenome (GOLD analysis project Ga0224495, IMG submission 168128) | Sediment microbial communities from San Francisco Bay, California, United States - SF_Jul11_sed_USGS_4_1 | ecosystem: Environmental > Aquatic > Marine > Sediment | place: USA: California... | reverse complement strand
GGCCGCTTCGAGAACTCTTGTTGTGAAGAACTTGTTATTATCTATCTGGAAAAGATAGTCGATATGCATGAAGTTGCTCGAGGAATCGCCGAGGCCGAAACCGGAGCTGGCGACGACAAAGTTCTTGGTCGAGACCGCAGATCTTATCCAAATCGGCTGGCTGATAGAATAGATGCCCTCATTGTCATCGAATATTTTGACAATCCTCATCGTATACGCGCCCATACCTGCGCTATAAGAAACTCCGTTTCTTAGTCTGAGGTCCACCGAGAAATAGTAACAGACATGGGTCCCATCGGAGCCGATGGCGCTTATCATCCCGTCCCCAGTCGGAGGATCGCCGTAGAGATTCGTCCTTCCTCTCATGTCAAGTATTCTGACCTCGTAGACGCTTGCGGATGCCGCCGCACCGACAGTCTGCATCTTGATTTCTACCCATACCTTGCTCATTGAGACATCGGACAGATCGTACGGGGTCGTCTTATTCCCCCACTGCTGAGCAGTTCCGTCAATACGTCTGTCCTTATCCCAGAAGGTCACTGTCGGGACGAAAATCGGTTCCTGCCCGGGCTGGGCGAGGATGGTCAAAACGAAATCCGCCATGAATCTTGCTGGCGCTTGGCCTTCAACAGATGAGCTCAATAAATCTATGAATACATTATATGCGCCAGGCGCCAATAATGAGCTGTTGAATTTCGCCTGATATATGTATGCGGGACCTGCGACCGTCAGGAGAGAGAACCCCGAGGAATTGCTCGGTGGGACTATCTCCTCGTTTGAGAAAAGACTGCGGACGGAAAACATGTTCTTTGCATCGACATTCTTGAGGATCTTGCTGCCTACTCTGATGAAAACCCATTCCTGCCCCTGCGTGAATATGAACTTCGGATCGCTGGTGTTCGCCTCGACGCCCCATTCCCTGCTGACATTCGTGTTGTTCATCTCGCCGAGGACGACATATCCCTGATCGCCGTGCACGTAGACCATGTAGGAGGGCAGTCCTTCCTCACCGACTGGGGGATTCGTATAGGTATTCTGATCCCCTTCATTTATTGTGATATCTGGCTGTTGAACTGACAGGACATAAGATTCAATCGATTCGTGCCCCAATTCATCTATTGCATGTATGAATAATGGTTTCTTGTCATAGCTGGTCGGGTCTGACGCCGGATCGAATACGAATTCCCAGACGCCACCTGATGCCGCGCTGCGGACCTTATGGGAACTGCCTCCGACCGGACTTGCGTCGACCCATACGCCAGTACTGTTCAGGTCATAATCGGAATCGATGACTCTGACATAGAAAGTGAAGCCTTTTGTATCACTGCTCCTTATCGGGTCCAAGGTCAAAGTCGATATGTTCGCATCGACCCATCTCTGCAGTATTATCGGGTAGCTCGATGTCTGACCGCTGCTCACCATACTTGTCCAGACGGTCGAACTTGAATCGAGATCAATAATTCTGACTTCCAGCCTTGTTGATGTAGTTAGGCTGGAGAGCTTTATCGACCATACCTGGCTGATCGACCAAGTTAATGGGATTCCCCCATCTGCGAGATAATAGGCGGTTGTCGTCTCTCCCTTGAGGATGAATATGCTGGTCGAGTAGTTGAACAGTGTTTCTCCGCCCATATGAGTGATGTTGAGATATGCGTCAGTCGGGGTAGTGAATTTCAGGGTGGCGGAAAAATCCGCCGATGGCCTTTGAGAGGGTGTCGGTATGTTCATGACCGCCAACATGATAGTCGAGAAAAGTACGACCGTGATGGCCAGCATGAGAATAGTACCAATGACCTCGGAAACACCCTTGTCCGACCAAGCCTTTTTAAATTTGATGTTTGCATCCATCAAGATAATCCACCGATCCGTGCAATTCTACTGATGTATATGAGTTTACCAATTGGTGAATATATAAACATGACGCGGTAAGTACCGATTACCGGACTTCTCCTGGGGGTATGCTCTTTCAGGATGGAACTGCAGACCATCTTTAAATTACAAATCGCTCTATCCTTGAGTATACAGCCCAAGACCATGAGAGCGGAGGGTGTCCGATGGGAAACATATTGGTGCCTTCGATAGCGGACAGGGTATTACTACACCTATCAAAGGTGAGAATAGACAGGGGAGCTGAGAAGGTGCCTAATGAAATATCGCAAGAAGGCATAGCGGCAGCTGTCGGGATATCTAGAAGTCACGTGCCCCGGGCTGTAAAGGAACTGATTTCTGCGGGATACATCGAGGAATCGAAAAAGCATGTGAAGGACGGGGAAAAGAGGGTGAAAGTATACCTAATCACACCTCGAGGCCTCGCCCGAGCAAAGGAAATAGAAGATACCATTCTTTCCCAGATAATACCCGCGAAAATTCAGAATACAATGGTGCAGGGAATGACCCTCAAGCAGATCGAGACGGCCTTCCACCGCCGCATCAATATAATCAGATTGACCGGGCAGGAGGATTTCATAGATCTTGACGCGATGATGATCACCGGAGTCACCGATTTCTCCGATTCCCCCAAAATATCGTTGTTCCTCAACAGGGAGGAATCACTTGAGCAGATGAAGCAGTTCTTGAAATCGAGGGCGGGCATGCTTGCGATATACGGCGCAAAGGGCATAGGGACAAGCAGCCTGGCAAAGCACTTCATTCAAATGCTGGACAATTGGAACATTCTATGGGTTTCCTTGTTGAAGCACCGATCATTGGAAGACTTGAGGAACAGACTCGAATCGTTCGCGGACCTATTGAAGATCAAGCAAGAAATGATGATTGAGTCATCCGCGGGATCGAATATCCTGTTGATGTTTGATGGATATTTCGACGTTGATGAGGAGATCGTAGGTTTCTTTAGCAGCCTTGTGGAGAGGAGAGACGGCGCAAAAATCATCGTGACTTGCAGGGATTCGACACCTTCATACAATAGATTCTACAGGAAGGAGCATCTGCAATCTGGAAATGTCCAGGAGATGGTTCTAAAGGGATTATGCGAAAAAGATTCCAAGATACTATTAGGGAACGATGAGATCCCGGATGAGGCGCTCAGGAGAATATTTGCAATGTCCAGAGGCTCTCCTATGATCTTGACGATGCTTAGAGACAAGGACGAAGAAGGACTGAGGAGAAATTCGACTTTCACCAATGAGGAAATCCGATTTCTATTGACTGAATCGGTCGCGAAGAAGCAGACATGATCTATATCGATAGGATGCTGTTCGGCCATTCAATATTCAATACCAATCCTCGCGCCAGAGCCTTTCTCATAGGGATGTTTCTGCAGCAACATCTCAGTAACATAATCCGCCCTTGCAATGAGTTCCTGCTTAGCTCCCCTGCCTGTGAGGACAAGTTCTACATCTTTCGGCTTTGAGTCGATAATTCTGAGAAGATCATCTATCGAGACAATATTGAGCGTTACTGCAACATTGATCTCATCCAATATTATCAAGTCGGCTTCCCTATTCATAAGCGCTTTCTCTGCCCTTGCGAATGCTTTCTCGGCCTCAAGACGGTCTTCTTTGGAGAGTTCCTCCTGCCAAAGGAAGCTGCCTGTTCCGTATTGCTCAACTTTTATGCCCAGCCGCCTTACAGAAATTACCTCGCCTGATTCAGTCTTCCCTTTCAAAAACTGGATAATGAGAACAGAGAGCCCCCTGCCCGCAGCACGAATGGCAAGGCCGAACGATGCCGTCGTCTTCCCCTTGCCGTTCCCGGTATAGACATGGATTTTGCCCAACTTTTTTTCGGCCACGGAAAAGCCTAAGGTGATACATCTCAAAAAAGATTCCGCAGCAGGAGCTGTCAAAGGAAATCCACGTTGATATCGATTGGTGGGATCTCTCTCTCGAGGAAGCTGAATTCCTGCTTTTGCATCGATTCGGGACTCACTGGAATCAGAAGTATCGAGTTCGACATCGCAACAGTCTCATTTGCCAGCTGAAGGGTCTTCATTACCGCCTGAAAATCGTTTTCTGCGATGAGGTAATCGATGCCGGTCAGAAGGACAACCGCCCCGGGATTGTTCTTGACGAAGTCCGCTATCAAGGAATAGATACGCCCGAGCCGTTGCGGATCAATAGTTATCACCTTGCTGCCTGGCGGGGGCTTGCCAACGATCCAAATCACCGGGCAGTCTACCTGATACCGCTCCGCGATCTTCTCCGGATGAGTCTTTGATAAGATCAGTGCCCGCCTGCCCTCAACAAGAAGGTACCTGAGGACTGCGAATGCGGCGTATTCGCTGTCCTCTACGAAAAGATAAGATCGGCCGGCCGGTATTTTCGAGCCGGGCGATTGCATATCGGTCCCTCGCTCAGCGCAGGCCCGCCTGCACTGCAAGCCCTTCATCGGTTATATCGATCAGCTGTCTTCCGGTGGTATGTTTAGTCCCTCGCATCTTCAGGACCTCGAGGAATTTCCGCCGGACCTTCTCCTCCTCGGGATAGGATAACACGATGACGCCGTCCACCATGTACGCCTCCAGGCTCCGCGAAATGTGATCGTACGACATCTCCGCGGTCACCATTGCGAGGCAGCCGTAGGCTTTTAGGAACGCGAAAAGCTCGTGGACGAACTCTCTTGTCTCCCCGCGCCATTGCAACAGGTCGCATATCGGTGTGATTGGATCTATTACAACCCTCTGCGGGTTGTACTGCTCAATCTTCTTCTTGATGATGTTGAGCATCTCGCCAGGATTCTTCATAAGTGCGGGGCCGATATCGATGAATGAGACCAATTCCCTCTCGACAGTTTCCTGATTGTAGAAGTTGAAAGATGAAAGGAATTTTTGGACCAGCCATTGCGGCTCGGATATTGCTGTTATGTACAAACCTTTCTCGCCATGGCTTGCGCCATGGAACAGGCTCTGGACCGACAGAGTCGTCTTGCCAGTGCCGGGTTCGCCGACAATGAGTATTGCGGAGGGGAACGGAAAGCCTCCTGCGATCATGTCATCCAGACCTGGGATTCCTGTGGTCCGCCTCTCATTCATTTAATCATCTCCGCATCAAGAGAGAAGACGCAGTATTCGTCACCTTTGGATTGGCAACTTCTCTCATGGCAGTATACATCCCTCCCGATCTTTTCCTCGAAGAACTTCGAAAGCAACCCCCTCAGCATGTGGCAAGTCGGCACATCTGATTCGACAACCTCGATCGACCCTTTTGCTATTACCGTGTCGCCCTCAAAATCGATATCGAGAACCCATCCCTCGTCGATGAGATATTGCTTCAAGTCTGCGACATCCGTACCGAGGGTCTTAGCGATTCTCTCGCCAATAAGCCTCCCTGCACGGTAAAACAGACCATGAGCCGCGAAGGTCATGACGGTCTCATAAAGCTTCTTGGTCGCTATAAGCTCCTCTCGCCTGAGCTTAATTGACCTCTCCATACCAGTATCTTGTGTCAGCAGCTCACCCCGAACAATCAGTTCTATGGCCGGAATATCCCAAGGTAATGTCTTATATTTTGTGGTCTGGATTCATTCTGTTCATTTATGATGCATGGCAGAAACTAGCAACGATAAAATAGGAATCTGAAGCTTATGACAGCAGGAGAATCCGAGTGATGATTGGGGATCCGCAATCTGCCCAGCGACAGACACCTTCACCAGCTCAGCAGCAGTGGACATACCCATATTATTATCAGCCACAACCGAGACCTCAATCTTGGGGAGATGAGGAGAAGAAGCGATGGGCAGCAGAAATGAAGAAGCTGCTGAAGCAATTGGGAACTGCTTGCAGCCTCTCATTGTTCATCTACCTCGTTTTGGCAGTCATTGTCATGCTGATAATGACATCCGAGATAGTCGACAATCTCTTTTCTAGGACGGATTATCTCTTCATCATGATACCCTTCCCGACACCAATAATCAGCATATCAGGGACCGCGTTGGTTCTGTTCTATCTGTTCCTCGCGGGCACGATAACAATCTCCTATCTATTGCTGATGGGGAAAAGCATCAAGAAAACATTGAAAGAGATGATTGACGGAAAACCAGGCAAGCATAGCGAGATACTCACGCTCGGCGGACTATTCTTCGCGATGCTAGTATTCAACATGATATATTATATGCTATTAAGAACAGGAGGAGCGGCTCCGAATGTCCCCGATTACGAGACGATGCCCCTTTGGCTGATGATATACAATTTCGCCGACGCATCCGTCTGGGAGGAGATCATATCAAGGGTTCTATTGATCGGAGTGCCTCTGCTCTGGATAGATCTATTGTTCAGGCGGGAAGCACTCAAATCGCCAAAAAGATATTTCGTGGGCGGGAATCTGAATCTTGGCGCAGTCGAAATCGGATTGATAATCTTCTCGGCACTCATGTTCGGCCTGGCGCACGCACCTGGCTGGGATTTCTGGAAAGTGCCTCCTTCGATCCTAGTAGGCTTTTGCTTTGGCTATATTTTTATCAGAATCGGATTCTTTGCGGCTGTGATGTTCCATTTCGCCTTCAATTTCCTGAGCATCCCGCTGACATATCTGAACGCCACCAGCTCCCCTCTTTTCGGATTGATGACAATTATATGGTTATTGGCCGGTGGCATGTTCTTCGTCTATTATTCCATGAAGGTCGTTCGATTCTTCCGAGATGCGTACGAGCGATGGACGAAAGCCCGAGATCCTCAATATCCGGCAGAACTCGGCAGGACCTGAAAATTTTTCCATCGATCATGCTGAGTCGTCAAGCATGTTTCTTAGAATGTCCCTGCTCTCCATGCCCTCTTCGAGAGTCCGTGCCTCGATAACGTAATTCCCTTCATAGAATTTCTTGAGGCGCGAGACTACCGATTTCAAGTCGAGACTGCCCTTGTCGAGAATCAGATGCTCGTCGAACAATCCTGAGTTGTTGTGAATGTGAATATTTATCAGAGGATAATCATCCCTCACGAAAGTATCGACGGTATGCGCGACATTCGCATGACCCGTGTCGAAGCATATCCCAATCTTTGTTCCTTCGATCATCAATAGCAACTCTTTGAGATCATAGCCTATGCTCCAATCGGCGGGAGGCATATTTTCCAAAGCGACACGAACATTCAAATCCTGTAGTTTCCGGTCTATCTGTTTCAACGATTGCCGAGTCGCGTCTCTGACCTTCGGCTTGAGCTCTTCTCCATATGCAATTGCCATTCCGGGGTGCAACGTCAGGAGATCTATCGAAAGTCTGTCGCAGGCATCAATCAATGAGAAGAGCTCTTTGAGAGACGCTTCCCGGATATTTTCTACCGGGCTACCGATATTCATATCCGCAATCGGCGCATGAGCCTGAAATTTGATATCGTAAGAATCGGATGCATACGAAATTCTTTCCTCATTTTTATCCAAAATATGTTCAAACTCCGCGACTATTTCCCACAATTCGAATTCTTTTGCAATGCGCTCTAAAACTTGATCGAAGGGTGCAAATGAGAATGTCGGACTAGAGATGCCTATCATGATGCGCCCGCTCCCTTACTCACGAGATTGTTCCTTTTAATGTGGGGAGAACTCACGATAGAATTAGTAATATCGGACGAACTCGCATATTTCTCATGAAATTCATCCCCGGATTCTACGGCATTCTTTGTCTCACCGTCGATAATGAATATCTTTGAGCGTTCAAATGTGTTCTCAAAATTGGAAATAGAAAAAATGCTGGTTTTTCGTTTCAACTGCACGGCTCGAGAATCAGAAGCAATCTATTTAAAGTCGCTATTGCTAGTAACCGAGTATGAAGCGACGGGTTCTTGAACTGCTTTCCAAACACGGAGTGCTCATAGAGCCCGACGCAGCGGATTTCTTATGCAGGCAACCCAACCCACTGGAACTCGTTGAGACTCAACTGCTCATCTCGGAAAGGAACTCTTCGATGATAATCACTCTTGGGCAACTTCAGAACATCTTGAGTTCGAAGAACATTGCCGAGATGAATCAGATCAATATTCTGACAAAAATATCAAAGCCACCGATGGAACCAAAGATAAATGTTTTAAAAGATATAACTGGCAATTCGACATGTATCGGAGACATCAACAGCTTTGTGAAACTGTTCCGGAGCAGATACAAGACGGTTAAGAAATTGCTTTTGAGAAGAAGAGAACTTTTGGGTGCAGCCTCGATATCGAAGGCAAGGAGAAGCGATGGAGAGATTAGACTCGTCGGCATGGTGAGCGAGGTCAGGACCACAAAAAATGGGCACAGGCTGATCAGGCTCGAGGATGAGGATGATTCGATTCTCGTGCTGGCCATAAAAAATTCACCTGCATTCTCAGATACAATCGTGAGTGACGAGGTCATTGGAGTCATCGGCAAGGTCGCAAAGAAGGGCGACATGATCGTCGCCGACGAAATCATTCGCCCGGATGTGCCAGTAGGCGGGGGAATGAAGAAGAACGACTCCGATGCTTGGGCGATATTCGTTGGCGACATCCATGTGGGAAGCGATATGTTCCTCGAGAATCAATGGAACTCGTTCATCGATTGGCTCAAGACCGCTGATGAGGCGAAAAATGTCAGATACATGATAATGCCCGGAGATCTTGTGGACGGCATCGGAATATACCCGGAACAAGAAGATGAGCTAAGAATCGACGACATATACAGACAGTATGAATTGCTCGCCGAATATCTCAAGGAGATCAGGGACGACATATCTATTATCGCATGCCCTGGAAACCATGACGCCGTCAGATTAGCAGAACCACAGCCATCATTGCCCGAATCTTTTGGGAAATTCTTTGATTCGAACGTGAGCATGGTCGGAAATCCCGCGCAGATCGAGCTTGAAGGGAGGAACATCCTGATCTACCATGGAAGGAGCATAGATGACTGGATAGCTGCAATACCCGGTCTGAGCTATGACAAGCCGCTCGACGTCATGAAGGAGATGTTGAGAAGGAGACATCTCGCCCCGATATACGGTGAAAGGACGGCGATTGCGCCCGAAGAGAAAGACTACCTCGTCATAGAGGACATCCCGGACATTTTCGTCACGGGACACGTCCATCATGCGGGCATGGGCGATTACAGGGGCGTGATAATGATAAACGCTTCAACTTGGCAATCGCAGACTGCTTTTCAGCGCATGCACAACCACATGCCCGACCCGTGCAAGGCGTTCATGGTTCATCTCGGGATCGGGAAGGCAAGAGTAGTGAAGTTCACCTGAGAAGATCGGGATATATGAACGACAGAATTATGAGAACGAAACCGAGCAATAGCATTACGTAGGATATTATGTATATGATGCGCGCCAGACGGGCGCGCTTTTCGGGAGTGCCCATCAATCTCTCGATGGTATATTTTTCTTTCATGCTTCTTTGGCCTTTGCCTTTATCCGCTTCAATCGGAATATATTATCTCGCTCCATCTCCTCGAGGCGCATCTCGATGAACTTCTTCGTCTCGAGCAGATCGGGAAGGACTTTGAATTCCAAAGCGTTGACCCGTCTCTTCGTCCGCTCTATCTCCTCAAGCAGTCTCCGCATCGTCGTCTCGAGCTCCGCTGCCTTGACTACGGTCTCGAGCAGACGCTGATATGAGTCTGCAGCGAGATCGATGTGAGGGGATGTGCCTATGATGCCATACCCGCGGTCTTCCGGAGGGGTTCGAATAGTCGTGGCCTCAATCTCCGGTACGACTACCCCCATCAGATTCCTCGTCAGCAATTCTATCTTTGGTTTTCGCGATATCGCGAGCGCGGCGGAGCGCACTGCTAGCACCCCGTCGACCGCATCGGCGATCGCGATCCGTTCCGAGGATTCCTGGTATTTCCTGACGATATCCTCGCGGATATCCTTTGCCTCATCGAGTATCTTGAAGAATTCCATTATCAGACCGTCCCGCTTAAGCTTCAGTATCCTGTGCCCATTCGTTGTGAGATGAATCCTCCGATTGGTTTCCTGAAGCTCGGATCTTGTGGGCTGTATCTCGATTCTTGGCAATTCTGACGACCTCTACTTCTTCTTGTGCGCGGGATGATATTTGTCGATGAGCTTACGATCGATCTTGGTCAAGGTGTCCTCCGGCAGGGAAGCCAGCAGATCCCATCCGAGATCTAGCGTCTGCTCGATGGTCCTATCCTCATCGTGCCGCTGCCTGACGAAACGGTCCTCGAAGGCGTCGGCGAAATCCAGGAATTTTCTATCCCTAGATGACAGGGCTTCCTTGCCGACTATCGCGACCAGCCCTCTAAGATCTCTCCCTTCCGCGTATGCGGCGTAAAGCTGATCGGACAACGCCCTGTGATCGTCTCTTGTGTGTCCTGCGCCGATCCCCTGCCCCATCAGACGGGACAAGGATCTGCCGACAGCGACAGGCGGATAGATGCCCGCCCTGTGCAATTCTCTCGATGCCACGATCTGACCTTCAGTTATGTATCCGGTCAGGTCAGGAATAGGGTGTGTGATATCGTCACCCGGCATGGACAGGATCGGCACCTGAGTGATCGACCCTTTCTTGTTCTTGATCCTTCCAGCTCGTTCATACATCGATGCAAGATCGGTGTACATGTATCCTGGGTATCCTCTCCTCGCTGGAACCTCCTCTCTCGCGGCACCAATCTGTCTCAGCGCCTCGCAGTAGTTCGTGATATCCGTCAGAATGACAAGGACGTGCATGTCCTGTGTGAATGCGAGATATTCGGCGGTCGTGAGTGCGAGTCTCGGTGTAATGAGACGCTCGATCGCCGGGTCATCCGCAAGGTTGAGAAAGACGACCGCTCTTTTCAGCGCGCCTGTCCTCTCGAAGTCCCTCATGAAATATTGTGCTTCTTCGCTTGTGATGCCCATTGCGGCGAAAACCACGGCGAATACATCGCCGCTCCCGAGAACCTTCGCCTGTCGCGCGATCTGAAGCGCGATATCATTGTGGGGCAGACCTGCTCCTGAGAATATCGGGAGTTTCTGCCCTCTCACAAGGGTGTTCATTCCGTCGATCGTTGATATTCCTGTCTGAATGAACTCCTGGGGATTGTCCCTGGCGTACGGGTTTATCGCCGCGCCGATAATGTCGAGACGGTCCTCAGGGATAATCGGAGGACCTCCATCCAACGGATCCCCCGCTCCGGAGAGGATTCTGCCGAGCATGTCCTTTGAGACGGGCATCTTGAGCGTTTCCCCTAGGAATTTCACCGATGATTGACGGTCGATTCCTCCGGTGCCTTCGAACACCTGAACGACGACAACATCCCTCGAAGTATCCAAAACCTGCCCTCTCTTCATGGACCCGTCGGGCAGTGTGATCTTGACCAGCTCGCCATATCCTACTGGCTCGGTCTTCTCAACGAATATCAGGGGGCCCGCAATCTCTTTGATCGTCTTGTACTCCTTCAGCATCTCTTCACACCCCCAGCTCAGCAAACTGTTTCTCTATGTCCTTGACGACATTCGGCAGCTCGGTGTCGATTTTTTCCTCGAACTTCATTTTGCCGAGCTCGGCCCTGCACGGCAGCTCGATTATTTTGTCGAGAGAGATTTCGAGCGAGATTGCCTTTTGAGCAAGCTTTCCGAATCTCCTGATCGCATCCATGTACGCAAACTGTCTTTTGAGAGGGCTGTAGGTGTCGACCGGATGATACGCGCTCTGCTGCAGGAAGTATTCCCGGATCATCCTCGCAATTTCCAGAATCAGTCTCTGCTCCTCCGGGAGAGCGTCGGAACCGACCAGTTGGACTATCTCCTGCAGCTCCGATTCTTTCTGAAGCGTTTCCATCGCCCACTGTCTCAGGCCGTTCCAATCCTCGTTGATGTTCTTTCTGTACCAGTCGTCCAGCTGGCCGCTGTAGAGGCTGTAGGATGTGAGCCAGTTGATCGCCGGGAAGTGCCTTCGCTCTCGCAACTTTGAATCGAGCGCCCAAAAGACCTTCACGATCCTCAGTGTGTTCTGTGTCACAGGCTCCGAGAAATCTCCTCCTGACGGGGATACCGCCCCAATGACGCTGATCGATCCGACTCCTCCGCCGAGAGTCTTCACTTTACCGCATCGCTCATAGAACCC
>Ga0224495_10002487_pt1 | contig 11982 bp, 7 predicted proteins | sample SF_Jul11_sed_USG_FD_168128 | JGI IMG/M metagenome (GOLD analysis project Ga0224495, IMG submission 168128) | Sediment microbial communities from San Francisco Bay, California, United States - SF_Jul11_sed_USGS_4_1 | ecosystem: Environmental > Aquatic > Marine > Sediment | place: USA: California... | reverse complement strand
CGGCGCACGCCTTCCCGGGAAGTGCTGTTCACGCATGGTTTGGCGCGCTGCCGCCGCTCGCGCGATCGCGAGCCCGCCGGCTAGGCAGCAAGGAAATCCAGCACGCGGCGCGGCAGCCACCCGTGGCGCCCCGGAAACGGCGATTGCATGAAACCGACGTGTCCCCCCTGCGACGGGCGCAGCAAGAGCACCTCGCGCGAGGCAGCCTGCGTCGCGGCGTCGAGTGCGGCTTCGGGCAGGAACGGGTCGTTGCGCGCGTTGAGTACCAGGGTCGGCACGCGAATTTCGGCGAGCCCGGGCGCGCTCGATGCACGCGACCAGTAATCGTCGGCGTCGCGAAAGCCGTGCAGCGGCGCAGTCACCGCGTCGTCGAACTCGTACATCGTCGACGCGGCGCGCACGCGTGCGGCGTCGAGCAGTCCCGGGAAGCGCGCGAGCAGGGCGAGCGCTTTGGGCTTGAGGGTGGCGAGGAAGGCACGCGCATAAACCTGCCGATTGAAGCCGCGGTCGAGCGCGTGCCCCGCGGCGGTGAGGTCGATCGGCGCCGAGATCGCCGCGGCGCGGCGTATCAGTCTGCCGGCCGTCGCGCCGCGTTCGCCGAGCCATTTGAGCAGCGCATTGCCGCCGAGCGAGACGCCCGCCGCGTAGAGCGTGCTGCCCTCGCGCGCGGCGAGCCGGCTCAGGATCCAGTCGATCTCGGCGCTGTCGCCCGAGTGATAGGCGCGCGGCAGGCGGTTGGGTACGCCCGAGCAGCCGCGGAAATGGGGCAGCGCGATGCGCCAGCCGCGCTCGAGCGCGTGGGCGGCGAAGGCGCGCGCGTAGTGACTGTCGGAACTTCCCTCGAGTCCGTGAAACAGCGCCAGCGTGACCGGCGAGGGGGCCGCCGCGAAATCGACGTCGATGAAATCACCGTCGGGCGTGTCCCAGCGCTCGCGCGTGAGCGCGATCCGCGCGGGCGGACGCAGCGAGGGCAGGATCGTCTGCGCATGCCCGCCGGGCAGCCACCACGGGGCGCGGTAGATCGTCATGCGAGGGACTGTCGCGAAGGCGCGTCGAAATTCAGTCGTGCGCGCCTTGCGCGGGCAGGTTCTGGCTGCGCCAGCGCAGCATGCCGCCGGCGAGATTGGCGACTCTTGCGAATCCCGCTTTTCTGAGGATCGCCGCGGCCTGCGCCGAGCGCGCCCCGGACCGGCAGACCGTCACCACCGGACGGTCCTTTGCGAGTTCGTGCGCACGCCGCTCCAGATCGCCGAGCGATATCAGCCGCGCGCCCGCGATATGGCCGAGCGGCCCGTCGAACTCCTCGGCATTGCGCACGTCGACGATTTGCAGCCCGGCGCCATGCTCCTCCACCCAGCCGGGCTCTATCTCCCAGAATCCGGCGAAAGTGAAAGTCAGCGGCGCCCAGTCCGGGCCATCCGTTGCCGACGGTTCGTCGGCCGGCCGGCCGCAGACCAGGTTGGCGGGCACCGCCACGGCAATCAGCTTGGGATGCGGCAGTCCGAGGTGGCTCATATAGCCGGCGAAATCGGTCTCGGAAATATCGCCGCCGAGACGCGGGTTGTACGCCTTTTCCTCGGCGACGCTGGTGGCGGTCAGGCCACGGTAATCGTGTCCCGGCCAAAGCAGGCAATCATCGGGCAGGGTGAAGAGGCGCGTCTTGATCGACAGGAAGAGCCTGTGCGCGCTGCCCTGCTGGAAATCGGTGCGTCCGCAGCCGCGGATGAGGAGCGCGTCACCGGTGAACGCCATGCTCTCGTCGTCGAGTACGAACGACATGCAGCCGTCGGTGTGGCCTGGTGTCGCGAGCGCGGTGACATGGCGCCCACCGAAGCGCACGCGTTCTCCGTCGGCAAGCCGCAGATCAGCGCCCTCGGCGCCGCTCGCCGCGGAGACGGCGATCTTTGCGCCGAGGCGTTTCTTGAGCAGCCAGGCGCCGGTCACATGATCGGCGTGAACATGGGTATCCAGCGTGGCGACGAGAGTGAGCCCCAACTCCCTGAGCAGCGCCGCGTCGCGCGCCGATTGCTCGAACACCGGATCGATCAGGATCGCCTCGCCCTTTGCGCGGTGACCCAGGAGATAGCTGTAGGTCGAAGAGGGCGGATCGAAGAGTTGCCGGAAGACCAACATGTTTCACCTCGTCACGTTCTGGTCGGGCGGTCCGCCTGCCCGACGGCAAGCCTCGCGAGGAACGCCCCGCGCCATCCTTGCCGATCTCGCTAGCGCGGTACGTCGAGCCGCGCAACTTCATCGAGCACCTGCTCCGGTGTGATCTCGCGCAGGCAGCGCAGGTGTCCGAGTGGGCACTTGCGCGCATAGCAGGGACTGCAGTCGAGCTTCAGCCAGAGCGTGCGTGCGTGCGGCGACAAAGGCGGGGTGTGCAGCGGGCTCGACGAGCCGAACAGGGCAACCTGCGGTCGGTCGAGCGCCGCGGCGACGTGCATGAGCCCCGAGTCGTTGGTCACCACCAGGTCGGCGCACGCGATCAGATCGATTGCCTCGTCGAGGCTGGTTTGGCCGGCCAGGTTCTTCGCCAGGCCGTCGCTGGCCCGCGCGGACTCCTCGCAGGCCCCCGCGTCGCTCTTCGCGCCGACCAGCCAGACGTCGAATCCGCGCAAGGTGAGGGCGCTTGCCAGCTCGCCATAGGATTTCCCCGGCCAGCGTTTGGCGGGGCCGTACTCGGCGCCCGGGCACAGCACCGCGTTGCGGCGCGGCGCGACCGCGAAGCCGAAGCGGCGCGCGGTCTGCTCCGCAGCCTGCGCATCGGTTTGCAGGCGTGGTGCGGAGATCGATGCGAGGAATGCCACCCCCGGCACATCCGCGAGGCGCGCATAGTGCTTTGTCATCGGTTCGCGCGCGCCACTGGATGCGCGATGGCGCTCGGTGAGTAAACCGAAGCGCGCTTCGCCGAGGTAGCCTGTGCGCACGGGAATTCCGGCAAGCAACGGCACGAGCGCCGATTTCCATGAGTTGGGCAGTACGAAGGCCTGCGTGTAGCCGCGTAGCCTGATTTCGCGCGCGAGGCGCACGCGCTCGCCTAGTTGCAGCCCGCCGTGGGGGAAAGCGGTTGCAATGACTTCGCTCACCTCGGCCATGCGCCGCAACACCGGCGCCACCCATTGCGGCGCGAGGACGTCGATGTCGCGCTCGGGATGCCGTGCGCGCAGCCGCGCGAGCAGCGGCTGTGCCATCAGCGCGTCGCCGATCCAGTTCGGCGCGACGACCAGAGTTTTCGGCACGCGGCGCGCGCGGGGAAGGACCGACACCGAGGTCAATGCCCCGGGGTCAGTGACCCTTGGGCGCGGGACCCTTGTAGAAATAGGTCGTGCCGCAGTACGGACACAGCGCCTTGCCCGTGCGGGTGACGTCGAGGAACACCCGCGGGTGGCGCGCCCACAGCGGCGCGGCAGGCGTCGGGCAGTGCAACGGGAGGTCGCTTGCGGAGAGTTCGACCTCGCGTGCGCGATCGCTGGTTTGGATGCTCATTCTCTTTGCTCCCTGGACTATTTGGCGGCGACCGGCGTGAGCCAGCTTCTGTGTTTCGCGTCGCGTCCCTGCACGACATCGAAGAACGCTTTCTGGATCTGCTTGGTGACCGGTCCGGCCTTGCCTTCGCCGATCTGGCGTCCGTCGAGTTCGCGAATCGGCGTGACTTCGGCGGCGGTGCCGGTGAAGAAGGCTTCGTCGGCGATGTAGATGTCGTCGCGCGTGAGACGCTTGCTGATCACCGTTTGTCCCAGTGTTTCCTTGGCCAGCGCGTGCACCGTCGCGCGCGTAATGCCCGAGAGCGCCGAGGCGATCTCGGGCTCAAACACCTGGCCGTCCTTGACGATGAACAGGTTTTCGCCCGCGCCTTCGGCGACATAACCTTCGGTGTCGAGCAGCAGTCCCTCGTCGTAGCCGTGTTCGGTGGCTTCCAGGTTGGCGAGGATCGAATTGGCGTAGGTACCGGAGAACTTGGCGCGCGCCATGTTGACGTTCACATGGTGGCGCTGCACCGAGGCGGTCTTCACGCGGATGCCTTTCTCCAGGCCCTCGGCGCCGAGGTAGGCCCCCCAGGGCCAGGCCGCGATCGCCACGTGCACGCTCGCGCCCTTGGGCGAGACGCCCATCTTCTCCGAGCCGTAGAACGCGATCGGCCGTATATAGCACTCCTCCAGCCGGTTCGCGCGCACCACCTCGCACTGCGCCTCGTTGAGCTGGTCCCTGCTGTAGGGGATCTTCATCATGTAGATGTGCGCCGAGTTGAACAAGCGGTCGGTGTGCTCCTTCAGACGAAAGATCGCCGTGCCGTCGACCGTCTTGTAAGCGCGCACGCCTTCGAAGACCGCGAGCCCGTAATGCAGCGAGTGGGTGAGCACATGGGTATTGGCGGATCGCCACGGCACCAGTTTGCCGTCGTACCAGATCCAGCCGTCGCGGTCGGCCATCGAAGCGGGCATTTCTGCTACTCCAGTTTGCGGGAATGGCGCTATTCTAGCGAAACCCGGGCATCACCGGGCCGGTCCCGGCGTAACGGCCGGTTTGCGCATCGGTTCGGTACGGTGCTTCGAGGTGGTGTAGCAGGACTTCGCGGAGGGCATTGCATGCAAGAACATTCGCTCGCGCCCTGGCAGCATACGCACGATTTTGCCGTCGATCATGGCGCTGCCGAGCGCAGTACCCGGCGCGTGATGCTGCTTGCCGCGGCGATGATGGCGGTCGAGATCGTAGCGGGCGGCATATTGGGATCGATGGCGTTGCTCGCCGACGGCTGGCACATGGCGACCCACGTCGCGGCTTTTGGTGTCGCGGTGTTCGCCTACCGCTACGCGCGCAGTCACGCGCACGATCCGCGCTTTTCATTCGGCACCGGAAAGGTCGGCGTGCTGGGCGGTTTCGCGAGCGCGGTCGCGCTCGCGGTGGTGTCGCTCGCGATGGTGCTCGAATCGCTGACGCGGTTCGTGCAACCGCATGCGATTCGTTACGACGAAGCGATCGGCGTCGCGGTGCTGGGTCTGACGGTAAACCTGGTGAGCGGCTGGATGCTGCACGAAGGGCGCGACGACGACCACGGTCACGATGAAGGGCGTCATCACGATCACAACCTGCGCGCGGCCTACCTGCATGTGCTCGCCGATGCATTGACCTCGGTGCTGGCGATCGTCGCGCTGTGCGCGGGAAAATTCCTCGGCTGGGCATGGCTCGATCCGGCGATGGGAATCGTGGGCGCGGCGATCGTCGCGCTATGGGCCTGGAATCTGATCCGCGACACCGCCTGGGTGCTGCTCGATGCGAGCGGCGACGACGAGGTGGGCGGCGCGATCCGCGCCGCGCTCGCGGGCGAGGCCGACAACCTGATCGCCGATCTGCATGTCTGGCATGTCGGGCCGGGTCGGCGCGCGGCGAGTGTCTCGGTGGTGACGCACCAGGACCGCACCGCGGGACATTACCGCGAACTGCTCGGAGGCATTCCCGGCCTCGCACATCTCATCATCGAGGTGAACTGCTGTGGTGCGGAAGACTGCGCTGGAGCGCCCCGCGTAGACTAAGCGCCGGGAGTGGCGAAGACCGTTTTCCACAGTTCGCGCACCGCGGCAGCGTGCGCCGCGACCTGGTCGGCGGGCACGCGTGCGTAGCGCGCCCCGTTCAGGCGCAGCGCGTGCTGGATGCGCCGGTACTCGCGATACGCGTCCCGGCAGCGCGCCGCGAGCGTGGCCGGAATGAGGTCCAGTTCCGCGGCAATTCCGAGTAACGCGATGTTGCCGAGGTTTCCGACCAGCCGAGCGTGCCGGTGCGCGTGCGCGAGCACGAGGAACTGCACCGCGAATTCGACGTCGATCATTCCGCCGCGATCGTGCTTTACGTCGTAGAGGTCGGAGGGGTTGGGGTGCGCGGCGTGCATCTTCTCGCGCATCGCGAGTACTTCGGCAGCGAGGGTGACCGGGTCGCGCACGCGGCGCAGGATCTTCTCGCGCAATGCCTCGAAACTCGCGCCGAGCGCCTTGTCGCCGGCGCAAAAGCGCGCGCGGGTGAGTGCCTGGTGTTCCCACACCCAGGCCTGCTTCTCCTGATATTGGTCGAATGCCGCGATTGAGGACACCATCAAGCCGCTCGAGCCGCTCGGCCGCAGGCGCAAATCGGTCTCGAACAGCACCCCCGAGGAGGTGCGGCTGCTCAGCCAGTTGTTCACGCGCTGCGCGAGCCGGGTATAGATCTCGGAGGCGCGCTCGTCCGGGTCGTCGTACAGGAAGATGATGTCGAGGTCGGAGGCGTAGCCCAGTTCCTTGCCGCCCAGCTTGCCGTAGCCGATCACCGCGAAGCGCGGCGCGTCCTCGCGGTGTCGATTGCGCAGCTGCGACCAGGCAAGATCGATGGTGGCCTCGAGCACCAGGTCGGCAAGCGCGCTCAGGTGATCGGCGAGCCGCTCGAGGGTCCACATTCCGCCCAGATCCTGCGCGAGCAGGCGGAAGATCTGCGCCTGATGCTGCTCGCGCAGCAGGTTCATCTGCGTTTCGGTATCGCCACGGTGCGGCTCGATCTGGGCACGCAGCGTCTGCGCGAAGGCCGGCCAGTCGGGCGCCGCGTAGAGCACGCGGTCATCGAGCAATTCGTCGAGCAGCAGCGGATGGCGCGTCACGAACTCGGCGGTCCAGCTCGAAATCGATATCATTTTCGCGACACGCTCGAGCGCCTCGGGGTGTTCGGCGAGCAGCGCCAGATAGGCGGCGCGGCGCGCGATCGCCTCGATCAGGTCGAGCCCGCGCGCGAGGGTTGCATCGGGGTCGCGCGTGCGCGCTGCCGCGGCGACGAGCGCCGGAATCAGGGTTTCGACCCGCCTGCGCGAATCGTCGGGCAGCTGCAGTGTGCGCTGGCTCGAGCGCAACGCCGCGATGCGGGCCGACGAATCGGGCGCGGCGCGAAAGCCGCGCGCGGAGAGCGCCACCGCGAGCGCCTCGGCACTGTCCGGAAGCGTATCGAGCCCGGGTTCGGTCGACTCGCTGAAGACCGCGTCGAACTGCGCGCTGACCGCGCCTCGCTGGGTCGCGAGTTCCGCGGCGAGCGCCTCCCACGACGCGAATCCCGCCATCGCGGCGACGCGCGCCCGGTCCCCGGCCTCCTCGGGGAGCATGTGGGTCTGGCGATCGTCGAGGTATTGCAGGCGATGTTCGAGATTGCGCAGGAAGACGTAGGCATCGATGAGAATTCGCGCGGCATCCTCTCCGATCAGCCTGCGCTCGGCGAGGCGCGCGATGACTTCGCGCGTCGGCCGCGCGGTGAGCGCGGCATCGCGCCCACCGCGCACCAGTTGCAGGGCTTGCGCGATGAATTCGATCTCGCGGATGCCACCCGGACCGAGCTTGATATGGTCGGCGAGTTCGCGTCGTGCGACCTCGCGCCGCACCTCGGTGTGCAGCGCGCGCATCGCGGCAAGCGTTCCGTAGTCGAGGTACTTGCGGAACACGAAGGGGCGCACGATTTGCGCGAGCTCGGCGTCGCGTTCGCCGGTGAGCGCGCGCGCCTTGATCCAGGCATAACGCTCCCATTCGCGGCCCTGGGTGATGAAATAGTTCTCCAGCGCCTCGAAGCCCGCGGCGAGCGGTCCGGACTCGCCGTAGGGGCGCAGGCGCATGTCGACACGGAATACGAAGCCGTCCCCGGTGACCTCCGCGAGCAGCGCGATCACCTTTCGTCCGACGCGAGTGAAGAATTCGTGGTTGGAAATCGCGCGCGCGCCGTCGGTGTCTCCCTCCTCGGGGTAGACGAACACCAGGTCGATGTCCGAAGAGACATTCAGTTCGCGCCCGCCCAGCTTGCCCATGCCGATTACGATGAGGGGCAGCGCATCGCCCGCCGCCCCGCGCGGCACGCCGTGCACGGCGGTGAGGGCGGTCTGCGACCACGCCAGCGCGGTGCCGATCGACTCCTCGGCGAGATCGCTCATCGTCGTGCAGACCTCGTCGAGACGTACGGCGGGGACGTCCGTGCCGCTCAGGTCGCGCGCCATGGCGCGTAACAGGACACGCTGGCGCAATTGACGCAGACGGCGCTTCAGGCCCGCCTCGTCGTCGGCCGCGGCGCCGGCAAGGGCGCGTGCCATCTCCTCGCGCGTGAACCGTTCGGGGGCGGCGAGCTCGGCTGCGAACGCCGGCTGCGCAGCGAGGCATTGTTCCGCAAAGCGCGAAGCGCTCAGCGCCTGCCGAGGATTGCGATGGGTCGAGGGAAGGTCCATAAGCGGGGATTCTACGATTTCGCGCAGAGGGTCTGGGTTTAGAATGAGAGCAATGGGTTCGCGCATGCGATGGCCTCGCGCGAAACGACAATCCTGGTTCTCGTGAGCAATGGAAAAAACATCAGAACAATTCTTTCCCGCGGCGCCGCGGCGCCGTGCGCGACGCCTGCCGCGAATATTGGAAGCGTTCGCCTGGATCGGATTCTTTGCCTTCGCACTGACTTTTCTCGCGCTGCGCTACTGGTTGCTGCCGCAGGTCGAACAGTACCGCGGGGAGATCGCCGGCGCGCTGTCGCGCACGATCGGTCTGCCGGTCAAGATCGGGCGCATCGAAGCGAGCTGGTGGTGGTTGCGGCCTCGCCTGTCGATCGCCGATCTTCGCATCCACGACCGCGAAGGAAAAGAGGTGCTCGCCCTTCCTTCGGTCGATACCGTGCTTGCCTGGCACTCGCTGCTCTACGGAGGACTGCATCTGCACAGCCTGGTGATCGAGCGGCCGAGGCTTACGGTGAGACGCGACGCGGAGGGGCGCCTGTACGTCGCGGGAATCGGGCTGGCAGGCGGCGCGGGAGACGGGCGCGGCTCGGCATGGTTCGCCGCGCAGCGCGAGATTGCCATCCATGATGCCGAGATCGAATGGCGTGACGAGCAGCGCGGCGCGCCGCCTCTGATCCTGAGCGCGGTGAACCTGCGCATGAGCAATGAGGAAGGAGCGCATGCGATCGGACTCTCGGCACGCCCGCCCGCCGGCCTGGGCGCGAGACTCGATTTGCGCATCGCGTTCGACGATCGAGGAATTGCGCAGCCCGGTGGTTGGGGCGGGAAGGCGTACGTCGAGCTGGGTGAGAGCGATCTCGCTGCCTGGGGCACGTGGCTCGATTATCCCGTCGAGGTGCAGGCCGGCCGCGGCGCGCTGCGTCTGTGGGCGAATTTCGAGAACAGCGCATTGCGGCGGGTCACCGCGGATATCGAGGTTGCCGATGCGAGGCTGCGTGTCGCCCCCGACCTGCCGCAGCTTGAGATCGCCCGTCTGGGCGGGCGGCTGCTGGGACGCAAGCTTGGACGGGGTTACGAACTCGCGGGCAAGGACCTCGTCCTCGCGCTGCATGACGGCACGACGCTCCGGCAGAACCGCCTGGGCCTGCAGTGGGAACGCGCCGCGGACGGCGGCATCGCGCAGGCCAAGCTGAGCGCGGCGCTGATCGAGATCGTTCCGCTGATGTCGCTGGCGCGCTACGCTCCACTGCCTGCAGGGTCGCGCGAGCGGCTCGACTCGCTGAACCTTCAAGGCCGGCTGCTCGATGTGCAGTTCGACTGGCGGGGCGAACCTGCCGCGACGCCGCACTTTGCCGCCAAGGCACGCTTCGAAGGACTCGGCATGCAGGCTTCCGATCGTCTGCCGGGTTTCTCCGGCTTGAGCGGGGCGCTCGACTTCGACGAGGCGCGCGGCGCGATCAGCGTCGCGGGGAGCGCCGTCGCGATTGAGTTGCCGCGCGTGTTTCCCGAGCCGATCGGTTTTGACGCACTGGACGCCAAGCTCGGATGGGAAGCTGCGGGAGATGCCGGAATCTCCATTCGCGTTGCGTCGCTTTCGTTCGCCAATGCGCAGCTCTCGGGGAGCGCCTCCGGAAGTTACGCCTGGGATGCGAGCGGGCCCGGCGAGATCGACCTGACCGCGCAGCTGGCACGCGTCGATGGCGGCCGGATCGGCGGCTACCTGCCGCATGCCTCGATCATGGGCGAGGCCACGCGCCAGTGGCTCGCGGGGGCGATCGTCGCGGCGCCTCTGAGCGATGTGCATCTGCGTATCAAGGGGAATCTGCGCAATTTTCCGTTCCGCGACACGGCGCAGGGAGAGTTTCGCGTGGCGGCGAAACTCGCCGCGGGAGTGCTCGATTTCGCCTCCGGCTGGCCGCGCATCGAGGGTATCGAGGGCGACGTGTTGTTCGAGCGCGGCGCCCTGCAAATCCTCGCTGCGCGAGCGGCGACGCAGGGAGCGCGCCTGCTCGGTGTGCGCGCGGCGATTCCCGATCTGCTCTCGCGTGCGCCGCGACTCGAGCTCACCGGGCAGGCAGAGGGCGCGACGCAACAATTTCTGGACTACATTCGCGCCAGTCCGGTGCGCGCGATGGTCGGCGGCGCAACCGATGGCATGCACGCCTCGGGCGACGGCCGCTTGCAGCTGAGGCTCGATCTGCCGCTCGCCACTTTGTCGGCGAGCAAGGTCTCGGGTGAATACCGTTTCGTCGACAACTCGCTGACTCTGCTGCCGGAATTTCCGCCGATCTCGCGCGCGGCCGGAAGGCTTAGCTTCAGCGATGCGGGCTTCACGCTGCACGAGGCGAAAGGGCGCCTGTTCGGCGGGGCGGTCGCGGCGAGCGGCGCGACGCGGCCCAGGCGTGGCTTGAGGATCGAATTCGACGGCGACGCGACGGCGCGGGGGCTGCGCGCGCTGCTGCCGAGCGGGATGCGCGAGCGGCTCGCCGGAGGGTTCCTCTATTCGGGAAACCTGATCGCGCGCGATGGTACGCTGCACGTGACGATCAAGTCACTGTTCGATGGCCTCGCGAGCGAGCTTCCCGAACCGCTTGCGAAGCTGGCCGAAGAGAAACTGCCGACGCGCGTCAGCATCGTCCAGCGAAAGGCACGCACTTCAGCGCAGCTCAGTCTCGGTTCGCGGCTCGCGGCATCGGCACAACTGCGGCCCGCGCGAGGGGGTATCGAGTTGCATCGCGCGGCAGTTGCGCTTGGTGCGGCGGCGAGCCGCGCCGCGCTGCGCATGCCCAAGGCGGGGCTGCTCGTATACGGCACCCTCGATCGGCTCGACCTCGATCGCTGGCGCGCAGCGTTGCCCGCGCGCGACGCCTCCGCGCCCGACATGCCGCTCAGGGTGGACAAGCTCGAGATCGCGCAGCTCGATGCCTTCGGCAAGCGGCTGCATAATCTGCGCATCGAAGCCGGACCGACACGCGGCGGCATGGAGATCCGGTTCGGCGCAGCCGACCCGGCGCGCACCACCGACGTGAAGGGGACTCTTCACTACGTGAAGGGCAAGCCGGCGCAGCTGAAGGGGGATTTCGAAACTCTGCGCATACCGGGCGATACGCCGGGCGCGCCGAAGTCCGCGGAGCCGATGACCGAATTGCCGGATATCGACCTTGCGGTGGGACAGTTCGAGGTCGCCGGTCGGGAAATGGGCCGGATCAAGATGCGGGCACGGAACGACGGCCCGGACTGGCGCATCGAATCGCTTTCGGTCGACAATCCCGATGGAGGCGTCACCGGTAGCGGTGCGTGGCACGGCGGGGAATTTCCCGCTACCTCGGTCAAATTCGAAATCAAGGCGCTCGATTCGGGAAAACTTCTCGCGCGCATGGGATTTCCCGGCTTGCTGCGCGGCGGCCGGGCGACATTGAGCGGGACGCTCGGCTGGACGGGCGAGCCGGCCGGGCTGGATTTTCCGAGCCTGTCGGGCGAGTTGAAGCTCGACGCGACGAGCGGACAGTTCATCAAGGTCGATCCCGGAGCGGGAAAACTGGTGTCGCTGCTCAGCCTTCAGGCGCTACCGCGGCGCCTCACGGGCGACTTCGGCGACGTCTTTCAGAGCGGGTTTCAGTACCAGACCCTGTCGAGCGATCTTCGGGTCCTGCAGGGCGTGGCGCGCACCGACAACCTGCATATCAGCGGCTCGGCGGCCGAAGTGAGCATGACCGGGTGGGTCGATCTCGCCCGCGAGGCCCAGGACCTGCGCGTGCGCGTGGTGCCCA
>Ga0224495_10002486_pt1 | contig 11984 bp, 9 predicted proteins | sample SF_Jul11_sed_USG_FD_168128 | JGI IMG/M metagenome (GOLD analysis project Ga0224495, IMG submission 168128) | Sediment microbial communities from San Francisco Bay, California, United States - SF_Jul11_sed_USGS_4_1 | ecosystem: Environmental > Aquatic > Marine > Sediment | place: USA: California... | reverse complement strand
CCTCCATGCGAATCATCCCGAAACCGGCATCGACGTACTCGGTTACCGCATCCTCGGTGATCGGGGCGAAGAAGCTCGGCCAACCACATTCGGAACGGTACTTTGCCTGAGACGAGAACACGGGGTTTCCGCACCCGGCACACGAGTAGGTCCCGGCGTCCTCCAGATCCGAATACTCCCCGGAGAACGGCGCCTCGGTCCCGGATCGCCTTAGCACGCGGAACTGCTCCCGCGTCAGCAGCGCCCGCCATTCGTCATCGGTTCTGTCGATTCTCTTCACCATTGGCGTGCGCCCCTACCGGCCGTTCCGCACAATCGACCTAAGGTGACGCGCCCCGACGTCACTCAGCCCGAGTGACTCGATGTCCATCTCCACTCGCACCCGCGAGCCCAGTCCGTATGCGTACCCGTTCAGGCGGGCGGCGGCGGTAGAGTCGCGGAGTGACGCTTCATCACGGCAGTAGCCGTGTACTTCCGAAACCAGCACGGAATCGCCACGCAGCGCGTGCTTCTGGTGGTAGTCCTCGGCCACGTAGAAACGATCCAGCATGCGCACCTCCGTGTGCACGCGTCTGCCGACCCGCCCGGCAACGCGTTCGCGGGACGCGCGTGCTACAGACAGCTGTTCCGCGTCGTGACAGAGAATCAGCGATGCGTACTGGGTCGAAAGCGCCGGCTTGAGCGGGCTGTGCACGGCCCAGAACGCCTCCACGAGATCCTCGTACGGAATGCGCGCGGGATCGTAGTCAACCTGGATGCACTCGGTGTGATCCCCGAGGAGATCATAGGTCGGGTCCGGCGCGGTCCCGCCCGCATAGCCCACGCGCGTTCGAACCACACCATCGACGAGCCCGAACCGGGCGTCGGGACCCCAGAATCAACCCGCCGCAAAAGTGGCGGTGGCAGTCGAAGATGAAGCCTTCAGATCGATCGAAGGTCGCGTCTGTTGGATGGGCGCCTCGTCGGCAGTTCCTTTTCGCAGCAAGTCCACGTGCGCTCCTCTTGTCACCTTCTGCCGGAGCAAGGTACACGCCAGGTGCAGCGTGATCCTGACACTTCGGCGTAGACGAGCGACCGCCCTTGTGGCAGTCGCTGCGGCGACGCGAGAGGTTCGCGGCATCGGTCGCGCGCGGATTCATTCGACCGAAATCGAGCGGGAAATGATGGGGATTCGTGGACGGGGGAGATGCCGATGACCGGCGATGTCGTCGCTTCGGGGGGCCCAGAGGACATCCTGCCCTCGCGAGCACGTTCGTTCTGCCGCCCTCCACGTGGAACGATGCCACCAAGACGCGCCAGGTCCGACACCACATGTATCGGCACATCTGCAACTGAGATTGGTGGCGCCTGAGGCGGGCAAGCATCGCGTGTCGACGCCGGTGCCCCGGCACCACGCTCGAATCTCGCCCGTGGCGTTGGTCAGTCCTAGGAATCGGCCAGCTCTCGCTTGAGTGCCGCGACGCGTTCGCCGTACTCGGGCATCGACGTGCCGAGAATCTGCGTCGCAAGGATCGCTGCGTTCTTGGCGCCGTCGATGGCCACGCAGGCGACCGGAACGCCGGTCGGCATCTGGACCATCGACAGCAGAGAGTCGAGTCCTCCCAAATCGGAGGTCTTCATCGGCACGGCAATCACGGGCAGGGTGGTCATCGCCGCAACGACCCCGCCGAGGTGCGCGGCTTTGCCTGCCGCCGCCACGATCACCTTCAGCCCCCGGTCCGCAGCGGTACCAGCCCATTCACGCACTCGCTCGGGATTGCGATGCGCGCTGGCGACCAGCACCTCGTGCGCAACGCCCAACTCCTCGAGCTGGGCAGTGCACTCCTCCATCACGGCCATGTCCGACTTCGAACCCACGATGATGCCTACGAGTGCCGTGTCAGCCATTGATGGCCTCCCCTTCCGGGCTGCAACCAGTCGAAAGTACCGGAGCATCGAGGCACGCGCAAGGTCCGCTCGCCTCTTCCGCCCTCAGCTACCGCCTCGACTCGGGCGGGAGTGGAAAGTGCTCTGCGTCCTCGGTTTGAGCCGCAGCAGCAGCCTGGAACTCGGTGCACTCTTCCGTCTCGCCGAAGAGCAGGTTCCTCTCCTCCGGCGGCAGAGCGGCTCTCGCCTGGTCACGCACGACGTTCACTCCCACGAAGAACTCGCGCATCATCGCCACCAGCAGGTATCTCCCTTTGTCGGTGAGCGTCGCGCGCTCGGCATCGTTTGTCCGGAATGCCCCGGCGGCGCGCATGAACGCCATCTCGACGGGCAACCCCTGTTCGGCAGTCATGCCGAAATCCTGCGCGAAACTGCGCTTGTCGAACTCCAAGCCGAAGAGTCCCATCATGAACCGGTAACGCATCTGCTCTTTGACCGAGAAAGTGCGAAACGTCGTTGCGGGTGTCAGCCCGGCGTCAACTCGCGACGTGTAGTCCGCCAGCGAGAAGCTGTTCACCCACAGGACCCCGTCGAGGAAGCTGAATGCGCCCGACCCGATTCCGACGTACTCGTCATAGTCGACTATGTACTCGTCGATCATCCCGCCACCGACACGAGAGAACGTCCAAGCGCTGGCGTGCTCGAAACGGCCCCCGAGCCGGTCGCACAGCAGTTCATAGAAGTCGTGCTCTCGAGCGTAGGAGACCTCGCCCACGCTTTGGCGCAGTGATTCGCGCACTGCCGGAGATGCCATGAGCGGGTAGAACGTCGTTTGGTTCGTGCCAGACGCGATTAGCATCTCCACGTCGCGCTCCAGCATCCGCTCGGTCTGACTGGGAAAGTTGAATATCATGTCGACATTGAGCGAGTGGAAGCGTCCCGCGACCGATTGGATTCTCTCGAGCATTTCCTCACCCGAGCCGTACTTGTCGAAGCGGTCCATTCGCTCGAGCAGGCCGTCGTCGAAGCTCTGCACGCCGACACTGAAACGATGCACCCTGTCGACCAGAGGATCGACGACCTCGGGTACGAGGTGATCCGGGTTCGTCTCGCTCGACACCTCACGAATCGAGAACAACTCGCGAGCGAGATCGATCGTTTCCACGAGTTCCTCGATTATCACGGTGGGCGTCCCGCCACCGACGTACATCCCGGCGAAATCGTATCCCAGATCGGAAATCATCCGCATCTCCGCCCGAAGCCGCTTGAAGTACTCCTCTGCGCGCTCCTGCTCGAACGGATACCGGTTGAAGGAGCAATACGGGCACAGCCTCGTGCAGAACGGGACGTGCACGTAGAGCATGTATCTGACGCCGGGACGCGGTACCGGCAGCTCATTCGCATCGGCGGGCTCGAGGCGCAGATAGCGGCAGTTCGCCCTGCGGACTACCGCGGTGAGCAGCCGCTCTGCGAACATGCGGGGCCTATGCTTCCCAGGCCGAACGGCCTCGCGCGGCTCGCGCTCCGATATCGGTGCGGAAGAACATCTCGTCCCACGAGATGCGCTCGACCGCCTCGTAGGCACGCTCGCGTGCGCTCGCGAAGTCGGATCCGAGCGCAACGACGTTCAGAACCCGCCCGCCCGCTGTCAGTGGGGCTCCGCGACCGTCAAGAGAGGTGCCCGCGTGGTAGACGATGACACCCGATAGCGATTCGGCGTCCGCGATGCCACGGATCGGCTTGCCCTTCGCATAGTCGCCGGGATAGCCGCCGGACGCCAGCACGACGCACACCGCCCATTCGTCGCGCCAGGAGATCGAAGTGTCCGCAAGCCTGTCCGTCGCAGTCGCGAGCAGTATCTCGGCAAAGTCGCCTTCCAGCCGAGGAAGAACCACCTGCGTCTCAGGATCGCCGAACCTCGCGTTGAACTCGAGCACCTTGGGGCCCTCGTCCGTGAGGATGAAGCCGCCGTACAGGACCCCCCGGTAGTCGATGCCCTCGGACCGCAGCCCGACCGCTGTCCGCTCCAACACGTCCAGCATCGCTGCATGCTCCCCGTCGGTCACGATCGGCACCGGCGAGTAGACCCCCATTCCACCGGTGTTCGGCCCTTCGTCTCCATCGAAAGCGCGCTTGTGGTCTTGGGCCGGCGCCATCGGCACGACGGTGGCGCCATCAACGAACGCAAGAATCGAGCATTCGGGGCCGGACAGGAACTCCTCGATGAGAACCGTCGAACCCGCTTCGCCAAACATGCCAGCGAAGCAATCTCGAACCGCCTCGCGCGCGGTGTGGATGTCCATCGCGACCGTCACACCCTTGCCAGCGGCGAGCCCATCGGCCTTGACCACGATGGGCGCTCCGACTTCGGCCAGATAGTCGAGCGCACCAGCTTCATCGGTGAACGACTCCGAGAATCCCGTTGGGATACCGTGGCGCACCATGAGCTCTTTGGCGAACCGTTTGGAGCCCTCGATTCTGGCTCCGGCGGCCCCCGGACCAAACGTGGGCACCCCGGCGTCCCGCACTGCGTCTGCGACGCCGGCCACCAGTGGCGCTTCGGGTCCGATCACGACTAGATCCACACCCCGGTCGAGGGCGAAAGCTGCCACAGCCGCACCGTCTTCGGCATTGACGGTGGCGTTGGTCGCAACCGAGGCGGTGCCCCCGTTGCCGGGTGCGACAAGAACATCTTCGACCGACGGTGACTCGATCAGTTTCGCGACGATGGCGTGCTCTCGCCCACCCCCGCCGAGCACGAGTACTCGCATGCGCCTCTCCCGACCGGCAGCAAGTGTGCTAGGCCGCCGCTTCCCGGACCGCTCGCTTCGGCGTGACCTTGTAGACGAGCGGAATCCCGAACATGAGTCTCGTCTGAGCCCTCCACGCAGGAAGCGCGCCCAGATAGAAGCCGAAGAAGGCCATTGTAAGCCAATGGAAGACGAGTTCCAGTACGAGCTTGGGCGACTTCCACCCGCCGGGCGGAGGGAAGCGAACTACCTGCATCGCCACGGTGGTCACCAGGGCCACGGCTCCGGTGCCCAGCACGTACGGCAGAATCGGGATGCCGTGATCGACCACGATCACTCGCGTCATGGACGCCGCATAGACCGGCTTCGCGAGAGGAACGAGCAAGTAAGTGCTGATGACCAGGAACCAGCCAGCGGTGCGCATCACGTGATCGTGCAGGACTTGGACGAACCGGAAGATCGCCGGGCCGTGGAAATGGCGTTCCTTCACGATGCGCCGCAGAACGTACGCGCAATCCTCCGCACCCCACGAATGCCGCATCACCTGGTCGTGCCGGTTCTTTAGACCCGAGAAGAACGAGTCGCCGTCGGTCGCATCCCCGCGCGTCGGAAGGAAGACGGGCAACAGTTTGACGTCGCCGCGGCGCTCGAACATCACGTTCAGGTAGTTATGCCAGTCTTCGGCTATCACCATCGGATCCCACCAGCCAGCCTCAGCGGCGGTCTGGAGGCTCAGGGTGTACGTGGAAATGGGGAGTGGCTCGTAGAAAGGCACCGCGAGTTCCGCTAGCTGGCAAGCATGCCCGAGCCACATCGTGAAGCGAGTCGGCCCGGGAACCTGCCACAGGTTGTTGGTGTAGAAGAGCGGAGCCTGGAAGAATCGAGCGTGGCGCCGCGTGTCGAGAGCGAACATCTTCGACACGGCCGCGAAGTAGCGCGGGTGCAACACGGAGTCCGCGTCGCACGACGTCACGGTCATGCGATCGAGGGGCACGTCCATCTCGTTGGCGAGCACCTCGTACGCCTCCGTTGCCGCCCACGACTGGTTCGATGACTTCCCGGGAAGCTCGTCGGGCAAACCGCCCGGATGCACCGTGACGAGAACGCGGGCGAACCGGTCCGCATACTTCTCGGCAAGTATGCGGCCCTTCTCGGCGGAACCTGACTCGCGCTCCTCCATGCCTAGAACGACGACCACCCGCTCTGCCGCTCGGTGCTGTATCGCCAGACCATCGAGCGTGCGCTCGAGAATCTCGACAGGTTCCTTGTAGTTGGGCACGATCACGACGTGCCACGCCTCCGCCGGGCTGAAGCCGCCGGGTCCGGCCGAATGCTCGCCTGCCGTCCAGTCGCAGCGTTCCCACGAACGGATTCGGTACTCACCCGTGACGTAGAAGACGAGAGTGAACACCATCCGAAGCACGAAGTAGCACATGAAGCACGCGCAGAACGTCAGCCAGGCCCTGGGAAAGACGAGGAGGCCGACCAACGCCGAGAAGAACGCTATCCACGTAAGCGCCCCGGGAATCGCGTCTGCAAACACCAGGACACCCTTGTGCTCTTTGGTCCAAGACTTGGTCACGAACGAACCTCTCAGGTCGGTGTGGCTGTGTCCTCCCCCACAAAGACACGCCGAATCATTCTACCAACGGTTGCGGTGGGGCGCACGAATGTGGGTGATACGTAACTGTATGCCCGCGGCTGACGCCACGAAACCTACACGCGTCCCTTCCAGCGTCTCATGATCGTCTGTTCCCGACTCGGACCCACTGCGATCATCGCAACGGGTACTTCTGCCAGGTCCTCGATGAAAGAAACGTAGTCTCGGGCCGCTGCCGGCAGCTCTTCGAAAGTCTTGCACTGTGTGATGTCGGACCGCCAACCCGGAAGTTCTTCGTAGATCGGCCGCGCATGGTGGAACGTGCTCTGGTGACAGGGCAACTCGTTGTAGCGATGTCCCTCGTGCTCGTAGGCGACACACACCTTGATCGTCTCCAACTGCGAGAGCACGTCGAGCTTCGTGATTATGAGATCGGTGAGGCCGTTCACGTGTACCGCGTAGCGCACGATGACGCCGTCATACCAGCCGGCTCTGCGCTCACGCCCCGTGGTCGTACCATACTCATTGCCTACATCGATCAGGTGGCGACCGGTCTCGTCGTGGAGTTCCGTCGGGAACGGTCCCGATCCGACGCGCGTGATGTAGGCCTTGGCGATGCCGAGAACCCTGTCGATCTTCTTCGGCCCGACTCCCGTGCCCGTGCAGGCGCCGCCCGCCGTCGGCGAGGAAGAGGTGACGAAGGGGTAGGTGCCGTGGTCGATGTCCAAGAGCGTCCCCTGAGCACCCTCGAAGAGGACCCACTGGCTGGCAGCGAGTGCGCGATTGATCAGCGTCGAGGTCTCCGCGATGTAGGGCTTGATGCGCTCGGCGTACGCGAGATACTCCTCGGCGATCTGGTCGACGGTGTAGGTCGGCAGACCGTAGACCTTCGAGAGGATGTCGTTCTTCTCGCTGAGCGCAGCATCGAGCTTCTTGCGGAAGATGTGCTCGTCGGTGAGATCCTGCACGCGCAGGCCCATGCGTGAGGCCTTGTCCATGTAGGCGGGGCCGATGCCGCGACGAGTGGTCCCTATCTCAAGCTTGCCGAGACGCCTTTCGCTGGCCCCGTCCAGGTCGCGATGGTAGGGCATGATCAGGTGCGCGTTGCATGAGATGAGGAGCCGGTGCGTGGACAGGCCCTGCTCGCGCAACTCGTCCATCTCCTCGAGCAGGACCTTCGGGTCGATGACTACACCGTTGCCGATAATGGGCGTGATATGCGGGTACATGATCCCGCTCGGGATAAGGTGAAGTTTGAGCGTGCGGCCCGCGTGGATGACCGTGTGCCCAGCGTTGTTGCCGCCCTGGAAGCGAACGACGTAGTCGAAGTCGTCAGCTATCAGGTCCGTGATCTTGCCCTTGCCTTCGTCGCCCCACTGGGCGCCGACGAGGACGATGCCGGCCATGTGGTGTGGCTCCCTTGTGCTCGGTCCCGCGGACCCTTGCCGCCGCTCCCGGACCGGGCGCTCCGCCTGCTCCAGGCGACACGCCGAGCACCAGCGCTTCTCAGGCCGGTGCCCGCGATAGTATGCCTGACGAGCGCGGTTCGCGCTAGTCGTGGCGCACGCAGGCCCTTGGCCCAGTCGAATCAGAATGCGAAGCAGTCACAGCCTTTGGGGTATGACTTGAAGGCGGCAGGCGCTGCATTGGAACGTGTAGTCGCGTGCTCCGAGCGCCCGCGGCACCGCGCGCCGTTGACAGCATTCCCGGTTGCTCTACCATGCAAGTTCGAACGGGGGCACGTGTGAGCGACACCTCACGCATACCGGCATCAGACAAGGGGTTGCGCGTTCGTGCGACTCTGGTGGTCTTGCTGCTCGCGTCCTCCCTGTCACCCGCATGCGCCGAAAGAACGCCGAAGACTCTAGAGCTCACGGGTACCGTCGCCGACGATGTCGTCGAGGTCGCAGCGCCGCAGCTGCCGGTGCCGACACCCGACATCGAGGCGGGCTTCGCATCTGTGGAGGAGACTCCCGCGATCGGCGGCGCCGAGACGCCCGTTGGAGTCGATGGTGGGGCTGCCGCCCAACAATGGAACCGTGTCGCGACGGTCGGCGTCCGACCGGGGGATGCCGTGACCGCCGGACAGACCTTGATGATCCTCGATGACGCCGTTCTGGCAGCCGATGCCGAGCAAGCACGCGCCGCAGCCAGCGTGTCCCGCGCAGACTTGGCCGCGGTAGGCCAGCGCAGCCAGGAAGCGTCCGAGGGAGTCTCCGATATCGAGGATGAGCGGTCCGGAATCTCGTCGAGGACTGCCGAGCTGCAGATCCAACGCATAGACCTGCAGCTTCAGCTCGACCAGGCCCGGTTCCTCGTCGGGACGCCGGTCCCGACGGGCACTCCGGACCCCGCCGACAAGGTTGCGGAACTCGAGGCGGCGATCGCCGAGATCGACACCGCAATCCAAGAACTCGACTCGGCACGACAGGAGCTTGACGAGGCTTCGGCAGACGTACAAAGTGCGGTGACCGCGCTGGATTCGCTCACTCGAGCGATGGAGGCCATCGCGAACGCGCTCGATGTGGTCGCGCAGATCGCCGAAGCTCAGCGAGCGCGCAGCGTCATCACCGCACCCGTCGCCGGTGTGGTCACCAGTTCCGTTGCGACCGGAACGGTGGTGACGGCAGGCACGCCTCTGGTCACGATCCGTCCCTCCCGGGCAACGGTGGTGAAGACGTACGTGACCGCTAAGGAGCGCGAACTCATCACGCGGGGATCCTCGGCACGCGTGAAGGCCGACTCGATGCCCGACAACGTACTCGCCGGCGCCGTCGTCGAGATCGGCAACGAATACGACTACGTTCCGACGTCTTTCGCGACGAAGGTAATCCATCTCGCTCGAGGCCTCGAGGTCTCGATCGTCATCTACGGGAGCCGGGTTCCCCCACCGGGAACGCCGGTCGATGTGTCCATCGATACGCTTGCGACCACGGGTCCATGAAGCACCGAGCGGAGGAGTCATGAGGACGCGAATCATCGTAATCGTCATCGCCCTAGTCGTCGTTGCAGCCCTTGGAGCCGGCGGATGGTGGCTTTGGGCCAACTTCGGAGAAGGAGCCGAGGGTGACGGAGGTCCCCTGTCGGCCAGCGGCACAGTGGAGGCCGAGAAGATCGTCGTCAGCTCGGTCATAGCCGGGCGGATCGACTCCGTCGTCGCAAGCGAGGGGGCGACCGTCGCATCGGGCACGGTGCTGTTCACGCTTGACGACGAGTTGCTCCAGCTCCAGGTGCAGCAGGCCCAGGCGGGTGTCGACGCAGCCCAGGCGGCACTGGACCAGGCGAGGAAGGACGACGCTGCGAACGAAGAGATCAGGCAGGCGGAAGCTCGCGTCGACCAAGCGAACGCCGCCCTGCGCATGAGCCAGGTCCAGGCGGGCTACGCCACGATCTCGGCACCGACCGCGGGCGTGCTATCGGAGGTCGTCGCCACAGTGGGCGAGAACGCGTCGCCCGGCAAGACGCTCGCGACACTCTCGAACCTGAAGAGCCTGTACGTGACGGTCTACATCCCCGAGACGCGAATCGCTGACGTCAAGCTCAACGCCGGGGCGAAGGTGGCGGCGGAGGGTTCCGATCGCGAATTCAGCGCCAAAGTGGTCTACATCGCCGACGAGGCCGAATTCACGCCGTCGAACATCGAGACCGAGGAGCAACGCGTCAAGCTCGTCTACAAGGTGCGCCTCGAAGTCGACAACATCGGGGACACCTTGAAGCCCGGCATGCCTGTCGACGTGGAGTTCTAGTGCCCGAGAGCCTCGACATATCGGCCGAGGAGACCGAGTGCGGGCCCGAGGCTTCTGGCCCGGCAATCGATGCGCGGGGTCTTGCGCGACGCTTCGGCGAAGATGTCACCGCAGTCGACGGCGTCGACCTCATTGTGCAACCGGGCGAGGTCTTCGGCCTCGTGGGGCCTGATGGGGCGGGGAAGTCGACTCTCATACGCATGCTCGCGACCGTGCTCGCGCCATCCGAGGGCGAGGCCCTCGTGTTCGGATGCTCGGTCACTCAAGCCCCGAAGCGGGTCACGCCGCGCATCGGCTACATGTCCCAGACGTTCAGTCTCTATGGCGATCTCACCGTTCGCGAGAACCTGGAGTTCTTCGCCGAACTTAGGGGGGTGCATCGGCGGGAGATAGACGCGCGCTCGTTTCGGCTGCTGGAGTTCGGCAACCTTCTCGAATTCCAGCACCGGCAGGCGCAGTATCTGTCGGGCGGCATGAAGCAGAAGTTGGCCCTGGCGGTGACGCTCATCCACGAACCCGACTTGCTGCTTCTAGACGAGCCGACGACCGGCGTGGATCCGGTCGCGCGAAGGGAGTTCTGGCGAATCATCGCCGGACTGCGCCGGCAGGGCATCACGGTCTTCGTGGCAACCCCCTACATGGACGAAGCCGAGCGCTGCACGACGGTTGCGTTCATGGATCGCGGCCGCATAACGCTGATGGACAACCCTGTCGGGCTCAAGGCCCGTCTTCCGGGGACGCTGTACGAAGTCGTCGTCGAGGAGCAGCGTGCCGCGCTTCGAGTCCTCGAGAAGATCACGGGCGTCGCCTCGGCAACCATCTTCGGAGAGACCCTGCGCATCCTGACCGAGCCGGACGGACCAGACGAGCGCACGCTGGCCGACAGCCTTCGGCGAGCCGGACTCGAACCCGGCGACATACAGCCGACGCCCGTCGACATGGAGGCCACATTCGCGTACTTGGCCGAAGTCGATAGACCTCGTGACGAGGAGGATGCGTCCGGGCAATCCGAACCTGCGGCAAGAGACGCGATCGGAGAGGCGAGCCTCGACGAAGACGGTGACGACCGATGATCGCCGTGCTGCGACGCATCACGGCCATCGCGCGCAAGGAGTTCATCCACATCCGACGCGACCCGCGAATCATCGTGTCGGTGCTGTTCATGCCGGTCGTGCAGCTGCTGCTGTTCGCCTACGCGATCAGCTTCGACGTGGACAATGTCCCCACCATCATGCTCGACGAGGACCGCACTCAGGCGAGCCGAGAGGCCCTGGCGGACTTCCAGCATTCCGATTTCTTCCACGTAGTCGCGAACGTGGATTCGACCACCGAGATAGACGAGGCATTCGCCCGCTCCGAGGCGCGCGTGGCCATCGTGGTTCCACCGGGATACTCCGAGGCGTTGAACCGGGGCGGGGATGCGCTGCTGGCGGTGTTCGTGGACGGTTCCGAGCCGAATTCGGCACAGCTCGCGCAGACCTACTCGGTCGCGCTCTCGCGCGCCATCGATCGCCAAGTACGCGTCAATTGGCTCGAGGCCGAGGGGGTAGATGTCGCCTCGGTGGGCGGCATCCAAAGCGTGTCGCGCACCTGGTACAACCCCGAACGCCGCTCCGCAGACTTTCTCATTCCGGGTCTCATGATCGTCATCATCATGATCGTCACCATCCAACAGACGGCCGTCACACTCGTGCGCGAGCGGGAGCATGGCACGTACGAACAGCTAACGGTGTCGCCGCTTCGGCGGGGCGAACTTATGGTGGGCAAGGTCACACCGTGGGTCATACTCGGGATGGTCGACATGGCGGTAATCACTCTGGTCGGTGTCCTCGTGTTCGGTGTCCCCCTTCGCGGGGATCTCGTGACCTTCGTTGTCTCGACGTTCCTGTTCGTGCTGTGCTGTCTTGCCATCGGCCTGGTGATCTCGGCTCGGGCGTCATCGACTGAGGTCGCGAACATGGCGGGGCTCATTATCAGTTTCCTTCCGGGCTTCATGCTTTCCGGGTTCGTGTTCCCGTTGGC
>Ga0224495_10002485_pt1 | contig 11984 bp, 9 predicted proteins | sample SF_Jul11_sed_USG_FD_168128 | JGI IMG/M metagenome (GOLD analysis project Ga0224495, IMG submission 168128) | Sediment microbial communities from San Francisco Bay, California, United States - SF_Jul11_sed_USGS_4_1 | ecosystem: Environmental > Aquatic > Marine > Sediment | place: USA: California... | reverse complement strand
GGCATGACTTTGCAGCAACATCTCGGCAATCCCGCTGGTAGCGCCAAAGTTCCCATCAATTTGAAAAGGAGGATGTGCGTCAAAAAGATTCGGATAGGTGCGTTGTGGTGTAAGCTGATTTGAGAGGATTCGATAAGCATGGTCGCCATCTTCCAGTCTCGCCCAAAAGTTGATTTTCCATCCCATCGACCAGCCTGTTCCCCCGTCTCCCCGATACAGTAAAGATTGTTTGGCCGCTTCAAACAGCTTTGGTGTCTGCCGTCTTGTGATCTGGTTGCTGGGATGCAGACCGTACAGGTGGGATACGTGCCGGTGCTGATCGTTCGTTCGATCCCAGTCTTCCAGCCACTCCTGCAATTGCCCATGCTTGCCGATTTGCATGGGAGGCAGTTTGTCAATAGCTTGCCGCACTTCTATTTGAAACTCTTTATCAACACCGAGAATTTGAGCCGCGGTAACACAATGATCGAATAAATCACGGACAATCTGGATATCCATCGTGGGCCCGGCGCAAATGCTTGTGCCGTGAATGTGTCCGTTTTCCGGAGAGACGGATGGACAGGTCACTAACCAATGGTACTTTGGATGTTCGACGAGAAAATCCAGATAAAACTGCGCAGCCCCCTTCATCACGGGATATGCTTTTTTGAGAAAGATATTATCACCACCGAATTCGTAATGATACCAGAGATGCTGGCATAACCATGCCCCCCCCATTGGCCACATACCCCAGAACGGACCGTCGACCGGCGCCGTAGCTCGCCACAGATCTGTGTTATGGTGACAAACCCAGCCCCGGGCGCCGTAGTTTACTTGGGCCGTTCGGCTGCCAGGCTCAACAAGTTCTGCCACCATTCGCAGCAGGGGCTCGTGACATTCCGCCAGATTGGTCATCTCGGCAGGCCAGTAATTCATCTCGGTATTGATATTAATCGTGTATTTACTGTCCCACGGCGGACTCATGCTTTCGTTCCAAAGGCCTTGCAGGTTCGCCGGCTGTGATCCCCAGCGGGAACTGGAAATCAGCAGATACCGACCGTACTGGAAAAACAACTCAGCCAGTTGAGGGTCGTGGCCGTCTTGGAAAGCTTTGATTCGCTCATCAGTAGGTCGTCTTGCGGCCTCGGTGCTTCCCAAGTCCAATTTTACTCGATCAAATAGAGACCGGTAATCCGCTATATGATCCATTCTCAACTGCAGGTAAGATTTTGTTAGCGCTCCATTCAAGTACTCCCTGGCTTTGGCTCTCTGGTTGATACTCAGGTCCCGGTAATTCTTGTAGTTAGTGGCTGCTGCAATTATCAGGATTGCCTCATCTGCTTCATTTACAGTTATGCTGCCCTTTTCACCTTTTTTACTGCCGCCTTCTGAAATGACTTTGACCAGTCCTTGAAATTTTATCGCCCCCGGAATGCCGCGCGATTCACCGCTCGTACCATCCAGGACCAGCGTGTCCGAATCCTCTATGGTTACCGTGGTTTTTTGTGGGCTGGTCATCGTGGCGGTGAAATCAATCTTTCCAAGCGTATCCGATGTAAGACGAATGACTATTGCCTGGTCGACCGCAGAGGAAAAGATCTCTCTCCGGTAACGCACCCCATCTGCAACATAAGAAACGTGGTTTATGGCTGTTTCCAGATCCAAGCCACGACGATAATCGCTAATTTTCAAATTTGCTGGAAATACCAGTTTCAAGTCGCCCAACGGCTGATACGGCATCTGGCCCAGGGGCTTAGCCATCATTTTGTCGCCAATCAGATTTTGCGTGTCCCTATATTGCCCCGAAAAAATCAGTTCACGCACCTTTGGGAGCGTCTTCAAGGCTTCCGGATTGCTGGGGTCGTAGGGCCCTCCCGCCCAGATTGTATCTTCATTAAGTTGAATTCGCTCCCGGTCCACTTTGCCAAACACCATCGCCCCCAGCCTGCCGTTGCCCACAGGAAGTGCTTGCGTCCATTCCGTTGCCGGCTGGCTGTACCACAGAGCCATCCGTCCCTTGGGCGGTGCATCGCTGCCTTCAACAATCGCTGGTAATTTCACGGACAACTGTCCGGGTGCCGAACTGATAAAAGCATTTTTTCTCATTTGAGTAAAATCCCAGTCTCCTACCCGTCCGGAAAGATAGTGCGTTGAACGACTTTTGTCCGCAGCCAAGGCCGCAATCTCCAGTCCCGAAAGAGCACGATTATAGACCGTAGCTCGCCGGATCGTTCCACGGAATCTATTCTCTCCGTTGCTGCAGCAGCCGATCCGAAGCGGCAGGCGATTGCGAATCATTTTCTGAATTCCAGCGCGGCTGCGATCAGCGACCTCTTTTCCATTCAAATACAACTTGAAAATATTTTCTTTCCGGCTGTACACTCCCACCACATGCGACCACTGATCTGCCAGCAATTTGGCATCATAACCAAGCATCGATTCGGCCACGACCATTCGCAGGGAATTGCCTGGAAACGTGTCCAGCATGTATCCCGTGGAGGTTCCCGCTTGGCTCTTATCGATGATCCTTCCGCCGGCATGATTCAGTTTCTTTGGCTTTATCCACGCCTCCAGCGTAACAGCATCAGTCATATCCAATTGCTGATGATGTTCCACCTCCAGTATTGTTGTGGTTTCGTCCAGATATATTCCGTCTAGCAGGTGTGCCTCGTCTCCTGCTACAAGTGCATTTGCGGTGGTGAGAACGCTTAGAAGAACTAACACAATGAAATAGAGTAAATGTTTGGATAAATTCATGATTCCTCATTACCTGACTAAGTCATTCGACATATCTCATTTGAACACATAAACATGTGTCTTCAGGGAAGATGACACAAGAATGTCTAAGAGGAGGCGATTTTCTTGCGTCTATCAGTTTCGCTTCCAGTTTCTGATATTCTACCATTTTATTACTTTCTTTCAAGCGGTGTGTTTTCGTTATACTCCGCCTTCTGATGGAAGATTTTGGCCCAGTCTTTTCCGGCTTGCCGCCGACCAATGCAGAAGAGGTGTCTGAAGCCGCGCAAAAAAATCTGACCGTCGCTGATTGCCGGTGAGGCATAGCACGACTCACCAAGCTCATATGTCGCAACGCATTCGAATTCCCTGCCGGGCTTGATCACGTTGATTTGGCCGTTGTCGTTGATGAAGAAGATCCGTTCACCCACCAGGACCGGGGAAGCGTGATGTCGGCCCAGCTTCTCCTGCCAAAGCACCTCGCCGGTGGCGGCCTTGTAGCAGAAAACCGTCCCGCCTCTGTTGATACTTAACAGGAGATCCCCCGCAACGATCATAGAGGGGACGTAGGGGGCTCCCTTTCTGTCAGACCAAGCGACGTGGGTATTCGTGACGTCGCCCCTGCCGTCGGGCCGGATTGCCAGCAGAATCTGCTTGGGCCAACTGCTGCTAATGAAAACCAATCCGGCGGTTTCACTGTAAACCGGCGTGGCCACGAATTCCTGCGAGGGACCATCAACCTTCCAGAGTTGTTCACCGGTGTCAGGGTTGAAGCCGGCCACGCAGCGGTCACCGCACTGAATCAACTGAGTGCGCCCACCAAACTCACGGATGTACGGGGCGCTATAGCTGATCCCCTTATTGGTGCGATTGTTGCGCCAGACCGTCTTGCCGTCGGAGCGGCTCAGGGCGATCAGGAAGGATTTGTCCTTGCCGTCGCCGTCGACGAGGACTTTATCCTTGAACAGCACTGGGGGATTGCTGAATCCCCATTCGCCTTTGTGAGTCCCGGGCCGGACCTGCCAAAGCTGCTTGCCGGTGGCCAACTCATGCGCGGCCACAAGGATCTCATCACCGACACGGAAGGTTACAAAGACCCGCGATCCGTCGGTGACCGGCGTGCTGGAAGCATAGCTGTTTTCCTTATGGAGTTTTTCTAAAGGCCCCTGCACGACGGTCTCCTGCCAAAGGATCATTCCGCTAGTGCGGTCGATACACAGGAGTATACGTTCTTTCGTAGCAGCCTTGCTCGTGACTGTGCACACACGATCGCCCCAAATAATCGGTGAGGCATGCCCTTTGCCGGGGAGCTCGATTTTCCAAAGCGCGCCGGCAGGATCCCAATCGGTGGGAACGTTTTGATCGATACAGGTACCGTCACCGCGCGGGCCGCGCCAGCCAGGCCAGGGTTCAGCTTGGGCTGTGGGAGTAGCGGTGGCGAGCAGGCCGCCCAACAGCATGGCGAAGACAACATTTCTATTCATGAGGTTTAGAACTCCTTTTGGGCCGAATGCCTTACGGACTGCAGAAAGCGTCACCGTAAGGACAAAGTACCTAAAGCAGCTATTCCAGTTACGGTACTATGCAGACGTCTATCCAAAATGCTTTATAACGTGAATCACCACACCTAACGAGAACACACATCTTGTAACTATTATATCCAACCTTCCAGACGCGCCAAGCCAAAAGTAGTGTCTCGATTATTGCTGGTAGCTTGGTATATGCTCCTGGATATAATCTATTTTTTGACGGGTACACTTTTTAAGCACGGACATCGAAACCTCTCACAAGCAATCGGCGTTTTTCGCTGAAAAATGGGGGTGAGGGAATTCTGGGTGAAGCTGCGAAATAAGCCTATCTTGATGCATTCACAGACACTTCCGTCATGATTACGTGTCCTCTATGAGTCCGCCCTAATGTGATGCTCTATGTTTGGTGGAGAGGCGCAGCTCCTGCGCATAACCGGTCGGCAATAAAGTCAGACGTTAACTCGCAAGACGGGATTGGGCTGGATTGCCTTGATTTCGGTGGCAAGTAAATGTCACCGAGCGGCGTCAAAAAAGTGTCAGTCGCCACTGGTAAACCACTATAGGCTCCACGTGTTGTTCACTTGTTAACCAGTTGTAACCCTCATTTTTGGCCAAAAAAGCAGTCATAACCTACTAACACATAAGGATTTACAAGCTGACTCATGGATTTTTAATCCGTAGGTCCGAGGTTCGAATCCTCACGGGCGTGTTAACAAAATCCTCACAGGCAGTAGATGACAGCAATGGTTACAAGACGCCTAAGTCTGACAAAAACAAGAAAGTTACAGCAAGCAATGCTGACAATGCCAAGTATTTCCATCAAAAGAGATAGACTGATTTAAACCTGTCAGTTCGATGTGTTTGGTTAGAGAAGGTCGACTAAGCCTAACAGGAAACCTCAAACCGCTTTTTATGAGAATTACTGTCTGAGTCCAATGCGATATTTTTCATTGTGCCTTAGGGTCCGCCTCACGCGACTGCACGATGTGTTTATTTGAACTTCTGCTTTTTGATCTTTCGGAGTGTCTATATTAACACTTAAGGTCGCGCCGCTAATGCTCATTGAGGTAACATCCAACTCTATGGTCCTGTTTAAGGTTTCTTTACTTTCATTTCTGATATTTCGTTTTGTCCAGGCCAAACCGCTTGTTACCAGGTTCCGCCGGCATGCCTGAAGGTAAGCGGTATCTGACTGGAACATGATCTTATTCGCACTACCGGTTAAAATGATCATCATGGCTCCGATTAAGCCCATTGCCGCTACTACAAGTATCAATACAAAACCATTTTGCTGCGGATTTTTCATCTTTACTCTACGACCTTTCGAAAAGCACCTACAAAATACAGATGTGAACCAGCCATCTTTTCTTCCGAACGGCCCCGAACATTATGCTCTATGTGGGTCTGAACCTCCACGGCATAACCGGAACTGTTGTTTCTGCGGACTTGCCATTCTATTATAGCATTCGGCACCGACCATACTTTGGTGTCTTCTTCGTAGTGTTCCTGAGCGGTCGGCAAGCTGCGTCTGAGCACCTTGCCATCTTTCAATTGATAGCCGACAATACCATTTGGCAATTCAATCAAAAGCAGGTCCTTGTCTGTTGTATATTCGGCGAACGATTTCGGCAATCCCTTCGCAAGGTCAACATCCTCATGCATTTGCTCCAGCATATTGAGCACACTTGTGTTCTCCTGTACAATCCTATAGGAACGCGGGATATCGCTAATAATGGTAGTGAACAATTTCGACACAACTATCGATACAATTGAGAAAATGGCCATCGCAACCAACAATTCCGCCAATGAATAACCTCTGCGCATTTCTACTGCTCCCGCTCGTCCAAAAAATATCTACACAATTGAACTTTAACTTCCTTGCCGAAGGTCCTGCCATTTGCCGTAACCTGGACCAATTTCATACCCTCCCATTGACCGGTCCCTGCAGACTCTTTGATAGAAACACTCAGGTCAGGCCAAAGTCGCTTAAAATCTTCGTCACGAATCGCTTCACCCGTTACTGCTATGCTGTCAAGCTGTGCCTGGGCGGCTGCTATGCAGTGTTGCCTCATCCACTGGCAGCGATTGAGTTTTGCGAATGTTCGCAATGACAATGCCAATCCAGCCACAACCATTCCCAGGACCGCAAGTGAAACTACTATTTCGGCCATTGTAAATCCGCCGGATCTATTCTTCATACCTGACATAACTATGCTCCATTTAAGGTACTACGGAATCACAAGGTCCGCTGTATGATGGATAATTGCCACGAGGGGAGAAAATATGGCATAGACAACAAAACCTATCATTGCTCCCATAATTAGTATTATACAAGGCCACATTATGAACCTGACAAGGTTGGCGTAGTAGCTATAGTTCGAGCGATAGAGCGATTCAAGTGTTTCCAATACAGTCAAAGTATTGCTCTGATTTACCTTCTCATCAAACGCCCAGGCCAGAGGAGACCCTAATCCGGCTTGTCTGGCCGCAGTTGCTATATTGTCACCTCGCTCTACTTTTTGAAGCCATTTTTTTAGTCGTTTTCTAAAACAATTGTTCACGTCCAGACCGAGTGTATTAGCAATCGCATTATTGACCGTACCGTCGGCATTGAGTGACAGCCTCAGAAGCTCAACCACCTGTACCATCGAATAATTCTTCTCAAACCAGTGCAGAACAGGCGAGTGCCATTTAATAAAATCAACAATTCTCGATGTTAAATAGGGCTTGTCCGGCCGGCGGGGCCGAAACTTAATCCGAATCGAAGCAGGGACAACCACAAGAACTACGAGTGCAAATAGAAAGATGATTAACCACCCATAATCATAGGCAATAAAATTTGTGATCCGGATTAAAAATCGAGTGGAAGCCGGCAACTGTGCGGCCTCTGTAGTTTCTGTTAAAACTGCCTCGAACACCGGAATGACCTTCGTAACTACTCCCAATACGATAAAAAACGCAAAGACTATTAGTATTACCGGGTAAAATGCGGGAACCGGCCTGATTTTCCTGCTTTCATCGGCCTTGTTGACTATATCGGCTTCAATGCTCTTAATCGCAAGCGGGAGCTGGTCAATCCGCTCGGCAGCGGCTGTCATTGCCACTACATAACCGGGACATTTAGGGTAACCTCGCTTGATTGACTCGCTCAATGAGTAGCCCTGAACCAGCCATTTTTGTATTCTTCGCAGGATTCTTGACCGGTTGTCTGTTCGCCCACCGGCTGCTGATTCAAGGGCCATAGGTAATGGCAGGTTCTGGCGCATACTCGAGCCGATTGTCGAGACAACGTATGCAGCGGTCGCGTGACGGGATGTTAAACCGTAGGCTATGATTGAACCTACGAACAAAATAAAAAACACGAAGCCGAAAATCGACAAAGGCCCAAATGTTAAGCCTGCAGTTACGAATAAGAGCAAAAATGCAAGAATTATGAGTATCCATTTTGCGCATTTCTGAGGCCAACTTTCAGATTCGGGCTCACGTCTTGTCATCAGCACAGCCAGCAATGTAACGACGAAAATAAGCGGTACAAATATTATATTCTCAAACAACTCTCTCAAAACGGCGGCATAACCCACCAGGAAACATACGACCGGCAATATAACCAAAGCAATACGCGGATTCTTAACAGCCAGGATTACGCAAAGAACCAAAATTAATATTGCTATAATTGCAAACATACTCTACCCAATCATCACACAGACAACTTCGTAATAATTGTTATTATTGGCAGAAACATTGAAAGGACGGCCATTGCCAAAATCCATCCCACCACAATCAGCATACAGGGCAACAAAATTGCCTGCAGCCTTGCCTGTCCGCATCGTGCCTGCTCAGAATACATCTGGCCCAGACTGTAAAGGTTGTCCTGTAATTCATTGCGTTGAGTGCCCAGTTGAATCGAATACAAAAACAGCCTTGGTATCAACCGGCACAATTGTCCCGCCTCCAGGATATTAGCTCCCTGTTCGATTTGGCCGGCAAGCATTTCGCTTTCCAGGAGGAGTTTTTCACTTCCCGTCGAACCAGAGCCTAATCTGAGGCACGCCGGCATATCACAACCGGCTGCAACCATCATTGCCATAGATTCGGCCATTCTGCTAAGCACGCTGCTATGGTAAACCCTGCCGATAACCGGCATTCTTAAAAACAGCGATTCCTTTAATCTTCGTCCGGCCGGAGAGGACGAGAGTAACCCAAACATAAAAATTATCACTGCGATAAGAACTCCTGCGCCTATCCAAAAAGGTACTATGTGTTCCGTCACACTTAAGAATAATCGAGTTAGCACCGGCAACTGTGCGCCTTCTGTCATATCTGCCAGTATAGGGCCGAATTGTGGGATTATAATCAGGAATATAGCTGTTAAAATAACCGCAGCCAGAGTAAGGATGACCGCAGGATAGCTCAATGCTTCAAAAATTATCCTCCTGGTTTGATGCGCCAGCTCCAGGTGCCTGTTAAGACTCGTCAGCATCTCACTTAATCTTCCTGTTTCAACACCCGCTTTTAATATCCTGCCGTAGAGAGGTGGAAAACGCTTCTGTCTTTTTTCGAAGGCTTCCTCAATACTTGTGCCTGCTTCAAGCTCGCTTGCAATAGCATCAATGAGCTTGCGCATTGACTTTGAGCGGATATCATTTGCAAGCTCTCGCAGGCCCCTTTCCAGAGGGATCCCGGCCTTTGTTATTGAAGCAAGCTGCTGATTGAAAAGCATAAACTCGTTTCTTCCGATGGCGGTCCTGGGCTTTGGAGTCTTGGCCTTTTCGATAGAATTAACTGCCAGCTCCATTTGTTTGAGTAATTCGCCCGCCTCTTCGCGAGACCCGGCTTCAATCGTGCCTTTCATCAGCCGGCCTGCCGATGTCAATGCATTGTATTCAAATGTCGCCATTTTCTGCTCCTGTTAACTACGGAGGATACACGGATATTTTGCGTTCTATTCATTTTGTTTCAGCTCGTACTGATTCCACAAACTGTATTCAGCTCCTCCTGTGTTGTGACGCCCTCACTGACCAAACGCCCGCCGTCCTCAAGCATATTCGTATGACCTTTACTTTCGAGGATATCTTCAAGCTGTTCCAGGTCGGCTTTTGCCAAAATGGCCTTTCGCAACTGTCCATCCAGTTGGACCATTTCTGCTATGAGCACCCGTCCTTTGAAGCCGGTGTTAAAACAGTTGTCACACCCTACTGCTTCAAATCCGGTTCCGGCAGACTTAATCTTTCTCTTACACTTGCTGCAAAGTTTTCTGGCAAGCCGTTGGTTGAGGACTGCCGAGACGCTTGAGGTTACCTGGTAAGGCTCAATGCCCATCTCCAGCAACCGTAAAAATGCCCCTGCAGGCGTGCCGCTGTGCATTGTGCTCATCAGCAAATGCCCGGTCAGTCCTGCCTCTATGGCAATTTTTGCGGTCTCGGCATCGCGGATTTCTCCAATCATCAAAACCTGGGGGTCCTGTCGCAGCAGCGACCGCAGGGCCGTTGGAAATGTCATTTGGCCGTGTGGCGTAATCTGGGTTTGTGTAATGCCTTCGATTCTAATTTCCACGGGGTCTTCGAGAGTTACAATGCTCTTGCCGGGAAAGCCTTTTAGAATGTGTCGCAGAAGAGCGGCGAGAGTGGTACTCTTTCCACTACCCGCCGGGCCGGTTAGCAGTAAGATACCTTGATTTTTGGCAGCAATTCTCTTCAAAGCTGTGTACGTAAGCTCCGAAAATCCCAACTGTCCCAATTCCATAAGCTCTCTATTGTTGTAGAACAGCCGCACTACTGCTCTTTGACCGTGTATCGTCGGAAAAATTGCGAGCCGCTGGTCCGTAATCCTGCCATTATGGCTCTTGCTGATTTCAATCCGGCCTTCCTGGGGTATATCGCTTCGATAGGTCAGGAGCCCTCCCAGCACCTTCAACCTTGCAATGACGTTGTCAGACAGGGATTTGGGCACTTTTTCGACGGTGCTTAAGACGCCATCAAGACGAAATTTTATAGCCAATTCGGTGCTCATGGGCTCAAAATGGACGTCGCTTGCATTGGAGTCTATGGCTTTTTTGAACAAATCGTCCACCAGGGATACCACATCATGGGCATCCATTTTAGCACCGCAAGGGCCGTTTTTACGATCATTTGCATTCATATCATTATCGTTCTTATGCCGGCAAATTGCATTTTCAGCCAATCGGCTTCAAAAATAAGAGGCAAAAGCTCCCAAAAATGTTATCTAAAAAAAAGATTTTTCCCTAAAATCAGCAGATTTTTTGTTAACATAGTAGTAGGTGCTCACTCTTAACAATATAGAATTACTGAATGGGCGTTTATGTTTGGCAAGGCCGTTAATTACGAGCTGATTTGGGACTTTACTGTTTCCGCGGCTGTAGATGAAAGCCAGCAGTGGATATTGTCTGCAATGCAACGCCACGGGCAGGGATTGGTCACAATACTCTGGAGAATATTAGGGAATGAACAAGATGTCTGCGACGCCTACCAGAACACTTTTTTACAGCTCGCCCATTACAAAGGAAGACAAAAGCCCGAACATATGAAAGCGTATATCTTCCGTGTGGCAAGCAACACGGCAGTGTCAATGTTAAAACACAGGGCCGCTGAAAAAAAGAGATTGTCCACTGCCATTGTTACCAGAGAGGGCGCTATCTCGCCTGAAAATGAGCTTGATTGTAAATACTTACAGGAAACTTTGAGATGCCATATAGCCCAGTTGCCTGAATATCTAAGGAACGTCGTAATGTTACGCGATCTGGGAGAATTATCTTACGCCCAGGTAGGCAGGATATTAGACATATCAGCGGCAACCGCAAGGGTCTACAGATGCAAAGCAATCCAATTGTTGGCTGTATGGATGGGCAAAGAAAGAGAAGAAAGATGATGAGTATAAATAAAAATAAGGGGACAACACTTAAATCTCAAAACGGTAGTTCCAACAAGTGCAGGCGAATCAGGGCCTGGTTGCATAAAGCTGTAATCAGCCGCTTTCATATCGATGCAGAATGGGTACAGAACCATATTGCGAATTGCCCAAGATGTAATCGACGTTTTGTAAACGTTGCTAAAGTCAATCTTGCACTGTCGGCCATAAAATCTCAACCGCACAAGCTTGATTTATTGATGCGTGCAAATACTCAGGCCATTGGTGTGCTGAAACACGGTCTCCGAGAAGCACCGAAAGCCGAGAAACTGCGGGCGATGCTGCCCGAACCGAAACCGTTAGAAAAGTGCGGCAAGTATGCACATTCTACAGCAAATGTAGCAGCCTGCATAGCAATCTTACTTCTTATGAAAATCGGTATTTTCTCCTCTATGGATACCTTCCAAACTCAAGGCCAAAAAGCCGTAGAGCAGTACTATGCAAGTCAATTAGGCGAAGACCTGGCAGATGAGGTATTTTCGGCTTAGTTAGACATGGAAGTATCTTCCATCCTTAATACTTGACTCACAATCTCTTTATTTCTAAGATTTGTTCGAAAGACTTCAAAATGGGAAATCTATGGAGCCGGTAATCACAATATCCGCCCTGGGTGATAACTATATTTACCTGTACTGTTATCACCGGAACAACGCTTTTGCGGTCGACCCGGGCGAGGCCAAAGCCGTCCTCAAAGCATTAGAAAAACATGGACTGGACCTTACCGACGTGCTAATCACGCACCGGCATTTCGACCACACCGGAGGCGTAGGGGACCTAAAAGAGAAAACCGGCTGCAAGGTTGTTAGCGGAGAAAAA
>Ga0224495_10002484_pt1 | contig 11985 bp, 8 predicted proteins | sample SF_Jul11_sed_USG_FD_168128 | JGI IMG/M metagenome (GOLD analysis project Ga0224495, IMG submission 168128) | Sediment microbial communities from San Francisco Bay, California, United States - SF_Jul11_sed_USGS_4_1 | ecosystem: Environmental > Aquatic > Marine > Sediment | place: USA: California... | reverse complement strand
CCGCTCTTCTGAACAATGCGGGTCTCGAAATTGAACTCCACCCCTTTTTCCAGGGTATCCTGAAGATATCCCTGCACCGAGTTTTGGTCTTCAGGATGAACCATGGACAATATCGTATCAATGGAAATGGGCGCGGAATTCGGCTCCAGGCCCAATATTCGAAACGCTTCGTCTGAAATGACAATTTGCCCTTGCGCCATATCCCAATCAAAGCTCCCCACATGGGCTATTCTCTGCGCTTCGGATAGCGCCCAGCGGCCCTCCATCAACGCAGCCTCGTTTGCTTTTTCGAGCGTCGTATCGCGCACCATGCCCGCGAAATAGCGCCGACCCCGCGCCTGAAATTCACCTACGGCCAGGTTCATGGGAAACACCCCGCCGTCCTTCCGTTTGCCATGAACTTCCCGCCCGATGCCAATTACCTTGCGTTCGCCGGTGTGAAGGTAATTGCTTAAGTATCCGTCATGCCCAGAACGATACGGTTCCGGCATGAGCATGTTCACATTCCGTCCGATAATTTCCTCCGAAGCGTAGCCAAATATCTTTTCTACCCCCGGGTTGGAATACAGAATGGTTCCGCGCTCATCAATGGTGATAAGTCCATCCACCAGGGTTTCCAAAATAGCCCGAAACCGGGATTCCCCTTCCTCCAGCCGGCCCATGAGGGAGGCATTAATGCGGATAAACAAAAAGGCTCCCACACCGACCATCACCAGGGTGATCGCCAGCGCAATGCCCCCGGTGTAAAGATAGGGGGCGCGTATTTCCGCCCGGGTGATGGACACCACAAATCCCGCGTTCAATTTCATCACCGGCACATAGGCCACCAGGATGCTACGGCCCGAAAAATCCACCGCTTCAATGACGCCGGACTGGCCCTCCAGTGCCCGCCGCATGGGCAGGGCCGCCGGGTGTTCCCAGGGCAGCCTTGGGCTATAGGCGATCAATTCATCCATCGGGTCCAGCAGGTACTCAATTTCGTTGCCCTTTTTTATCCCGATCAGAAATTCCCCCGTTCTCCCATAACCATGGAACATTTTATGACCTTCTTTTACCTGCGACAGCGCTGCCTTCTGCCAGGCATGGGGATTGCCGGGAAGGGAATTCAGCGCGTCAAACCGGGCGAAGGATTCGATCCACCGGGCCTGGCTGGCGGCAATCATTCGCAAGTGCTCACCCTCCACTTTCAGTGCCGTTTGGTACGACAGCAGGTTGGCCGCGGTAATGGCGATCAGGGCGATGCCACCCATCAGGCCAATCAACAGCCACAGACTCTTGGTCTCGGAATGTAATTTGGATTTTGTCTGGGATGGGTTCACAGGGGCCTCCTTCGGAGAGGCTTTTCTTGGTCCGGTTTTGAACCTCTGCGGAGTTCACCCGCGTGGTATCGCCGCGCTTGCCGATGGCGCGTATGCCAGGATTCCATGAACGTTCTTTTTTCCCCCAGGTGAAAACGCCTCAACGTGCCCTCCATACCGGTTAGGACTGACAGGTTCTGGCTATTGAACGTCATCCGTGGTGAAAAAGGGCATCTCGCAACCCAGGACCTTATCCCTTGATACAGACCAAAGGTCGCAGCTGCGCCACCCGCAGGGATAACCCGGCCTGCTCCGTGGCTTCCACCACCGCGCTCACATCCTTATACGCTTCCGGAGCCTCCTCGGCCACGCCGCGATAGGAGGGGCTGCGCACCAGGATTCCCCGTGAGGCCAACCGGCGCACCACCTCCTCGCCTTTCCACTGTTTCTTGGCCTGGTTGCGGCTCATCACCCGTCCCGCGCCATGACAGGCGGAGCGGAATCCCCCGCGGTCTTCCCCCTCCACGCCCCCCAGCACATAGGAACTGGTGCCCATGCTGCCTCCGATCAGCACCGGCTGTCCGAAAGGACGCAACGCGGGCGGCAGATCCTCATGGCCCGGAGGAAAAGCCCGCGTGGCTCCCTTGCGGTGGATGAACAGACGCCGGTCCCGCCCCTTGACCCGATGCGTTTCCTCCTTGCAGGTGTTGTGGGAAACATCGTAGAGCAGCCGCAAATCCGCCCGGGGAAGCAGGCGCTCAAACACCTGGCGCGTCAGATCGGTCAGAATCTGCCGATTGGCCAAGGCGCAATTGATCCCGGCGCGCATGGCCCCCAGGTAGGCCCGCCCCAGGGCCGAATCCAGAGGCGCACAAGCCAGTTCCCGCTCCGGCAGGGCAATGCCGCGTCGGGCGGATTCCAGGGCCATTTCGCGCAGATAATCCGTACCGATCTGGTGACCCAGTCCCCGCGAACCGCAGTGAATGCTCACCACCACATCCCCTTCCCGCAAACCATAGCCCTGGGCGACACGGGCATCGAACACCCGGGAGACCTGTTGCACCTCCAGATAGTGATTGCCGGAACCCAGGGTGCCCATCTCCCGGCGTTGACGCTCCCGGGCGCGTTTGGATACCGCCTCCGGGTTTGCCCCAGCCATCTGGCCCCGCTCTTCCACGCGCTCCAGATCTGCCTTGTGTCCATGACCTCGGGCCACGGCCCAGCGCGCCCCGCCTTCCAGCATGGCCGTCATCTCTTTCTCGCTCAGGCTCAGGGAGCCCGTGCTGCCCACCCCCGCCGGAATCTGATGAAACAGGGCCTCGGCCAGGGTCTCCCGCACCGGTGCCAGGTCTTCCACCGTCAATCCGGTGAGCAGGGTGCGCACGCCACACGAAATATCGAAGCCCACCCCTCCGGCGGAAATTACACCCCCTTGCGCCGCATCGAATGCCGCCACACCCCCAATCGGAAACCCATAGCCCCAGTGGGCATCCGGCATGGCATACGACGCCCCCACGATCCCTGGCAGGGCCGCCACATTGCAAGCCTGCTCCAACACTTTGTCATCCATCTGCGCCAGCAACGTTTCATCCGCATAGATAACGGCCGGAACCCGCATGGCCCCAAAAGGCTCGATGCGCCATTCATGGCTCGAAATCCGCGTCAACCGCTCACGCCACATGCGCCGCTCCCAAAAAGCCCTTGGAGTATGCTCCGAATTCCGTCCGCCCCACTTCTATCATACATCCACCACACATTGAGCAACCCACAACCCCGCCTCGGTCCGGCTCACCTCCAGTGCCGTGTAGGTGGCGCCCTTCACCTCCACGGCGGGCTGGTGCCGCTTCCGGTCCACCGGCTCTCCCCAGGCCGCAGCCCTAAGACAGCCAGGGGCCAATTGCACATCGAACCGCCGGAACAGCATTCCCCGAATGGACATCTCGCTGATCATGGCATTGAGCCAGTCCACCAGCAGCAGCGCCTCATCGGGGGCCGTACCCGGTGGCGCGGCACACTCCACTTCCACACACACCGTGTCCCGCACCCGCTCCACGTCAGTCACCACCGCGGTCAGCGCCAGCGCGGCCTGCTCGAAGGCTGCGGCCAGGGTTTCCCCCACGCCCCGCACGCCGATATCCGCGCCGTGCTCAAAATGTTCCCAATGGTTCGGAGACATGCGTATCCTTGCTTGCGAACCGGGTCACGTCGCGCCCGCATCCCCTTCCGCAACGCCTGCGGGAGGGGTGCGGCTCATCCACTCGTTGGGTGAACCACCCCGGGAGCGGACTCACAGCGGGAGAGAAAGAATCCCACACCGCCAGCCCCCCCAGCGCACTGTGAGGAATCCTCCCTGGGGATATTTTAAGGGAATCGACCGCCGGAGTACACAAGACCCGCGCTGAAAATGTCCCTGTGCAAATGTTCATTCCGGTGTTATAGACTGAACATGGGGGTCGGACCACTGGGTTCCAGTGGAACGTGGTATTGGTGACATTCCGCCTCGTCCCGACGGTGCGGGGACGAATTCCTGGATGCCAGGCTGGGCGGCTTCTCTGGTTCCCCTCTTTCCCATTTCAGGCCATGCCCATCATCAAGGATTCGGATAGAAAAGCCGTGCAGGATGCCCTCGCCGATTTGAGTACCCCGGTTGAAATGATCCTGTTTACCCGCGCTCAGGACTGTGAGTATTGCGAGCCCACCCGTGAATTGTTGGGTGAAGTCGCCGCGCTGTCCCCCAAGATCACCCTCAAGGTGCACGACCTGGACAAGGACGCCGGTCTGGCGGCCACCTACGGCGTGGACAAGGTGCCAGCCCTGGTGCTCCGCAACGAAAAAGATTATGGCATCCGTTTTTTTGGCATCCCCGCTGGATATGAATTCTCAACGCTCATTGACGACATCAAGGATGTCTCCCGGGAGCAGCATGGCCTGTCCGCCCCGATCCTGGAGCAACTGGCGAAGGTGAACCGCCCGGTTCATATCCAGGTCCTCGTCACCCCCAGTTGACCCTACTGCACCCGTGCCGTGCGCACGGCCCACAAGTTCGCCATGGCCAACGAGTACATCACCGCGGATATGGTGGAAGTGACAGAGTTTCCGGAGATCGCCCAGCGCTACCGTGTGCAGGGGGTGCCGCTTACCGTGATCAATGAGACGGTCAACGTGCTGGGGTCCGTGCCGGAGGACGAGTTCGCCCGCAAGGTGCTGGAGGCTCTGGGAAAGTAGGCCGCAGAGGTCATTCTGCAGGCGCAGAATTCACTCCTGCTCCTTGAGCCGGGAATTCCACAACTGGCCGGCCTGATCCAGGATCGGATACACCACGGCGATGAGGTGGGAATTGATGCGCTTGAGGTCTCTCAGAATATCCATGTGAATGGAGCTGGAATCGATGCTCTGCATTTTTCCGGAACTCAGACGTTCCAGGTGACGTTCGGAGGCTTGTCGTTCCAGTTCGCGGAAGGTGGCTTTTTCCGCCAGCAACTTGCGGGCGGTTTCCAGGTTCCCGGTCATAAAGACGTTCACGGCCAGAGCGAAGGTTTCCACCACCCGCTCGTGCAGGGCGGCGATATCCTTCATTCCCTCCTCGGACAACACGCGGCCGTTTCGGGCTTTCTTCATGGCCATGTCCATCAGGTTTTTATCCACGATATCCCCAATGTGCTCCAGATTGGTGGCAAAGGTGATGATGTCAATGATGCGTCGGCTTTCCCGCTCGCTCATAGCCTCCCGGCTTACCCGGGTCAGGTAGATTTTAATGGCCTCATTCAGCCGATCCACATCATCATCCATCGCCTCGACCTCCTGAACCAGGCGCCGGTTGTCGGTGCGAAAAATATCCAGGACCGGCCGAAGCATGCTCAGCACCTTGTCCGCCATGTGCAGGGTCTCCTGCTCGGCCAGGGCAATGGCGACTCCGGGCGCCCGGGTAACCGACAAATCCAGATAGCGCGGATGTTCGCTGGTCGAAAGTTCCCCTTCATCCGGCAACAGCCAGGCCATGAACCGCGCCACAGTGGGTGTGAGAAATAAAAATATCACTGCCAGGGCCAGATTGAATGCGGTATGGAAGTTGGCGATCTGACGCGCCGGGTCGGGGTCCAATCGGGTGATCAAATCCATCACGGGACCCAGCAAGGGCAGGCACACCACCACCCCGACCAGTTTGAAGAACAGATTGCCGAAGGATAACCGTTTGGCGGCGGGGGGCTTGCCCAGCGTGGAGGCCAATGCGGGGAACACCCCGCCCAGGTTCACCCCCAGCACCAGGAGAAACGCCACTTCATGCGGCACCACCGCCGTGGAGAGCAAGGTGATCACCAGCAGCACGCTGGCCAGGGAGGAATGCGCCAGCCACGCCATGAGGGCGCCGATCACGACCACGATCAGGCGGTCCTCCCCCAGGGTGGGCAGCAGGGCGGGCAGAATGCCGCTGTCCCTCAAGGGCAGGGTGGTGGCCACGATCTGCTTCAGGGAAAATATCATCAGCCCCAGGCCCACCAGGGCGCGACCGAACTCCTGCCGCTCATTCTCAGTGCTTTTGCGGTACAGCACCACCCCGGACAGCACCAGCAGAGGCGCCAGCCACTCCATGCGCAACGTAAAGAATTGCGCCACCAGCGTGGTGCCGATATCAGAACCCAGCAGCACAGCCAGTGCCGGCGCCGTTTCCACGATTCCCCGTGTGGCGAAGGAAGTGAGCAGCAAGGCCGTGGCCGTGCTGCTTTGCAACAGCAGCGTAACGCCAATTCCGGAAACCAGGGACCGCACGGGTGTACGCAGACCCCAACCCAGCCACTTGCGCAGGGAACCGCCAAACGAGCGGGTGATTCCCGTGCGCACCATGTTGGTGCCCCAAAGCAGCAGGGCCACACCTCCCAACAGATTTAATAAACCGGTGGTTGCGTTAATGGCGGCATCCTCCTGATAATCAAAAAAAAATGACCGTTGGGCCTGCCGGATTCTCGGGGGTGGAGTCCTCCTCCTGGACCAGGAAACCTCCCCGTCCGCCCCTTTACCGATGCCCTTTCATCTTATCTTATCGGCTGAAGGAAGAAATAATATAGGTGCAGGAATTAACGAAGCGGGGGGGCTTGGAGTCTTTCGGCTCCGCCCCCCCTGGTTGGCATCTACCACGTGCTTCTTCCCGCCGGGCGGGAGCCTGAGCGTGACTTCGGTCTGCTTCCCGGTCGAAACGCTCGCTGGCCGGCAGGTTGGGCAGGAGTGTTGCCCGAGGGTTTTCTCGCGGGCCGGGCACCCTGCCGTCTGGCGGGACGTGCGACCCCCTGAGACTCCTCGGGGGCTTCGGATTGGGCTGCTGGCCGGGGACGGGCTGGCCGCATCTGGACCTGAAGGTTGAGGGGCTCCAACCGGCGTCCGGTCAGGCGTTCAATCATGCCCAATTTGACCCGGTCCTGCCGGCCCACCAGGGAGATCGCGGTACCAAAAGCGCCATTGCGCCCGGTTCTGCCGATGCGGTGGATATAGTCCTCGGCCACCATGGGCATATCAAAGTTGATGACATGGCTGATCCCTACCACATCGATGCCCCGGGCGGCCACATCCGTAGCCACCAGCACCCGCACCCGGCCCTGACGAAGCAGATCCACGGTGCGCTGCCGTGCGCCTTGACGCATATTGCCATGCAAGGCGGCGGTATTATGGCCATCATCCTTCAATCGCTGGGCCAATTTATCCGCTCCACGTTTGGTCGCCGTAAACACGATGGCCTGCGTCAGCGCCGGATTTTCCAGCAAATGGCTAAGCAGGGAATGTTTGTGCTCGGGACTTTCCGCAACGTGCATGTGTTGTTGAATGCCCTCATGCCGGACTTTGGCGGAGGCCAGTTGGATGCGAACCGGATTGCGGAGCAAACGGGCTGAAATGCGGTTCACCTCACCTTCCAGCGTGGCGGAAAAGAGCAGGGTTTGCCGGGTTGCGGGCAGAGCGGCGGCAATCTTGGTCACGGGTTTCACAAATCCCATGTCAAGCATCCGATCCGCTTCGTCCAGTACCAATATTTCCAACCGGGAAAAATCCACGCCGCCGCTGGACATATGATCCAGCAGACGGCCCGGTGTGGCCACCAGCAGATCCAAGGGCTTGCGCAATAGCCGTTCCTGGGGGCCAAAAGAAAGGCCGCCCACAATGACTCCTGCGGTTAAGGGTGTAAACCGAATCAATTGCCGAACCACCTGCTCCACCTGACCGGCCAATTCACGGGTGGGGGTAAGGATCAACACCCGGGGGCCGCGCCCTGGTGTCTTGGCGGTGGTGAGCAACCGTTGCAGAGCGGGCAACACGAAGGCCGCGGTCTTGCCCGTGCCGGTCTGTGCCGAAGCCATGATATCCCGGCCTTCCAGGGCCGACGGAATGGAACGGGATTGAATTTCAGTGGGCTGCGTAAATCCGCAGGCCTTCAGTCCCTTCAACAGAGGTTCGGCCAAAGCCATGGCACGGAAATCCGGAGGGGTGTTCTCGATTGGCTTTCCGGACACGAGACTGGATGCAACGGGATCGGACAGGGTTGAATTCGACAATAATGGATTGGCTAACAATGGATATATCTCCTCATTCACCGGAATTCCGGCGAAAATACGGGCTTTGAACCTGCTTCTGTTGGGGACGGCCGCCGTAGGACGGAGGATGGGTCGCCAGGCTCTGAAAGGTTCCCTGGTTTTCGAGAATGGTTTCGAACACAACCGGGGAAGGGCGTCACCGAAGGGCAATGTGAAGGCAACAGATACCGAGCCGGATCGAGGACGTTATCAGGCTAATATAACCTATTGAACAGGAATTGCCAGATTTATTATTCAATGGGGTTTGCAGGGCCTGAGGACTCTATCTTTCAGAAGGGAAATGAGGAGGCGGAAGCACCAAGTCGCCCCCATTCACCTGGGGTGGCGCCGCCTATTTCAATCCCGCCCCAGCACTCTGACGTGCCTTTCCAGTCCCTGAGCTTAGCTCCCCTGAAACCCAGGGAGGATGGGTATCCACGACCCGTTTCCGCCCGGTGTTTAGTAGGTTCTGACAATGACATAGGAGGACATGGCGATCTTGTAGATAATATCGATGAGCGTCGAGGCCAATTGCACGTTTTTCGTGGGCACTTTGGGGAGTACTAAAATTTCATCCCCAGGCCGAATTTTCGTTCCATATCCGGTCTCCACCTCCCCCGAGGAATGGAGAACCACCACCTTTGAGGAATCGGCCTGCTCGGTAAACCCGCCCGTGCGCTCAATATAATCTTCGAGGTCCGCGCTTTTATCGAAAAACAAGGCCTGCGACAAAAGCACTTCCCCGCTCACCAGAACCGCATTGGAACGCATGGGCAGCGTGATGATATCCCCATCTTCCAAAAGCATGGACCGGGCCAAGGGCTGATTGGCAATCACCACGCGGCCTTTCGGTTGCACGGCGCGTGCGCGTTTTACGAAGTCCGCGATCATCTGCGCTTCCTTGACGCGGATGCTTGCCTCTTCGTTGCTGGCCGAGGACGCAAGCAGATAGGTGTTTTCCAGGCGATGCAGACCCTCTTCCAGACTCTGCTTCTGCCGGGTGGCCACACTCATTCGCCGCAAGGAAACCGCTGTATAGTCCGTCAGCTTTGGATCCACCGGAATGGTGTCCAGAATTTCCCCCAGGGTGGTATCCTGGGGAAGGACATACTGGGAAGGCCCGATATAGTGCCCTTCCACCTTCACCTGGATCAGCGGCTGCCGTTCATCGGCGGAAAATTCCACCTGATCCCCATCCCGCAGCTGCATCTCCAAAAATTCTTTCAGCGGCACATAACTGGAGACGGGAACCTGATTGCGGTTCCCTGTGATCTGAACATGGGACACCGAGGGGCGAACGCGGGCGAACGCGGCCAGCGCTTTCCCATTGAACTCCGTATCAAGAAATTCAAACACATGGGCGTTCAGCACATTGCCCGTTACACGCACGATCCCTTTCCGTTGACCCACCACTATGGTGTCGTCATCGCGAAATTGGACCATGGGAATTTCACCCTTGATCAAAAAGGTATACAGATCGGCTTTACCTATAATCTTGCCCGTCCGCATCACATGGATTTCCCGGTAGCTGCCCTTGTCCTGTGAAATACCCCCAGCCTTGTCAATAAAGTACAGGATGGAATTCGAGGCGACACCGGGATACCGTCCCGGGCGGTTTACGAATCCCGTTACATATACCGCTGCGGGTTGCGTGGTATTCAAATTCGCGTACACATGAACGTTTTGGGCGTACACGGATTTTACCGCCGCCTCCACCACGGTATTTAATTCCGAATTGGGAACACCTGCCAAATGCACCGGCCCCACGGAGGGGAGAAATATATTCCCCTGCTGATCGACCGTGTAGTTTTCGCTTTTGGTTATGGTGCCCCAAATATGGATGGTCAGGGTGTCCCCTTCGCTGATCAGGTAGTTGGGATTCAGCCCACGTTCTTTTTCCTTGCTGAATCCCCCCGTAAACAAGTTGGCCCCAAAAGGTTGTAACCCCATTGCTTTTTCGGGTACCGCCGCCGCGGAGAGCGGTATGGGTGCGGTCTCGGCATTATTCACCCCGCCGGGATCGGCAACACCAATATTTTGAGCCCGAATATAAGTCCCTGAAAAAATCAAAAGGATGAAGGCCAGCAGTAGTACAAGCCCGGCAGAGCGCCCGGCGGCACCGGAAAACCTTGCGTCATTTCTAATTCGGCTCCAATTCATGGCCTTTCCTGGAGGGTCATTGACAATTCGAAACACAAAACTTACTCCCAAAGAGTGCTTCCCCATCATTGAACCGTTGTGCCTGCACGGATTCCTTGTCAAAAAAATCCGGGACGAATTTTTCCAATTCGGCAGCCCTGACCCCAGCGTTTCTGCCCAGGGTCTACCGCAGGCGGGCCAATCCGTGTTGGCTCCGTCTTGGAACTTCCACCCCCTCCGAAACGGGGGATTTCCGCAGCTTTGACACAGAAAAGAGCACGGGTGCTTTATGGTTTGAGCATCGGGGTTATCATTGGCCGCAACGTGTACCAGCGGCCGTTGTCTCCTAGACACGCCAGTTGCACAGGGGAATCCTTATCCACCTTGTTCCCCTTCACCCAGATAAAACTTTTACAGCTCCGTCCACCCGCGGAAAGGTACTGTCCAACAATGGTTACCTCGCCCTCGCGGTCCGTTATGGGATCGTGCACTGCTCCCATATCCCCCGTTTTGCCTTTTGAAAAAAAAGCCTGAATCGATTCGCCATTCAGGCCATGGGGGCTGGAATTCGGCTTTCCCTCTATTGCCGGCATTCCACTCATTGCGCCCTGTTCCGCAGTCCCTGTCGCGCACCCCACAAGCACCATCATCAGGAGGAAACCCCAATAAATCTCTTTGATTTTATTCAATAAAATCATTAAACTTCCTTGCTGTCACAGAAGAAATAATTCGCTTGCAAGACACGACTCTAACTTTCTTATCGGCGAATTTCATAAATACCCTAGGGGGAATAGATTACCACATTGAGAACCGGGATTCCAAATAGGCTTTTCCCTTCCGGACAAATAGCCTATTCTTAACAATGTTTCGTTATCCCGGAAATTTTATTCATTCTTCTTTCCTTGATGCTGCCCGTGCCTACACCTACCTCCCCCCACCCCGTTCCAGATGAATCCCAGCGCCTTCGTTCCGTGCATTTGTTAGGCATCTGTGGCACAGCCATGGCCGCACTGGCCGGCAGCCTGAAAGCCCGGGGCCTGCACATCACCGGCACGGACGATCATGTCTACCCCCCCATGAGCGATCACCTGGATGCCTTGGGGATCCCCTACAACCGGGGATATCGCCCAGAGAACATTCCCGCCGATACCGACCTGGTGGTGGTGGGCAATGTGATCCGGGAGAGCAACCCGGAGGCCCAGGAGATGCGCAGGAGGGCGCTGCCCTACCTGTCCATGGCTGCGGCGGTGAAGCGTTTCGCGATCGGGCCACGCCAATGCGTGGCCATCGTGGGCACTCACGGCAAGACCACCACAACCTCCCTGGCGGCGCATGCGCTGGTGGAACTGGGGATGGACCCGGGATTCCTCATTGGCGGGATTGCCCGCAATTTTTCCAGCAATTTCCGCGTGGGCGAGGGTGCCGTGTTTGTCATGAGGGTGATGAATACGATACGGCCTATTTCGACAAGACCCCAAAGTTTTTCAAATATGAGCCGGAAATCGTGTTGTTTACCAGTCTGGAGTTTGATCACGCGGATATTTATCCGGATCTGGACGCGATCCGTTTCCAGTTTTCAAAATTGTTGGAGAGTCTTCCCTCGCAGGGGCTGGCAATCGCGTGCGTGGATGACCCCAACGTCAAAGCCCTGCTGCCCCGCGCTCCATGCCCGGTGATTACCTACGGATTTTCCGAGGAAGCGGAACTGCGGTTGAGCGCCTGGCGGGCTGAGGGCGCGGGCGGTGTTTTCGTCACCGAGTCCAAGGGTGTCCGATCCGAGTGGCATCTGCCGGCTCCGGGTCGGCACAACGCCTTGAATGCCGCCGCGGTGGTGGCTCTGGCGCGGCATCTTGGCCACGAGGACGCAGCCATTCAGCGCGCCTTCTCCGGCTTTTTGGGCGTCAAACGCCGCCAGGAAGTGCGGGGTGAAGCCGGGGGCGTGACCGTCTTGGATGACTTCGCACACCACCCCACCGCCATTGCGCTGACCATTG
>Ga0224495_10002483_pt1 | contig 11987 bp, 9 predicted proteins | sample SF_Jul11_sed_USG_FD_168128 | JGI IMG/M metagenome (GOLD analysis project Ga0224495, IMG submission 168128) | Sediment microbial communities from San Francisco Bay, California, United States - SF_Jul11_sed_USGS_4_1 | ecosystem: Environmental > Aquatic > Marine > Sediment | place: USA: California... | reverse complement strand
TTTGAGGCAACGTGTAAACTGCGCTTTTTCGCCCCTTTCCGCCTAGCGCTGCATCCCCTGATCGAATTTTTAGAGGTTCCCTTTACTCACTGGACGAGTATTCTTCGGAGTATACACGCTCAATCCAGCGTTTCCATACAAGCCGCCTGAGATGGCCCACGCGAAACATTTTCACTACTAAACTGCAATAACGCCTTTGCCAGTTGTCTACTATGCAACGGTCTGCTCCCAAGATGTGGGGTCAATAAACGGCGCATCAATCGCTTAGCATCCAACAAACTTTGTGTATCTGCAAGTTCCTGACGGGCGAAGGAGAGTAAGCTGGCCCCTAGAATATCCTCTCGCACACGTGCGTCGCTGACCTTTTTCGGGCCGAATTCGAGTTCATAGCGATACCACTGATCCGCAACTACCGGCAAACCACTCTGGCCTTCTACCTCCAATATTACGCCATACCCTAATTCTTGCAACAAATCTTTTTCAAAAAGGCGCAAAATGCGTTGCGTTTCTTGTTCAATTTTCAGGCCATATATGGCTTTTTGATAATCTGAAAATACCTTTTCGACGGGTTCACCGCGCGCCAACAGTCGTGTCAACAACTCGTTCAGATAGAGACCTTGAATTGCGCGCGGCGTTGACAACAAAAGGGGCAAGGCATGGACTTCCAGTTCTGTCAGACACGGCATCTCGCCGCTCCCAACCCAGGAAATCAACACTGATGTAAATGGCTGCAATCCACTTTTAAAAGCAGCGCTGCGACTCCCGCGCGCACCGCGCGCCACCAGGGTCATACGCCCGTAGTCTGCAGTCAGGAAGTCGGCAATTCGACTGCTGTCACGGTAGGGCCTAGTGTGCAGCACATAGGCCGGTTGTAATTGTACCCGTTTAGGCGTCGGGCTCGTCATAGCCCATTTTTTTCAATAGCCGCGCATCGTCCGACCAGCCTTCTTTGACGCGCACATGCATTTCAAGAAACACCTGTTTCCCAAACAATTTCTCCATGTCCACTCGCGCTTGGCTGCCTATTTTCTTTAACAATTCGCCGCCCTTGCCGATCACGATGCCTTTCTGAGTATCGCGTTCCACCCATATCGTCGCTGCGATATGTACAATCTTTTTTTCTTCTTTAAATTTTTCAATCTCTACTGTTAACTGATAGGGAACTTCCTGACCCAACAGGCGCATCGCCTTCTCGCGCACCAACTCCGCCGCTAAAAACCGTTCACTGCGATCTGTCAATTGTTCGGGTGGGAATACCAACTCACCTTCAGGCAGTTGCTTGGCGACGACCCTTTCCAACTCTTCCACGCCGTTGCCGCCCTTGGCGGAAATCGGTACTAGACCGATAAATGCGTGTTTTGCAGAAAACTCCTGCAGACGAGGCAATAAGTCTTCTTTGTTTTTGACTTCATCCACCTTATTCAGTACCAATATAATCGGTACTTCCGCTGCCACGAGTTTTTCTAAAATCCAATCATCGTCATTTCGCCACGCCTGGGCGTCAACCACAAAAAGCACCAAATCCACCTCATCTAAACTGTGCAAGGCCTCTCGATTCATAAAACGATTGAGTTCCCGCCCCCCTTTTTTATGCAGCCCAGGGGTGTCGATGTAGATCGTCTGTGCATCGGCGGTGGTTTTTACACCTAAGATCCGGTGTCGCGTGGTTTGAGGACGCCGCGATGTTATACTTAATTTTTGCCCTAAAATACGATTCAACAGGGTCGATTTCCCTACATTTGGACGCCCCGCAATGGCCACATATCCGCAACGCATAGTTATACCTTCAATTGAATTAAAGCCTGTTCCGCCGCGTGTTGTTCAGCACGCCGACGACTGGTACCCAGGCCAATAGTAGTAAATCCGAACGCCACGACACGACATTCAACAGTAAATTGCTGGTCATGCGTTTCACCTGTAATTTTGGTGACCGAATACTCCGGCACAGGGTGCCCTCGCGCCTGCAGATATTCTTGCAAACGCGTCTTGGGGTCTTGCATGGGTTGCGCAAGATCCAATTGCGCCAAACGCTCTGAATAAAGCTTATAAATTACAGCGCTACACGCGGCAATACCGCCGTCTTTATAAATCGCACCTAACAAAGCTTCCAGGCCGTCCGCAAGAATCGAGTCGCGTCGAAATCCGCCGCTTTTCAATTCGCCGCTACCCAGTTTCATCAAATCACCTAATTCCAACGTGCGCGCGATTTCAGCCAACGTCTCTTTCTTTACCAGCCGCGCCCTTAAGCGGCTTAGTTCACCTTCGTTAGCGCCTGCAAAACGGTCAAAAAGCGCATCTGCGATCGTGAAATTCAAGATGCTATCGCCTAGATACTCCAGACGCTCATTGTGATGACTGGAAAAACTGCGGTGAGTCAGAGCTTGCTCCAACAAATCGATATGTGTAAACCGATAGCCTAACGCCTGTTGCAAAAGATTCGAATTCACGTTACAAAGACAACTCTACTTGTTTATCGAAATCGGCGATCAGGTCCAAATTCCCGACGAACGGGAATCGCACTTCATAGCGCACACGCACGACCGCTTTATTTTCGGCGTAATTGATCACTATTTGATCTCTACCCACATGCCTGACATCATTTATACTGAGTCGTTTCAGAAGAGTCGACAACAATTCCGGCGCCGATCGCGGGTTGATCTTCATGTCAGACTTTAAAGATTCCAGCGTCTTGCCAACCTCGTAACTTTCAAAGTAGATCGGGAATAATTTGATACCTATCAGCAGAAAAACGCCAAAAACCGAAAAAATACCGATCAACCCCAGCAACGTCAAACCGCGTTGCGTAGCCCTTATTTTATGGTATCGCCGATGCGTCGCCACAATACACCTCCCTTGCCCACATCCCAATTCATCCAAATGAGAAATGCGCGCCCAACCAAATTTTCCTCGGGCACAGTTCCCCAATACCGGCTGTCGTTACTATTATCGCGATTATCACCCATCATAAAATACTGCCCTTCGGGAACGCGCACCTGCACCTCCATCGAAGGCCGGGTATCGTCCAACAAAATGCGATGATTGACATCGTTTAGGTGTTCAAGATATTCGTCCGCTTGGGGCACCGGTAATCCTGTCGCATCACTACGATATTGTCCGATGCGATCGTAGCTTATTGGATTGCCATTGACGAAAATGGTTTTGTTATGGTACGTAATGACGTCACCGGGAAGACCGATAACCCGTTTTATATAGTCTATCGACGGGTCGCGCGGAAATCGAAACACCACGACATCTCCGCGTTGCGGTAATCCAATATCCAATATTTTGGTATTTGTAACCGGTAAACGCAAACCGTACGCGTATTTATTTACCAAAATAAAGTCACCGACCAACAATGTAGGGATCATTGAGCCCGATGGAATACGAAATGGCTCGACCAAAAAACCTCGCAATAACAACACCGCTAAAATAACCGGAAAAAATGACTTTGCATATTCCACGATCACGGGTTCTTTGAGCGCTTTTGCCGCCGGTGTATCCTCTGCGAAGTCCGCCGTAACACCCAACCTCTCCGCCTCAGCGCGTCGCTTAGGGGCGAGTTTCCATGCGTCAAAGGCCCATATCAAACCTGTGACGAGGGTGGCGATCGCGAGAATTGTTGCAAAATCAAAATTCATTGTAACCCCGATGTAAAGTTGCTATTTCTTACCCATCTGCAGTACGGCCAAAAACGCCTCTTGGGGAATTTCTACGGTTCCCACTTGCTTCATGCGTTTTTTACCCGCCTTCTGCTTTTCCAATAGTTTACGCTTACGCGTCGCGTCGCCACCATAACACTTGGCCAAAACATTTTTACGCAAGGCTTTTACTGTAGAACGCGCCACTACGTGCGCACCGACCGCCGCTTGAATCGCAACCTCGTACATTTGCCGTGGAATCAGTTCTTGAAGTTTCTCGACCAATTCTCGGCCACGTTGGTAGGATTGATCCTTATGTACAATTAAAGATAATGCATCCACTTTGTCGTTGTTGATTAACACATCCAATTTCACGACATCCGCAGCCTGAAAGCGTAAAAAGCTATAATCCATAGAGGCATAACCGCGGCTCACCGATTTCAAGCGATCGAAGAAATCCAATACCACTTCACTCATCGGTATTTCATAATTCAATGTCACTTGATTGCCGGCGTAGAGCAACTTTTTCTGCGCGCCGCGTTTTTCGATGCACAAGCCCATGACATTACCCAAATGTTCTTGAGGCGTAATAATGTTTGCGGAAATGATAGGCTCACGTATTTCGTCAATTTTGCTCATATCGGGCAAGGAAGCAGGATTATCGACTTTCAATACTTCGCCGCTTTTAGTCAATACTTCGTAGATGACGGTGGGAGCAGACGTCACCAAGTCCAAATCGTATTCACGTTCTAAGCGTTCTTGTACGATTTCCATGTGCAGCGTGCCTAAAAACCCGCAACGGAACCCGAGTCCCAGCGCCTGCGAATTTTCAGGTTCATAAAATAACGCCGCATCATTCAAACGCAACTTCGCAAGCGCATCGCGCAGGTCTTCGTATTGCTCTGCATTTACAGGAAATATTCCAGCGAATACGCGCGGTTGTATCGGTTTAAAGCCGGGCAACGCGGACTCGGCGGGACGATCCGCCAGCGTGAGCGTGTCACCTACGGGGGCGCCATTGACCTCCTTGATGCCTGCGATGACATAACCCACCTCGCCGGCGCTGAGTGATTCCGTTTCCAACCGTTTCGGCGTAAATATGCCGACTTTATCCACGCCATAGGAACGCCCTGTGGACATGACCTTGATTTTTTGTTTAGGTGACAAACGCCCGTTCATGATGCGCACCAATGACACGACGCCCAGATAATTATCGAACCACGAATCTATTATCAACGCCTGCAAAGGTGCCTGCACGTCACCCTTAGGTGCGGGAATTTTCTTTGTAATTTCTTCAAGCAGCGCCGGAACATTTACACCGGTTTTTGCGCTGACTTGCACCGCGTCGTGCGCGTCTACACCGATAATCTCTTCGATTTCTTTCACCACGCGATCGGGATCCGCAGAGGGAAGATCGATTTTATTTAACACTGGCAGCACTTCCAAACCTTGGTCAAGTGCGGTGTAGCAATTCGCAACGCTTTGCGCCTCTACGCCTTGAGACGCGTCGACAACCAGCAACGCACCTTCACACGCCGCCAAAGAACGTGAAACTTCGTAAGAAAAGTCTACATGGCCCGGCGTATCAATAAAATTAAGTTGGTAGATTTCGCCACTTAGGGCCTTATAATTTAACGTCACGCTTTGCGCCTTGATCGTGATCCCGCGTTCACGCTCAATATCCATCGAATCAAGAACTTGCGCTTCCATTTCGCGCGCCGTGAGGCCACCACAGATCTCAATTAGCCTATCCGCCAACGTGGATTTACCGTGGTCTATATGCGCGATAATGGAAAAGTTACGTATATGTTGTAAGTCGGTCACGTCTAAAACTACTCCTGCCCTGGGGGCCGCGTCTTGCCCGCCACGTTGGCGGTTCACACCTTGCGGCGGAAAGGATACTCTATTCGAGGGCTGGCGTCATTAGCCACTCGCCCAAGTAGGATTTGGTCAAAACTGAAATAACTTCAAAGAACACCGCTAACAATATGAAATATTTACTTTTTTATCGATTCACCTGCGGATCTCCGACCATAATTGTCTTCAAAGCGCACGATATCGTCCTCACCTAAATAGGCGCCCGATTGTACCTCTACAATTTCTAATGGTATTGTACCAGGATTCGCTAGGCGATGTACCACGCCCAATGGGATGTAGGTCGATTGGTTCTCGGTAAGTAGAAATTCCTCATCACCGCGCGTCACCTGCGCTGTCCCGTGTACGACGACCCAATGCTCGGCGCGATGATGATGCATTTGCAGTGACAGGCTCGCACCGGGGTTTACAGTAATCCGTTTTACCTGAAAACGGTTACCGATATCCACGCCCTCATACGCTCCCCAGGGTCGAAACACTTTACGGTGTGTCAACGCCTCTGTGCGCTTCCCCTTTTTGAGTGCCGCGACGATATTCTTCACGTCTTGGGCATGCGCGCGGGACGTGACCAACACCGCATCCGCGGTTTCAACCACCACCGTATCTGCCAAACCTATGACCGCAACGTAACGGTTTTCGGCCAGAATCAAACTGTTTTTGCACTTATCAGTATACACGTCACCGCGCACGGCATTACCGTCAGCGTCTTTGGTGTGCGCCTCCCACAGGCTGTCCCATGAACCCACGTCAGACCAACCCGCATTCAACGGCACGACGCCCGCTTTGAGGGCGCCCGGTTTGGCGCGTGTCAATGGTTCCATTACGGCGTAGTCTATGGAATTGCTAGGGCAGGCCTCGAACACATTGTGGCCGAGTCGAAAGAAATCCATATCGGCTTGGCCCTGCGCAATCGACTTTTCGCACGCAAGCGCGATATCATTTTGAAAACTTGAGATGGCTTGCAACCACACCGATGCGCGACATAAAAACATGCCGCTGTTCCACAGGTAGTCTCCCGAACTGACGTAATCTTGCGCGGTCAGTGCATCCGGTTTTTCGACAAACGACGCGATGTCCGCAGCACCGCTCGCCGCGTTGACCGTCCGCGCCTTTTTGATGTAACCATACCCGGTCTCCGCGCGATGCGGTACCACGCCAAACGTAACGATGTAGGACGAATCGGCCATTTCACTTGCTGCAGCAATCGCACGATGAAATGCGTTCGCGTCCTTAATCACGTGGTCGGCCGGCATAATCAGCAACAACGGATCGTCAACCTCGTGATTACCAAATTGTGCGGCAAGTGTCATCGCCGGGGCGGTGTTGCGCCCTACAGGCTCCAGAATTATACGTTCTGGCGTTACATCAATTTGCCGCAGTTGTTCCGCAACGATAAAGCGATGCGTATCATTGCATATTACTAACGGTGAGCGTATCGTAACGCCCGGCATTTCACGCGCAAGCCCTTGCAATCGCAACGCGGTCTGCTGCAGCAGGGTATGTTCGCCCAGTAAGCTCAACAACTGTTTGGGATGGGTTTCGCGGGATGCAGGCCACAATCGCGTGCCCGCGCCGCCAGACAGGATTACCGGCAATAATGTTTTCATTTCGCCCCCGCCAAATCACGCTGTTTGCGGATAAAAGATCGGAAAAACGCACTGAACACGCCCAACATCAGGCCTACTGAAAATCCAAGTACAACCATTAGCGCGCGTTTGGGTTTAATCTTCTTCTCTGGCACCACGGCTGGGTCTATGACCTTGAACGCAAATTGTTCACGCACGTTAGCCAGCATGATGCGCTGCGTCTGCGATTCTATGAGCCGATAGATAATCTGGCGCATTTCAACCATCGACGTTTCATTCAATTGACGCTCCAGGTAGGCGATACTCTGCTTGGCTTCACGTATCGCCTCTTGTTTTTGATTCGCGTTGATGCGCACCACCAATTCATTCGCCCATTCCGCTGTCAATTTCGGGTCCGTCCACTCTATGCTTAATGTAGTCAATCCAGTTTTTTTGTCCGTGACAAGTTTACGTATGCTTTTATCAAATAATTCATAGGCATCATTTGCGGTAGGCGGCTTTGGTATGCGCCATTGGTTGGTCGCCGCGTCCCATTGTTCGCTGTATAGCACCGGCATCAGATTTTTTTCTTTTATAAAGGATTCAGTAAATTGGCGCGAGGTCGCAACCGCGATAATCTCCTCCGATTTGTTCGCGCCGCCCTTACCAAGGTCTATGCCCGCCAACGAAGCCAAGCCGCCGAATTGCCCGGTCAACGACGACATCATGCCGCCTTTGCCATCCTGATCCGCCGGTGCCAACGTCACGTCTGCACGATAGATCGGTGCGGTGGTCAGCGCTTGAAACAACGCAACCGAAGTGCCCAGCGCTGTCATCGCCAAGATTAACCACTTAGCACCTACTAAGACACGCCATAAATCGAGTAAATTGATCTCGTCGACTTCTTGTTGGGGTGGTTCACCCGGCTGCAAATAATAAACAGGCCCTGGCGGCAATCCGCTTTTTTCTGGAAGTGTCGGTTTCATAGCCATACCCTTAGAATAGACCGACGGTTTTCCACGCCGCCGCCGCTACGCCCAGTTGATATAAAATCTGCGAAACGCCGGTGACCAAGGTCATTGGTTTTACGCGGTCCGGTTCCAACGGCACGATGATCGTATCGCCTGGCGCGATATCGGCGCCAAAGCTAAACCATCCTTGCTTACCGGCAACCACCGCGCCATTCGCGCGCACGACATACGTACGGGATGCATCTGCCAGTTGGGTCGCACCGCCGCTCATGTTGATATAGTCTTTGTAGGATAAACCATCCTTGTATAGATGCGAGGTTGCAAAAAACACCTCACCCATCACCGACACCTCTTGCATCTTACCGGGTAGAAATAACGCATCACCATTCTTCAAAACAATATCCAAATCATCGTGCCCTGGATTTTTCAATACCGCAGGCAGATCAATCACCACCCGTCCCGCAGCACGCGTATTACGCAATTGTTCCGCCAATTGCTGCACCATCGTAACCGACTCTGCGGAGCGGTTTTGATTGGGCTCCCCGCTAAATTGCACCGCCAATTTTGATACCTGCAATTCCAAAAACGCCGCCATCTCATTGAAACGTTGCTGTTCGCGCTTTTGCAATTCCTCACGCATAAAGACCGCGCCCTCAAGATAGGCCTCTTTAGTCAATCCCCCGGCACGGGCGATCAGACTTGAAAGTCGTTCGCCGCGCCGGATGGGATATTTACCAGGAAATGACACCTCGCCCTTGATTTCCACCTGTTGCTCTTCCGACCACAAAGGCAACCGTTTGATGACGAGATAATCATAGGGCTGCAGGTTTAAATCGGATTTTCCACTCCCACTCAGCACGGCGCTTAAATCCACGGAAACGTGTAAAACCTCACGATGCTGGCCTTCCGCCTTTTCAAATCGCGTTATTTCGCCCGCAACGTCATAAGCGGATTCCTTCAGCCTACCCGCCGCACGTACCAAGTCACTGACCTTCATGCCATCAACCAAAGGATATTCGCCTGGCGAATGCACGTCACCGCCTATCCTTACCACGCGCGCGAATTTGTGTCGCGAAGTTTCATGTTTTAAGCGCGCTAGCAGCGGTTCCAAAATAATTGATCGTTGATCGTTATTTGCCATCACAAATATCTCGTCCAAGGGACGCAATTGTATGTCTGCGGGCCCTTTGGGTTGCCGCCAAATCGCATTCAGGTCTGCTTGTAAAACGAGTTCTATTTCTTGGGTCGCACTGTTGACACGCTTAATGAAAACAATATTCGGGTCCGCATCCCGCTTCAGTTCACTTAAGTTGCCAATGACCTCACTGATACGGATGCCATCATGCCACGCGTATTTACCGGGCCGTTGCACATGACCCGTCAAGACGACCGCATTTTCAAGTGCGGTGGTCACTTTATAGACGCGGACTACGTCTCCAGAAAGCAATTTGGTATTGCGTAGCAGTAGGTTGTTGTAATCAATATCGGTCGTCGCCTTGACACGTTCAGTGTCTATGCGTTCTATTTGCACGCCTCCAATATCTGCGGCAGAGGTTAATCCTCCCGCCATATCTATTAACCCCGAAAGATTGTTATCGCCCTTAAATTCATATATTGCGGGGCGCCTTACCTCACCCAACACACTGACGGTCGCGCCTACCGGGGGCACGAAAACCGCGTCTCCGGCCTGGATGCGTAAGTCTTTACTGGTATCGCCTTTCAACAACAAATCGTAGACGTCCAATGTGCCAATGACAGCACCGTTGCGTTTCAATTGCACATTGCGTAGCGAACCTATCTCTTTTACGCCGCCGCTGGCGTATAGTGCATGAGTCATCGTCGCCAACGAGCTTACCGTGTATGATCCGGGGTATTTGACTTCACCCAATACAAATACGCGCATACTGCGCAATGTGCCCATAGACACGTTAATATTGACACCTAAGAATTGTTTTTCGACGCGGCGTTGTAATAAATCCTTCATCTCTTTAAAACGCAGGCCTGCCACAGGGATAGAACCTACGTTGGGAAACGGTAAATTACCTTCTCGCGTGATCTCAAGTTCATATTCTTCGTTCATCTTGCCATAGGTTTGGAGACGCACCGTATCACCCGGGCCGATAACATAATCCGCAGGAACAGGCACTTCACCAGCGGGCGTGAAATCCGCTGCGTCGCTCTCAAAAAGGTCGTATCCAAAGGGCTTAAGACCATCGATATCTACAGGTTCTATCGGCAACAATCTGACTAAGATATCAACCCCCGCGAACAAAGGCTCTACCGACAAACGGTCGAGTATTTCATCTTCCGTCAATCCTTTTAAGTTTATGGCGGGTGCGTTGGGCAGATGCAATACACCCTGCATGTCAATGGGATATACACCACGACGAGGTATGCGCTGGGTATCTAATATCGTCGAAACCGATTCGATGACCTTCGCGTTGCGTTGCGGTTTATCGAGCACCTTACTGTCTTCTTCAAAAATGACGATCAAACTTTCATTGCCTTTGACCTTGGGAGGAGGCGGTGACAATGTCGTGCTCGACGTCGTTTTTTCGTCGCTAAGTTTACGACGTTGCGCCTTATTGTCTTCTGGCTTTTGATTTGGGTCTGAATTCGCATTTTTCTGGTCTTGAACTTTGCGAGTCGTAAGGCGTTTCAAACCGGCGACGCTCTTGCCTTGCAAGAGGTCGCGGGCGGCGCCAATTTGCTCCGCCGATAACCCCGGCGGCAATGGAATATCCGCAGCGCGGACGCCCACAAGCCAAATCGCCAGCCCCAAGAAAAACCCAAAACGTAACCGCCAATTAATCTTCGAAACCAACGCGCCAACTCCTCTGGATACCTAGTTCAGTAGTGACTTACCGCCCGCCACTTTAGATGTGGGCACATCTCAAACCAAACGCTGAATTATGCCCGGAATCGCTTACAACCGCTAGCGCAATCCCCGCTAGTTGAACGGAATCGCTAATCTAGGCGCGGAAAATCGCAACCCGACACCCAATTCCAGCACTCCTGCTTGAATATGTCCGTTAGGTTGCATTATGCCACCCGCGCCAACGATTGCTTCCCATTGCCGGTTCACCATGTAATGCGCATTGATCATCGGCTGCACAACAACACCGCGCCCCACGTTTACGCCACCACCCCCCGCTGCACCGACGTTCAATTCAATCGCGATATTCCCTGCGTTTGAACAATAAGCACATAGACCGACGCCAAACATGCCCATCGCAAATCCCCCGGCACCGCCGTCGTACGCGGCCACCGAAGAGCCCGTGAGATAGCCGTGCGACGACAACATCCAATCCATTTTGAGTGCGATCAAATCCATGTCGCGCACGTTCATCGGTTGCGACTGCATACGCACGACAAAATGTTGAAGAACAGGTCGTACACGCAACTTTTGCCAATCTGCCGTATAGGCAATTTCCCTGGGGACAGCGTATGTGTATGCAAGCCCCAAGGCCACAGTGTACGCCGAAAAACGCATCTCTAAAGATTGTAAATAACCAACCTCTGCATACACGCTCAGCGCTCGCGAGTAGGGAACAACGACACTCCCACCCACCGCAAAACGCGACACTAGGCCGCCCGCCGTGTCTATGCCTCCCCCTCCGCCTGCGCCAATCGAAAGCAATGCATAGGCTTCACTCTGACGTCCCAGCGACTGGTGCACACCAATACCTGCATTAATTTCTGCGTACCCATCGGCGTCACCCCCCCAGGCACCCAAGGCCTGCAAATCCAACAACCAAAGCGATTGACGCTGCATGCGCCAACGCACGCCAAGCAATTCGACGGGCGCAGCAGTGGATTGCTGGCGGCGATAGTTCTGTTGAGGTGTGAAATACCATTGATGTTGCATCGAAAGCTGTCGAACCTGACGCGAAACTTCAACATCACTATCGTTACGCTTTGTCGTCGGATCTTCAGAG
>Ga0224495_10002482_pt1 | contig 11989 bp, 9 predicted proteins | sample SF_Jul11_sed_USG_FD_168128 | JGI IMG/M metagenome (GOLD analysis project Ga0224495, IMG submission 168128) | Sediment microbial communities from San Francisco Bay, California, United States - SF_Jul11_sed_USGS_4_1 | ecosystem: Environmental > Aquatic > Marine > Sediment | place: USA: California... | reverse complement strand
TGCGAACTTTCATTCCCTCCATAACTGTATCAAGAGAGCTGGTTACAATCGTTGCATCCTGGTCAACACTGGCCATCGCGTACGCAAAATCCTTGTCGGCACGGACTATGTCCAAAGACTGGATACTCAAAGAGTCACCTTTAACTACCCATACTTTATTGCCGTCATGTATTGCATCTCGAGGCACGGCTATTGCATTCTTCAGAATCTTACCCTCAATCTGGACCTCCGCAAATATACCGGGTAATAACGGAGGTCTGCCGTTGGAGCGCTCAAATGGCTTCGGCACTTCAACAACGACGGAAATCATCCTCGACATTTTATCGACCTGGCCTGTCGTTCGGGTGACATAGCCTTTCCATGTATGCTCTGCACCGGCAAAATCGGCCTTCACTACAGCCGGCGTTTTCCTGCTTAAAGCCCTGTTGCCATTGAGCGAGGCCGAATTATCAAAGATGTCAAACCACGCCAGCTCTTCATCCTCAAGCGGTATCTCTATCTCGACCGTGTCAATTCCGTATGCGACAGCTACAGGCTGGCCGGCGACCATATATTGGCCGAGGTCGACTTTTTCACTGATTATCAGGGCGTCAAACGGCAAGGAAAGACTTGTCCGCTCAAGCCTAAGTTGTGCGGTCGCGAGCTGCGCCTTGGCAGATTCTAACGCGGCTTTAGCCTGGCGAACCTGTGATTCGCGCAAGACCAGCGGTGAATTGGGTTCGGTGCCGGGATGCATTTCCCCCCAGGACCTGCGTGCGACTTCCGCTTCAGCCATCTCTATTTCAAGCTTAACCTGAGCATCAGCCACGACGGCGTCGGCCTGCTGGACGGCAAATTTATAGTCCCTTTCATCTATTTGCAGTAATTGTTCTCCGGCAGGGATAAGCCCCCCCGCCTTGAGGTCAGAGTTAACAGAGATGACCTTGCCGGGTACCTCGGGGACGATATCAACCTCTACCTTGGGACTTATAGTTCCATATGCACGAATGACCATTTGAATGTCTTTGGCCTTCAACTGCTTAACCATCACTAATGGCACTATGATTTCCTGTTCTTTCCGCTGCGGTGGTTTTCGAGATTTAATCAGAATAAACGTAAGCAATCCGAAGAAGGCAAGTATGGATACAACAATCAGCAATTGTTTAAGGCGGCTTGGGGATTTTTCCATCCCCTGTTCGATTACGGGCTTGGTTTGATTTTTTACGGCCATACGATTAATCCTCTTTTAATTCGGCTTCCTGTTCGTCTGCCCAGTCACCACCCAGGGCAAGGAAAAGATTGACTCTTGTGGTCCAGATCTGGCCTTTAAGGACAGCCACTTCTTCCTCAGCTATTCTGCGCCGGCGCTGCGTTTCGAGAACCGTCAGGAAACCGGCAACGCCGGCGACACCACTGCTATATCTCTGCTTTGAAAGCTGCTCCGCTGCTTCGGCCTCTATGAAGCGGCTCTGGGCATGCTCAAGCTGGACTTGTAACATCTGGTCCGCGGCCAGGGCATCCTCGACTTCCCGCATAGCTGTGAGAACAGTTCCGGCATAATTAGCCGCCAACTCGGCATAACGGGCCTTGGCAGCCTTGACTCGTGCCTTCAACTGTCCACCTTTGAATATGGGTTGAGCAAGACGTAAGATCGCTGAATAAATCTCCGTCTCGTCTATCCAAATGTCTTCCCATGTATCGGCGCTGCGACCGGTACTTGCAGACAGGGTCAGGTCTGGAAATAACTGTGCAATACTGACGCCAATTCGCTCATTAGCTGCACGCAAAGTCAACTCCGCCGCCCTGACATCGGGCCTGCGGTCCAGCAGGGATGCGGGCAGCCCAATCGAAACGGGTTCCAAATCCGGCAGGTCGGGTAATGTTTCGGGCAGAGGCTCTGAAGCAGCCGGCCTGCGGCCAAGGAGAACATCAAGCGCGTTCTGCGCCCTTATAAGCGAGAGCTCAATAGCAGGCTCAAGAGACTTCGAGGCTTCGAGATTCTCACGTGCCAGCCTTATCTCAACCGGCTTAACGAGGCCCCTGCTATACTTACGTTCGACAATTTCCAGAGTGCCGGTGCGACTTTCGGTGTTTGCCCTTGCTATGGCCAGGCGGTTGTTGATAGTTGCGATGTCGATTCTGGCCTTGACTACAGTGGCGATAATCGAATTAATGAGTGCCTGTTCGCCGGCTTCGGCAGCAAGCATATCCGCCCAGGCAGCCCGCTCTGCATATTTGAGTTTTCCGAATAAATCCAGTACATAGACGACGGAGATATCCTGTGTCCAGGTTGTGCTCATCACATTGAATCTACCCCCCCCGCCGAACCCACTACCGAAGGTAAAAGAACGCTTGCTGCGGTCACGAGACAAACCGTATGAGACATCCGGCCACATTCGGCCGCGACTCTCAGCGAGGGCCGCCTGGGCCTGCAGCACTCTTGCTGCGGCTGCTTTCACATCATAGTTATTTTCCAACGCACGGCGCACCAAAGCCGTCGTTGTCGGGTCGCCGAATTGTTCCCACCAGTTGTCAATCATCTCAAGGTCATTGACGTCCTGGCTGCGGCTTCCGGCGCGAACAAAAGCCTCGCTGCTATCTGCAGTGGTTTCGGGCCTTGAATACTTGGGTCCGAGCATACAGCCGGAAAGCATTGTAAAGCTCAAAACAAGAAACCAACACATTAAAATCAGCGGCTTTTTCATACCTAAAAGTGCCCTTCTGTACCTTCAATTTACTCAAACAGGGTTATTATCCGACAAGTATAAAAATTGACACATTAACGGATGTTAGGTGATATCCTCAATTTCCCACATAAATGCCTTAATCCCTTCCTGGCCAAGTTTTTTTCGCATCTGCCGGACGTTGTCCATCAGATCTTTCGCTTTGGACTGGTCGGTAACAACCAAGGTGCCACAATTAATCGCAGGCCAAACTTCCGTATTCAAATGCGGCTCACTCAATTCGCCTTTACCCAGGGTATTCGGAAATTTCGTATAGCACTTAATTCCGGCAGAGGCAAGGACTTCATTGACTTCCCCACCTATCGCGGCATTATGGATTATCAAAACAGCTTTCATAATCATCCTCTTACAGCAGATGCCTTGAAGCCTTCGAAGACACTATAAAGAACCGGCATCAAAACCAGCGTAATGATTGTCCCAACACATAAACCACCAATTACTGTTATAGCGAAAGGCACCCAGATTTCAGAGCCTTCTCCCCTTGAGAAGGCCAGGGGTGTCATGGCGAGCATTGTAGTGACGCTCGTACATATCACAGGGCGCAACCTGCTTCTTCCTCCCTCCACAATCGCCGAATAGACATCAAGTCCCCGCTGTCTTAATATATTAAGATAACTGATAAGAACAATTCCATCATTAACGACAATTCCGACAAGCATAATCAGAGCAATAAAGCTGATAACACTCATCGACTGACCGGTAACAGCCAGCGCGAGAATGACACCAACGATGCCGAAAGGTATTGAAAAGAATATGATAAAGGGGTCACGGAACGACTCAAACTGTGAAGCCATTACCATATACACCAGGCCCATCCCCAGACAGACGGCTATAATCAGCAACTGGAATGCCTCCTGCCTCTCTTTTTCAGCGCCGGCAAATTTATAACTAAAGCCCGGCGGGGCAGGGATTTTATCCAGGGCTTTCTTGACCTCTTTTACAATCGAACCGAGATCTCTGTCACTGACCGCGCCGGAGACCATGATGTATCGGGCCTGGTCCTTTCGCTCAATCTTTGTTGGGCCAAGCCCATACTCGAGTGTAGCAATATTGGCCAGGCTGATCTGGCTTCCCGAGGGAGTGCCGATAAACACATCGCGTAAATCTTCAATCCTGTCCCTGTCTTTCGGCTGGAGTCGAACTTCCACATCATATTCGTCTCCACCCTCGCGATACCTCGTTGCGGCAGTACCTGCAAAATAAGTCTCAATCTGTTTGCCGATGGTTCTCACATCGAGACCCAACATGGAGGCCTTTTCGCGATCAATGACCACCTTTATCTCGGGTTTTTCCTCTTTTCGGCTGATTTGAACATCCTGCACCCCTTCAATATTTTCCATCGCCGCCTTGACAAGCTCGGCATACGCTCTCGCATCCTCCATATCATGGCCGTAGAGTTCAACGGCCAATTTGCCGGCGGTGCCGAATATCAACGCCTCAATCGGGTCTTCGGCGCTATAACGAACGACCGTCCCCGGCATACTATCCGTAATTTGGCGAAGCCGCTTTATGATATCATTCGGCGAAGCATCGCGCTCTTTCATGCGTTTCAAGCTGATAAACAAAATCCCCTTATAGCTCTCTTCCTCTGTTGCAAACTGCGAGGAGGCGCCGCCGTAAACACCCCAGCGAATAAAACTGTCCCGCCGTTCAGGCACATTATTTCCCACTATCTCCTGTAACTGCTGCGCTACAACGCCGGTGCGCTCGTAGCGTGTACCGATAGGCAGCTCATAATCCGCGGACAACCGATTCTGGTCCTGCTCGGGGAAAAACTCGGTGCCAATAGTTCCGACAATTCCAATGCTCCAAACAAAAAGGAGTCCACATGAAATAAATACCGTTTTGCGATTTTTCAAGGACCAGTCCAGGAATTTGACGTACAGGCTTTCTATTCCGTTTAAGGTGACCTCGCCCCATCGATAAAAGAAGTCAAGAACTGATTTTGAAGAGTCAGGATTCCGCACAATAAGCAGCTTTGAAGACAACATGGGAACGAGCATAAGCGCGGTAAACAAAGAAGCCACGAGAGCCATCGTAATAATAGCGGCAAACTCGCCGAATACGACCTCGGTTATCCCGCCAACAAATATAATAGGAGCAAAAATCGAAATAGTGGTCAGTGTCGATGCGATCACTGCCACTCCGACCTCATTTGCCCCGAAAATAGATCCTTCTTTGGGGCGCTGGCCCTTATTGCGATGGCGATTGATATTATCCACAACAATTATGGCGTTATCAACAACAAGTCCTACCGAAATGGCCAAACTGGCCAGCGAACTATCGTTAATCGTGTAATCCGCCAAATACATCAGGAGAAATGTGATGATTAAGGAAGTTGGGATGGCCGCAGCCACTATCAGGCTGGCGCGAAGGTCCCTGAGGAAGAAAAGAAGTACGATAAAAACAAAAAAAACGGCCCAAAGAACCGTACCGCGTAAATTGCCGACTGAGGCCATGATAAACTCTGAATTATCCATTACCATTTTGGGCTCCACATCAGGCGGCAACTTTTGTTTAATCTCTTCAAGTTTTTTCTTAACGGCCCTTGCCACCTCTACCGTGTTTTCGCCGCTCTGCTTCTGGATGAATATGGCCATTGCCTTCTTGCCATTCATGCGCACATCAAAGGTCCGCTCTTTGAAAAAATCGCTTACATTAGCCACGTCTTTTAGCTTGACAGGTATCCCGTTGCGTCGAGCCACAATCACTTCAGCTACCTCTTCAGGATTGGAAAATTCCTCAGGTGTCCGGAGTAAATAATCCTTGTAGCCGGTTTTTAAGTTACCGCCGGGAGTGCTAATGTTTTGGGCGGCCAGAGCCAGTTTTACCTGGTCAACCGACAAATTCAAAGCGGCGAGTCTGTCGCGGTCAATATCCACCCTTATCTGTCGTTCCATACCGCCACCGGCCGTCGCCGATGCGACTCCTTTGACACGCTTGATAGGGTCTACTAACAGGTCATCCACGATATCCTGTAAATACGGGTAGCTGTCCTCAGCCGTAATCGCAATAATTGCAATCGGCATCATGGCAAGGTCGAACTTGAAAATGACGGGACTTTTGGCATCCTCGGGCAGCAGCTCTCGAATCAGATCAATCCTGGCCCTCACATCGTTCATCGATTCATCTATATCCTCGCCCCATTTGAATTTCAATGTTACAGCCGACATTCCCTCTTTCGAAACTGATATGACCTCATCAACGCCGGAAATAGTGCTAAGGGTATCCTCCATCGGCTCTGTTATAAGCGTCTCTATCTCCTCAGGCCCCGCCCCCTGATACGCGGTCAGGACCGAGACAGCCGGGATTTCCATATCCGGCATCAGGTCCAGGCCCAGCATGGAGAGCGCCACAAGGCCCAAAACGACCATAGCCACAAATATCATCAGGGTCGTAACCGGTCTGTTCACTGAAAATTGAGCTAACTTCATTTAATATCCTCTATCCGGACAATCCGAACGCCTGTTCCGTCCATAAGAAAGTTCATTCCATTGACCACAAGTGTCTGGCCTGCTTTCAGACCCTCCGTTATTTCGTATCTGTCGCCCTGTTTTATGCCAATTTCAACGATTCGCTTATGGGCAATTTTGCCATCATTTTCTCCGTCAATTACATAAACATAGGGCTTATCAATCTTGCCGCCAAGAATTACATCACGAGCAATAATGACCACATTGTCTTTCTGTTTCGTAATCATTGTCACCCGTGCAAACATCCCGGGCTTCAGGAGCAACTGGTCATTATTTAGACGAATCTCAATCTGAATGGTGTGTGTTTGGTCGTCAAGAGCAGGGTAAATTGAATACACCTTTGCATTAAATTCCCTCTCCTCGTATGCATCCACCCTGATTCTCACAGGCATTCCAACAGCCACTTTGGCCGCATATTTTTCGGCAACGGGAACTACAACTTTGACGGTTTCCATATCGGCAACAGTAACAAGACGTTCGCCCGCTCTAATCATATTACCCAGGTCAATATGCTTCGCGGTGACTATTCCATCAATCGGCGAGACAATCGTGGATTCCCGGAGATTTAACTGGGCAAGCTCCAGATTTGCCTTTGCCAAACTCAGGCCTGCGGCGGCCAATTCCGCAGCCGTTACAGCCTTGTCTTTGGTCTGCTCAGTAGCCGAACCGCCTTCATACAGGCCAATAATGCGCTTCTTTTCCCTCTCGCCATCTTTTAATTCCACCTCTCTGGCTTTGACACTGGCCTCAGCGGCAGCCAGTTGAGCCAGGTAAACATCATGGTCGATAACGGCAAGCTGCCGGCCCTTTTTCACCGACACACCCTCTTCAACAGCAACGAGGTCATTGCCGTCAGTAAGAACGTGCAGGGACTCGACTCTACCAGCCACTTTTGAAGCGACATCCACAAGCTGGTTTGCTCTTATCCAGCCGGTCAGCTCTATTGTCTCTTCTATCGAGCCGGTTGTTACGGTTTCGACCTCAACCGGAGTAATTTTAGTCTCCGCCGAGGTTTCACCGGGCCTTCGCACATATCCAAACCAAAAGGTAATAAAAACTACTACAACCACTGCTATCCAATATGCAATCCTTCGAATTACTTTCATTTTGTCCGCCTCTATTCTGTCTCAACAGATGCTGCCAAACTCTTTTCCCCGGCTGTACCTGATTCGGGATTCTTAGTTTGCACTTTTGATTCAGCAGCTCCAAATGTAGTTATTGTTCCCATCGCCTTCTGCAGATACAATTTCGCAATTATATGCGAGTATATAGCCTGATAATAGTTTACCCTCGCCGTTGTTAAAGCCGCCTGAGCGTCAATCATCTCCACCTGTGTATTTGCGCCCTCTTTATAGCCGACTTCTGCCAGCCGTAGTCCTTCCTGGGCACGGGTCAGATTTAAACGCTGCGACTCGACATACTCTTTAGCGTTCTGGATGCTTAACTGGGCCTTTGTTAATTCAAATAAAGCTGTTTCTTCAGCATCAATTAAATCCACCTGTGCCTGCTTTAGACGAGCTTTCTGGGCAATTATATCACCTTCTCGGGCAAAACCATCGAATATGGGCAGAGACGCCATGACACCAGCCTGCCAGGCGCGTCCCCACTCAATTTGCATCATGCTATGGGGATCGGGTTTCGACCATGTATTTGTATAATAAGCATTAATCGCAGGCCAATATTGACTATGAATAATCTTGAGCAGCTCCTTCTGATACTTGATATCAAACTCCCGACTGTACAGGTCGGGCCGATTTCGATATGCCGCTTCAACGGCCTGTTCCATTGTCACATTCAAAGGGATATATTCCAATTCGTCCGACAGGACAAAGTCACTGTCCTGCGAGACACCCATCACCTTAACGAGATTGGCTTTAGCAATGTCGATGGCATTTTTGTTCTGTATAAACTCCGCCTGGAAATTTGACAGCTCGACTTCGGCCCGCAGAACATCAAAATCAGAAGCAATACCGCCCTGCTGCTTTTGTTTGACGCTGTCAAGATGCGCTTTGGCCGAGCGTACCGCGTCGGAACTGATTTCCACCAAATGCTGGCTCAGCAGCACGTCGTGATAGGCATACTGTGCAGTATAAACCAGCTCCTGAATCGCCTCTCTAACGTTCTCATCAGTAAGCAGGGAAAACAACCTGGCGGCATTGATCCTGGCCGGTATCGAGCCGCCGGCGAAAATCGGCTGGGTAACAGTAAGGCCTACGGTATAATTATCTACATCACCAAACTGCACACTGCTTTTCCCGGTCGGTGTGTCAATGTCAAAAGATGTCACCTCATCAAGACGTTTATAATCAGCTGTAAGGCTTACTTTTGGCATGATTGCCGAATAGGATTTTAAGCGCTGTCCGCGGGCAACCTCCTTTTCCTGCAAGATGCGATGTAAGACCTTATTGTTAGTAAGAGTCAGTTTTAAGCTGTCCTGGATACTCAGCTTGCCCTTTATAATCGGCTGTATCTGCTCTTCCTGCCGTTTGCGAGTCTCCCACTTCCTGTACGCAGTCTCTCTGGAAAGAGTCACCTCTTTATACAATTTGTCGGTGTCGGCGCACCCAGCCAGCAGGAATGTTACTATCACCCCAAAGCTATATCGCATGACTTTTTTTCTTATCATATTCATACTTTCAGCCTATCAAAATTCACGGATTAAAAAGGCTCAACAAAGAATCAGTACGAAACGAGCTGTTATTTTGTTTCTCCATTGGCATAAGCGCGAATCCCGGCGGCGGAGAATTTGACAATGTGGTCCACTGCCTCATTCAGGTCGAAAGCCGGGATTTCTGCTATTTCAGACTGTTCAAACATGGTTTTTACGTGGACGACATGCATTAACTGGCCGGCAAGAAAAACAATAAGCAGCCAAATCTTCGATTCATCCAAACCCGGACAGGCCCTCAACAATGCCCCCCGTACGGCACTCATAGTAGGTTTGACGACTTCATCAATAAACATATTGACAGGTACTCGCTGATCAATCATTTCCCGGGCCATAAGATTCATAAACCGACGGGACCTGCTCTCATCCCTGAACGGCCCTAAAAACGCGTTTGCAAACGACCGGAGCAGGTCCTCCAAGGCCGGCTTACCGCCGCTTTCAGACATCACCTGCTCAATTGCATGTAGACGGGCATCGCGCATTTGCACTAAATGACGTCTCCAAACCTCGGTGTAGAGCTTATCTTTGCCACCGAAATAGTAATTGACGGCTGCGATATTGCAGCCGGCAGCAGATGCAATATCGCGTACACTTGTGCCCTCAAAACCGTGATCGGAGAAAAGCTGCTCTGCGGCATCCAGCAGCCGGTCCTGAACAGGCTTATCCGAACCAGAATTTCCTTGTTTTTGACCTGAAATCGACATTTAAGGACTCCTAAACAGTTGTTTCATACGATAGTTTAAAACATATGTTTGGGCAATTCAAGTCTTTTTCTAATTTTTTCCAAATTTTTTGGAAAGTTCAAATTCCCTATTTTAGCTCTGATTAGCTACATTTTTCGGGCAAAACGAACCAGAAAGGCAGTAACTGAAGACCAACGGCTCAAGACTGACGACAGATAGCTGATAGCAAACAACAGAGGCAAACTCTTAGAATACATCCGGAAGATAAAAAAAATATTTGAGATTTAAATACAAAAAAAACCTGATGGGCTCCAGCGCAGGAATAAAAGAAAAATTTTCATCCGGTTTTAATTTGCCGACTGAGAGAATAAGTATATAATCTGGTTTGTTTTGAGAATTTGGCTTAGGATATTAAGAGGGTGTGTTCGAAAAACACCAGGAATCAAGGAATCAGGTTTAAGTTGAATATTGGAGGTTCACAAAATGGCATGGAATTCAGACGATAAGAAAACCGAGATGAAAAGAACAGGGCCGGGTAAAGTTGTGGAGGTTCGAGGCCCGGGTAAAGGCACGGTGGTTATGGGAGACGGCAGAGGCGGACCGGGCAAAGATAGAGATCTTGGCAGCGGTATGGAAATGTTAGATATGGATTTCCTGCTGAGTGTTGTTGAACACACCAAAGGGGATGATAAGAACGATGTTACGATGCGTAAGCTCGTTTTTAATGAGCTGCTTCGCAGGGAACAACTGGACGCCATAGACAGCACTGCGCTAAAGGTTTATACTATTAATGAGGATAATCTCTACGGCAAGGACATCCAGTGTGAAGCAATGAAGAAGTTGACAGAAAGAACAACACGGTAGAATTAAGAGACCAACTGAGCAAGGAGGCGAAGCGGCGTCCTGGCTTTTGCAAAGTTTTGGAGTTTTTCCTTAATGGGAGGGGCCTTGGTTTGCCTGATTGGGCCACAGGTATATACCAAGGACAAATTTCGGCTTACCAGAAAATATGACGCATCTTATAGCAGAAATAATTCTGGCTGCCAGCAGTACGGATGAGGAGAGTACGTTCTGGATACGGATGCTGATGCTGGTGGTGCTTGTGGCTGTTGTCGGGGTAGGCAGCCTTATCAAGACAAGAGTGAAAAGGTTAAAAGCACAGAAGCAAAACCGCCCCAACGGCAAAAGCAGGCCATACAGTCAGCAGGACGAGCAAATCAGAGCTGTTAAAGATAAGTACATTGAGTTTTTCTTAAAAACAGCACCAACAAAGAAAATCACTAAAGAACCGATGTTCGATTTCGAAGCTGCCGGGAAAATCAGCAGTGTGAAACATAAAGAAAACAGAGATGTATCCAGCGGTATGGAAATATTAGACCTGGGTTTTTTGGTGAAGATTGTTGAGAATACCAAAGGCAGGAATAAAAAGGACGTGATGATGCGGAAGCTCGTTTTTGATGAGCTTCTCCGCAGAGAGCAAGTGACCGCGATAGACAGCAAGGCACTTAACATTTACACTATGAATAAGAGCAAACTTTACAGTAAGGAAATCCAGTGCGCAGCGATGAAGGCCTTGGCAGAAAGGACCAAATCCCGTTCGTGACACTATTTTGAGCTGAGTGAGAGATTACAGCATTGTTTTATGTGTGTATTGTATTTTGTAAAAACCACAACTATGGCAATAACAGCATTTCCAGTTTATTATTAACATATGGATAACAAACTTTTCAGCTTATCGGGTAAAACGGCCTTAGTTACCGGGGGCAGCAGAGGAATCGGCCTTGGGGTGGCAAAAGGGCTGTCTAAACACGGCGCCGATATTGCGATAATAGCCCGTAATGAAAACCAGCTTAAAACCGCACAAGAGACACTTCAAGAAAGTAGCGGCAAAAAGGTGTGGACATTCTCATTCGACCTGGGAAATACAAAGGCGATTGAGAAGCTTTTCGAGAATATAATATCCGAAACGCCGGAGATAGACATCTTAGTCAATTGTGCCGGGACGACAGCACGAGGGGCGGCTGAAGATGTAGAACTGGAGACGTGGAACCGGATTGTCGAGGTGAATATGACCGCTGTGTTTGCGCTTTCGCAGGCGTTTTGTCGGCACCGAAAGCAGGTCGGTAAAGGCGGCAAGATTATCAATATCGGATCGCTGATGTGTCACGGGGCCCGGCCTACGACGACGGCATACGCCGCCAGCAAAGGCGGATTGCTGATGGTGACACGGTCTCTGGCGGTGGAGTGGGCAAAATACAATATCAACGTAAACGCCATCGGGCCGGGTTTTATCGCAACCGACCTTACGGCAAAACTACAGGCCGATGAAGATTTTAACAAGTGGGTGCTTTCAAGGACGCCATTTGAGAGGTGGGGTCAGCCTGAAGATATTACCGGCACGGCGGTCTTCCTTGCCTCAAGTGCCAGTGATTTTGTAACAGG
>Ga0224495_10002481_pt1 | contig 11989 bp, 11 predicted proteins | sample SF_Jul11_sed_USG_FD_168128 | JGI IMG/M metagenome (GOLD analysis project Ga0224495, IMG submission 168128) | Sediment microbial communities from San Francisco Bay, California, United States - SF_Jul11_sed_USGS_4_1 | ecosystem: Environmental > Aquatic > Marine > Sediment | place: USA: California... | reverse complement strand
ACCGAGCACCTGTTCTGGTGCGTGACCTTCAACCTGCGCTCCTGGCATTACCTGAAGGCGGTGTTCGGCGGCATGCCGCTGTTCAGGAACGCGATCGAGATCAATGATTTTTCCGAGAAGGACATCACAAACCTGATCATGTCGCGGCACCGTCGCACCGATACCCAACTGGCCTACGACGACATCATCCGCGCGACTCAAAGCGAGGACGACTTCATCGGCGAACACCAGGTGGAGAAGCAGTTCTTCCGGCTGCTGTGGGGACAGTCGAACGGCAACCCGCGCGCCGCGCTGATCCTGTGGATCGCGTCGCTCAGCCCGCTGCCCGACAACCGCCTCAAGGTCGGTCTGCCCAGATACCCAAAGATCACCGTCAGCAAGGCCTGGGGGGACGACGCCCTGTTTGTCTATGCCGCGATCATGCGGCATGAGAACCTGACCGAGGACGAAGTCATCGCGGCGACCAACCTGCCGGAAAATATCGTGATCAACGCGCTGGGCACCGGGCACGACAACCACCTGCTGGGACGCTCGTCCGAGGGGCGTTACCGTATCGCGGCGATCGCGCAGGCCAGCCTGACCCAGATACTGCTTGGAAAGAATTTCATCTATGAATGAAACCGACCTGAACCAAATCACCGAGATGGCGACCCTGTTCAGGCTGGATCGCATGTTCCTGCTGTTGCTGGCGCTGCTGGGACTGGTGCTGTTCGTCAAGGGCATCAGCCACCTGGCCGATTCGCTGTACCGCCATATCCCGCGGCGGCGCATCCTGATCTCGCAGGTCGCCACCACGCTGAACTTCTCGATCTATATTTTCGGCGGCCCGTTCCTGTTATACGCGATACTGCAGCCGCCGCGCGAGGTGATGCTGGCGGCGACCGGCAGCATCGCCGTCGCGCTCGGCCTGTCGCTCAAGGATCTGGTCGCATCGGTGATCGCGGGCTTCATCCTGCTGTTCGACCGGCCGTTCCAGGTCGGCGACCGCGTCGCGTTCGGCGATGTGTACGGCGAGATCGAGAGCATCGGCCTGCGCTCGGTGCGGCTGGTGACGCTGGATGACAACCTGGTGACGATACCGAACAACCGCTTCATGTCGGACGTGGTGTCGTCCGGTAACGCCGGCGCGCTCGACATGATGCTGGTATTCGATTTCTATATCGCGCTGGATGCCGACATCCGCCTCGCACGCGACCTGCTCTACGAGGTGGTGGTCACCAGCCGCTACGCCTACCTGAAAAAGCCGGTGAACATCGTGATGACCGAGATGCCGGTCGCCGAGCGCCTGGCGATCCAGCTCCGCGCCAAGGCCTATGTGATCGACGTGCGCTTCGAGAAAGCATTCCAGACAGATGTGGTGCTGCGCGCTACCGAGGCGTTCAACCGCCACCGCATCAAGCGCCCGCCGCTGGAGGAAAGCAAAACGGCTACCACCGTGCAGGACAATACTTGACTACTGTTTACCACACCAGATAATCCAGCACGATGCCGGCGAACACCGCCGCGCCGAACCAGTTGTTGTGCAGGAATGCCTTGAAGCAGGTCTCGCGGCTGCGCGACCGGATCAGGGTGTAGTGATACAGCGCGACACCCGCTGCGACTAACAGCCCCGCGTAAAACATCCCGCCCATGCCAAGCATCAGCCCCGCCCAGGTCAGCAATAACAGCGTGGCCGCATAGCAGGCCATCACCGCCGCCACCTCGTATTTGCCGAACAGCAGTGCCGAGGAGTGGATGCCGATGTGAATGTCATCGTCGCGGTCCACCATCGCGTATTCGGTATCGTAGGCCATTGCCCAGAACATGTTCGCCACCAGCATCACCCAGGCTACCGCCGGCACACTACCCTGTTGCGCGGCAAACGCCATCGGGATGCCGAAGCCGAACGCGATGCCCAGATAAGCCTGCGGGATCGCGAGAAAACGCTTGGTGTACGGATAGCTCGTCGCGAGAAACACGGCCGGGAACGACATCAGCAGCGTGAGATTATTCAGTGGGAGGATCAACATAAAGGCGACCAGTGCCAGACTGGACGCCACCCACAGCGCTTCCCTTGGCGCTATCTTGCCGCTGGTGACCGGTCGCTCCTTGGTGCGCTTCACGTGCCTGTCAAAATCTCGATCCGCATAGTCGTTCACCGCACATCCGGCCGAGCGCATCAGCACCGTGCCCAGCACAAAAATCAGCACGATGTGCCAGGCCGGCTGCCCCGCACCCGCAACCCACACCCCCCATAGCGTCGGCCACAGTAACAGCAGGATGCCAATGGGCCGGTTCAGCCGGGTGAGCTGAAGGTATAGCGCGAGACGCCTGGAAAAAGTCATCTTTTATATAATAAAAACTCGTAAGTAAATGAGGCTGAACACCCGACACCGGCAGGCTGAAAAATCTTGAAAGCAGTTAGTGATCGTTTATACTTAATTTCAGCCATGGGCTTCTGCCTCATGAATATATAATGCCGCATGCGATTCTTTATATCTTATAGATGCGAATCACAGATAAGCATATGGAATATTAATACAAATTACAATTCAGCCATTTTCCTTGCGCAAGCAGGCCATGCTGGCCGTCAATTACCGCAGGACTTCAAGTCACAAATGATTAAACTAATTGCTTTCGCCATCGGCACCGTGCTCCTCGCTTATATTTCCAGAAGATCGCTGCAGCTTCCGCGTTCGCACGGCTTTTACCGATTTTTTGCATGGGAATCCATATTGGGGCTGATCTTGCTCAACATCTCCCGCTGGGAAACAACCCCGTTTGCCCCGCACCAGCTCATCTCATGGACGCTGCTATTCCTTTCGGTTTTTCTGGTAGCTCATGGCGTACGTCTGCTTCAAGTGGTCGGAAGACCCAACGAAGAACGGACTGACAACGAGCTACTGCCATTTGAAAAAACAACCCGTCTCGTTACAGTCGGAGTCTATAAATATATCCGGCATCCGCTTTATGCATCGCTGCTTTTTCTTGCCTGGGGAGCATTTTTAAAAGATATCACTATGCCCAGCCTGTTTTTGGCCGTTACAGCCTCGCTGTTTTTACTTCTCACTGCCAAGAGCGATGAATCCGAATGCCTGCGTCATTTCGGCAGCGAATATCGGGTATATATGCAAAAAACAAAAATGTTTATTCCGTTTTTGATTTGATCGCGCCCATTCTCCGCTGCAAACTTCATATAAGATATAAATTTCCAACTGTCCGCCAAAGTGACTGGCATATCAGGCACAATCATCACGCTGGCCAAAAATCATCCATCAGATGAATCGGCTAAGGAAGTTGCATGGTAATCCAAAAAGTATAGCCCTCCGTGCCCGCGCTATTGTCACGATGCTGGATTGTGCTGCGATGCAGTCGCGCACATGAAAGATTTGCCTATAGCCAAGGATATCGGGGCAACAATGCTGTGCTGGGATACAACAGTTAAACCATGCCAACTTCGGTAAACCTAAACAATTTTTGCACCCCAGTAACGGCCATCTCGCCGCTGGAGCTTGCCGCCAATAATTATTCGGCTGCATTTCCGGGAACTCCAGTGTATGTCAGGTATATGAATATACTCATAGTGAAATTACTTGCCATAATTTATAGAAGTATCCTCAACACTTTCCTGAAAATATCACTGGTCACCGGAACGATACTTGACTGAACAATCGGGGCAAAAACACCCACTGATTTTACCTGGGCTTGAAATATCTCATCCCTTAATCTGGTTGTAAATTCAGCTCGAAAGTCGTTGAAAATGCATGAATGGAAAGGTGATTGACCCTTTCACAATCCAAAGAAGAATTACAAAGGTGCGTTCAGGTTCTTTCGTGCTGCCGCTTTATTCACCTGGAAAAACTGATCCGGTGCAATGCATCAATCAGCGCGTCGGCCTCGGATTTTGTATTGTAAAAAGCGAATGCCGGCCTGACGCTGGATTCCAGGCCAAAGTGTGCCAGCACCGGTTGCGCGCAATGGTGTCCGGCACGTACGGCAATGCCTTCCGCGTCCAGCATTTTGCCGACCTCGATATCCGGGATGCCTTTCATCACAAACGATATCACCCCGCCCCGATCCCTGGGCATACCGATAACGCGTAGCCCCCTGACTTTTAGAATGCCATCCAGCGCATAATCAAGCAGGTCAGTTTCATATCGCTCGATTTCCTCCAGGCCGATGCTATTCAGGTAATCAATGGCCGCACCTAGTCCGACGGCCGAGGCGAGTGAGCCTGTACCAGCTTCGAATTTGTTCGGCGCGGGTGCAAAAGTGCTTTTCTCAAAAGTCACGTGTTGAATCATGTTGCCACCACCCTGCCAAGGTGACATTTTTTCCCATAACTCCTTACGCCCATAGATGGCACCAATACCGGTAGGTCCGAAAAGTTTATGCCCTGAAAATACGTAGAAGTCGCAGCCGATTGCCTGTACGTCAACCCTGCGATGCGGCACACCTTGTGCGCCATCAATCACCACCGTGGCACCATAGCGTTTGGCCATCCGGGTCATCTCATGGATCGGCATCACAGTGCCGAGTACATTGGAAACATGGGTCATCGCGACAACCCTGGTTCTCTCCCCAAGCAGGCGAACATATTCTTCAATAATGATTTCACCTTTGTCGTCCACCGGCGCGACGCGAATCACAGCACCGGTCTTCTGCGCGGCAAATTGCCACGGCACGATGTTGGCGTGGTGTTCAGCTTCGGTCAGCAGTATCTCATCACCAGGGGCAAGCGCCTTGTCGCCACACACATAGGCGAGGAGGTTGATACCTTCTGTCGTGCCACGCACAAATACAATTTCCTCAGCTGAAGCTGCCCCCAGAAAGGCTGCAACCTTGCCGCGCGCTTCTTCGTATGCATCGGTAGATTCTGCCGCAAGCACGTGGGCACCGCGATGGACGTTGGAATTTTCCTGTTCGTAAAACTGCGACACCCGGTTAATTACGACTTGAGGCTTTTGAGTTGTTGCACCGTTGTCCAGCCAGATAAGCGGCTTGCCATGCACCTTTCGCTGCAAAACGGGAAAATCGCGGCGGATTCGCTCTACATCGAAGCTGCTCCCGGAAATTTTGTGCTTGTGCCGGCGACCCTGCTTTTCCGAGAGAAAATAAGGGGCAGTGCCATATGCTGCGGCCTCTCTCTCATGATCTGAGAGAATATTCGTTCCAGCCACGCCCATCGATTCTTTGAACATATTATTGGCAAGACCGCAAAGGAAATCCGTATCCAGTATGTCCAGCCCTTCGATACGGCTCGTTTTGCCAATGAACGGCATCGGAGATGAAGCATGTTCATACTGCGAAACTTGGGCTTTTGCGGTGCCAGCCATGAAGTAATAACCATCAGCTGCATCTACAATACTGGCATGCTGTAAGTTATCAGGTGCAGCGAACACTCTGGTGTATTCTGTAGCTATCTGCGGGTTCAAGGCTGGAGCAATTTGCACTGGCTCGGCAGTTAAATCCATATGCTCCAATGGCACTTTCATTTCGGCCATAGCCTGATAGGGCAATTCCGTCCATTGTCCATAGGACTCTGCTTCCATGAGGTGCCCGGCCTGTTTCGCCATATCCTGCGCCACTTTCTCCAGGCGGTTCTGCAGCAGTTTTTCTGTCTCCACAGCGACTACCTCTTGCCAGCGCTATAATCGTAGTAGTTACCAACCTGAACATTCTCCAGCACAGCTAGCGCATCTGGAACCAGCACAGCAACATTGAAATAGAGCGTCAGCAGATATTCTGCGATCGCTTGGTTGTTGATGCCCATTGCGCGCACGGAAAGACTGGGAAATTGCTCACCGGGCAGACCCGCATGATGAAGTCCGATTACACCTTGCCGCTCTTCACCGACTCGCATGAGCAGGATATTGGTTGTTCCGCCCGACTGAGTGGGGCGCGTTTTCCCGTCCACCAGCAACTTGTCGCATGGAACCAGCGGTACACCACGCCATGTAATCAGCGGCACCCCAAACATGTTCAAGGTAGGTGGCGGCGTACCGCGACGTGTACATTCACGGCCAAATGCAGCAATAGCCCGCGGGTGTGCCAGGAAGAATGCGGGATCTTTCCAGACTTTAGATAGCAGCTCATCGAGATCGTCCGGGGTTGGCGGGCCACCCAGCGTGGGTACACGCATTGACGCGGGAGCCTGGCGCAACAAGCCAAATTCGGCGTTATTGATCAGCTCCCATTCCTGACGCTCTTTCATATCTTCGACCGTCAGGCGAATCTGTTCCTGCAACTGATTGATCGGGTCGTTGTAAAGATCGGCAACTCTGGTATGCACGTTAACAATCGTTTGTATTGCGTTAAGCGGGTATTCAGGGGGCATTTCGTCATAGTCAACATAGCTCTCGGCCAGCGCCTCCTCTCCTTCCATCCAGGAGGAAAGGGCGACACCTGATTCACCGTACTCGTTTATTCTGTTCAATTGAGACTGCCGACTCTCGACCTGCGCATCAAATTCGCCGCGTAATCCGGGGGCATCATCCAGCAGCTTGTCAAACTGCTCCTTGTCCAAAGTCAGGAATACACAGGGAGTGCGTGCTCTCACTGTAGCGTTGCGGGGCTCTCCCTTAAGTAGCGCCATTTCGCCAAAGTAGTCGCCATCGCTCAGAACCGCGATCTGCACTTTTTCATTTTCGGCATCAGCGCGTGATACCGCGACTTTTCCCTGAACAATAATGTATAACTTGTCACCTTTAGAGCCTTCCTCAAAAACCATATCTCCCTGCTTGCATTTCTCTGTGACAAAACGCTTTGACAGGGTTTCGAGAAAGCTCTGGCTCAAGCTCTGCAGCAAAGGAAGGGCACGCAGAGCGGCCGCATCCTCGATTACAACTTTTTTCCCCTCCATACGCGATTTAATCTTGCCGCTGTCCGGCATCAAAACCTTGCGGCGGTTAACCCTGAAAGTGCCCGCTTGAACGTGCACCCAAGGCAACAGCTTAAGCAGATACCGCGTCGATAACCCGCTGACCTGAACCTTTGTCTTGGTCGTTGTTGCCAGATTCCTTGCCGCCGACGTACTCAGTGATGCACGCTCTTTTAAATCCATTTTTCTTCCCCTATCGATTTAATAATTATTCGGTTCAGCCGTCCCCCGATCAAATCAACACTGATGTTGCGAACAAAGTTCGAACGCCGCATCCATTCAATCGAAACACCTACGCCAACACACATTGTATTGATGGCATCATGGCAAGAGTTTTCGGCCAGATTCTAACCCAAAGCTGTAGCAAAGCACTTGCGATGTCGTATCAGCTCGCACAATCGAGGGTATTATCATACATAATACATTCCTGAGTACAACCTGCCCTGCAACGGTGATACTCAACTGCCGGAATATTTCACTAAATCACTCAACACGCATTTTTCGCTTCCCAGCTTTTAGAGCGTAAGCCAACAAGTTCAACTTTGAAACCAGGCTGATTTCTTAAATAAGGGTTTATACCGCCAGATATATTTCTGTCTACAAATGGTTTCTTGTATAAAAGTATTTGTGCACCAGCATCAACCAAGAATAATCTTATTAATCAATAAGTAATAATAAACGAAAATATTTTTTCCCCCAAGAAATTAGCGAAGTACAACAACATGCCATCACTCCCGACCTTTAGCCTCAGAGGCTGAAATGCGGGGCAATTCAAATTTATGCTTGAAAAGTTTCCATAAACTGCTGCTTTGTTGCAAACAAACACTTGCAAAGCAGCTCAATATCCACAACAATCTGTCTCGGCATTTCAACCACAACCAACAGGGAGTAACAAATATGAACCGTAAAGAACTGATTGACGCACTTTCCACAAAAACCGGTAGCACCAAGGCTGATGCAGAGCGCAATATTGCTGCACTGATCGACATCGTCACGGCTACCTTGAAAAAGGGTGACAATGTTGCTCTGGTTGGTTTCGGAACTTTTGAAGTACGCAAGCGTGCAGCACGCACTGGCCGTAACCCACAAACAGGGGCAGTATTAAAAATCAAAGCCGCCAAGGTTCCAGCATTCAAAGCAGGCGCAACATTAAAAACAGCAGTTAACGGCACCAAAAAATAATCTGCCGCTTTCCAGCTCAAAGGTACGGGAAAAATCTCCCGTACCTTTCTTATTCCGCTGCTCCGACATTTTTCTTCATGCAAAAAACGGTCTTCCGGCTCCTCCCACGAAAATCCAGAAGCGCATCACGTTATTTCTGAACCTTATCAATTCCAGTTTGGCATCAGCCTGCTAAAAACCCGGTTTTCATCAAGACACCACTCCATTAAGTGTGGGACATCACGACGTTTTTGTATCGCCCGACTCTAGCTAAATGTGTAAAATCATCGCCTCATAGGAGGCATGCATTGGAAAATCTATACAACGTCCTTGGTGTTGCTCCAACGGCAACATCCGAGGAGATCAAGAAAGCATATCGTTTGCTTGCAATGCGCCATCATCCAGACAGGAATTCGCACTCCAGCTCAGAGGTTCGGTTCAACGCGATCAAGAGCGCTTATGAATTGCTTTCCGACCCTAAAAAAAGAACCGAATACAACAAGAGCCTGAATAATCGCATCATCATCGATCCAGACAGCGAGGCACGAGCTTTGTGGCTTTCTCTGTTTGATCGTTGTGGCATTGACGTACCGCACGACAGTAATTAATTACAAACTTCCAGATACGCCATGAATAAAAATATACACCATGAATTTTCTTATCAATCTCGTGAGCTTGGAATACAGATTGAGGACACCCTGGGTGATCCGCCCGACTATAAAAATTATGCGCGAGTCATTACATCTCTGGTTGGCGAATTTTCCAGGGGAATCGAGATCGACGATGTAAATCTGCTCAGCTTTGCATTGGCCGACTATCTTCGTTTCGACGATCCGGCGGGATTGCTCATGCAGTGCAAGCAATATGAAGGCGGCAATCCGTCCAAGGTAATAGAAATGGTGTCTTGCACGGATAGAGAAGCTGCCAAAGCCCTGGCCACAGTTGCAGCAAAAAACCCCGATCTGGCACGCAAGGCGATCATAACGGCATTCTTATTCAAGAATCCAAAACATTGGTCAGACGAAGACAATTCACTCGAAGAGCTGGAAGCAGAAGAGGACGACAAAAACAATATAGTGGATGATGAAGAAAAGGTTGCGCCGGCCCAGGACTTTATGGATCTATTCGACACCCGCGAGGATGAAAATGGCTGACAATAACAATTATCCGGCAATCAGCAGGCAGGTAAGCGAGTTGGTATTGGCCGGTTCTTCCGCACATGCTGAAGAGGCGATCAGTGACACAGCTGAGCAATTCGGCGATTTGGCTGTAGTCGAGATTCTCGATACGCTTGAGCCACAGGTGGCTGCGATGCATCTGTCTTCTTTTGACGGTGGCAAGTTGTCGTTGGCGACTCTACTGATTTCGCCCAAGGCATGGGCAGAAAGCCTGGCTTTTTTCGCCGCCACCTGGAGCGAAGATATGATCAAAGACGAACCTGAGGTATTGACCGAATCCTTGTTCGCACATATACACGGTGTTATTTTTTCCACTGACGATTTAGAGCGGCGCACCAAACTTATCCATGAAGCATTATCGACCGATTGGGGAACAACAGCTTTTGCCGTACTTTTCTCAACTGCCGTCGGTGAGATTATCGAGCTGTCCAATGACATTAATTCGCGCGGAGCTCACAGCAGCGGCCAGACAACTTCCGATCACGATGTGATTCCGCTGGCACTGGAGGTTGCGCGTAGCGATTCTGACGCATGGGATAGAGTTTTATTCGAGCTTTTTCCGGGCTGGCAGCCCGGCGAAAACCAGTTACGGGAAAGATCCGCGGAAGGTGAAAATGACGAGGATAATGAAGACTACGCCTTCGCCAGAACCACACACGATTTGCTATTGCGTCTGCGCAAGCAAGTACCGGTAAAATCAGTCCGGGGGCAGAGGAAAGGCGCACGACCCAGTCTAGGTGAGGGTATTTTTGCATGATGCAACATAACGATGAATCATACGTTTGCAAGAATCAATCATGAAATTAGCGCACGTTACGGCACACACACCGCATTTAGTATCGGCACTCGAAGCGCTGGCGCGTCGTACGGACAATCGGGAGGAAGCCTTAATATTGCTCGATGAACTCAGCGGTATTACCGTGCTAGTTGCTAGAAAATTCACCAATGAACGGAGTGCCGACGGTCTGCTCGATGCCTTTTACTTGACCGTAGGATGCGTCTCGCTGGGAATCGGCCAAGCGAACATCACTCAAGACGCCGATACGCAATTGTCGTTTTTAATGCATCATGGTGCAGAATATGTTTTCAGAATGGGATTTCGCCATATCAAGGAATTATCCAGCCTGCCTTACACAGCATTCATTTCCGAGTTCGATGATGATCCATTTGTGCAACAGCGCGATTTAAAGGTGCTATTTACTGAAATTTGCCGCGCCGATCCCGTTGCGCCATGGACTGGAGAGGATATCTATAAAAGAGAATTGCTGGACAGGCAAAACAACCACAAGATTGTTGCCTGTGCAAAATGGCTACGCCAAAAGCATTATGCCGGACCGATCAAGGATCCGGAACTCGATGCACATGCAGTGATCTCGATTGCGGTAATTTTTGCAATAGCGGGAGACGGGCCCATCGTCGCACGGCTCAGGCAAAAAGATGCCGAGACCCTGATTCTGGGCATGCGAAAAATGCAACCTGATATCGATGTTGGCTGGGATGCTTTATTAAAAAAAGTACCGCCTCTATATCACACCATCCTTCATGAATGTATGAATGAGTACAGAAACACAATCATCAAAAAAATCCAGTCCAGAACCAGCATGAAAAGTATCATCACTGAGCTGCAGAACTCCTACGCCGGCAGCGAACTGGAAGTTGACTACGATTAATATCTATTTTTTTCGTTGAAACGGATACCCTCGATAAAATGCCCAATCTCATAACGAGATTGCCGGCATGGTGCCATTTCATAAAGGCGTGTTGTGAACCCAACAATATCCGAATAGCGATCCCCCATAATCATGCAGCGGCTTTGTAAATTCCCACGAATAGCATTCCCCTGTAAAATGAACTTATGAAGTCATTTAGCGAACTCGACAACTCCGCCAACCTGAAAACTTCACGCAGGAACTCGCTTCACAGGGCTGTCTATAGCAATTGACTGCGGAAGGTCGATGAAGTATTAATCGAACGACATGTAACTTTGTGAAAAAATTAATGCTGAAACATATTTATCCTTAACAATGCCTAAACATATTTCTCCCGATCAAGCTCGACTTGATCGCGTTGTAGCTGACGCACGCAAGCAACGCGAACTTCGCGAGGTCGGTTATCGCGAGCAGGCACTCAAACTGTTTCCATGGATATGCGGCAGATGCGGTCGCGAATTTTCCGGGGTAAGGCTGCGAGAATTGACGGTCCATCACAAAGACCACAATCACGACAACAACCCGAAGGATGGCAGCAACTGGGAATTACTATGCCTATACTGCCATGATAATGAACACGCTCGGGTACTGGATGAGTCGAATCGAAACAGAAAAACGACCGATCAAAATCTGGCGACATACAATCCTTTTGCCGACTTGCAAGCCTTACTTAAGAAAAAAACGGATTGAGTTCTTTGCTTGAAATCATTTTGTCATTTTATCGATCAGCATAACCACGAAAATCCAAACAAACAGAATCACTTCCTAACGATTAAACAATAAAATGTGTATAGCATAATCGAAGTTTTCTCCCGACCCGAGCAATCATCGCCCCCAATCAGCCCGCAGATAACAACGCCTGTGCACCACCAAAAGATCGCCGTGACAACCATCACCAAGCATCGAATATCCTTTGGGAATTATTGCCAGAACCCGCGAATATCTTCGTGAGCAATATTTCCTGAATATTTATCAAGAATAATCTCCTTGAACTGCATGGCTCCCTGAGCGGATACATGGTTATCATCAAGGTAATAAACGGTTCCATTGATAACAGCTTTACATGTTTGACCACACAACAA
>Ga0224495_10002480_pt1 | contig 11990 bp, 10 predicted proteins | sample SF_Jul11_sed_USG_FD_168128 | JGI IMG/M metagenome (GOLD analysis project Ga0224495, IMG submission 168128) | Sediment microbial communities from San Francisco Bay, California, United States - SF_Jul11_sed_USGS_4_1 | ecosystem: Environmental > Aquatic > Marine > Sediment | place: USA: California... | reverse complement strand
TGATTTTACTTCCCAATCCTGAATCGATGATGGATTTGGATACCTCAATTGCATGGGAATAGGGCAAATTAAACTCGCAGTCACATGTATGAAATACTTTGATTCCACGGTGACAAAGATCGGTTAATTCCGCCACCACATTTTGTGGCGGACGCAGCCTTATCGTTTTACCCTTGATAAATGGTTCCGGGCAGTAGGTGCACTTCATGGAACAGCCGCGTTTGGTTTCGAACCCGACTTGCCCGCCGTTTTTGAAATAATATTGATTGTCAATTAAAGATCTGGAGGCCAAATCTATTTTTTCAAGAGAAACCGGCAAGATTGCGTTTTGTTTAAAGTTGTCGTTTTCCATCCAAACCAATCCCGGCACCGTATCCAATTCAATGTTGTCTCTGAGCGCCGTTGCCAGTTTAACGAGACTTTCCTCTCCGTCTCCACATATGCCATAAGGCACATCGCAAAACTTCAGAACTTCGGAGGGAAAAATAGAAAAACCGACGCCGCCAAGACAAATCGGCGCATTGGTTGAACGTTTAATTGTTTCAAGTACCGGTATTGCTCGAAGCAGAGAAAAATCCTGACTCGCGAAATAGGAATCATCTATGTTTCGGAGCGTAACACCGACGAGAACCGGCTTATCTGTCAAAACATCAGAGAGTTTTTTCCGCCAATCCGGTTCAATGGCACAATCCACCAAATCGACGTCTATTTCGGCATGACGGCATGCAGCGCCAAGATAGTCCAGAGATACCGGAGTCACCGGTGGTTTCATGGGATTCGGGTTAACAAGAACGATTCGCATCTGTCCGATCATTAAACAAATTGGTTTCTTTTTGAAAAGCTATATCATGCAACGAAAACGGAAAATCCCGTGGATAAATTCTTATCAGGCATAAATTTTTTATCCTAAAGGAACGAAAGTGGAGGATGCAGTATATACTCAAAGGGTTGTTGGGTGTCAATAACCATATCTGCCTTTTTGCCAGGCCACAAGATTTGTTTGAGTCGTATTTTGGGAGCTGTTAGTGCTGAACGTGTACAAACTTTTAACAAAAAACAAAGACTTGCTTTATAAATTTAAAAAGTCTGTCATCCACTTCTTTGAGAGGATTATGCGGATATTGTCACTGTCCACTTCAATAGCCGCCGCCCTTTGCCAAACATTTTCATACATATTTTACCATTCTGAATGATTATCAAAAACCGTTAACCAAAAGAGTCATGCACATAAAACTGCGCAGTATTAGTACTTGATAATTGATCCCCTCCTTGTATCAATCATCAAGACCAATTAACAAACATTTACGAAAAAGGTTTGAGATCATCACACCGATTAAATATCCCTGTTCGTTCACTTACCATTGAGCTAAAAAAGGTTTCGAAAAGCCGGATATGTTACGTCTCAATAAAAACGCAGTGGCTGATTGTTCGGTCAAACTCGAAGTTTGTATGGGATCACATACTAACGGGCAGTTTTACTTTTGTGTCGAAGAAAAAGTGAAATTTCAAACGTGCCGGTTTTCATGGTCTGTTTTTCAGCTTTTCTAATGGGGGATTAACTCCCAGACTAAATATCTCATATTCAGTTTCGCCACTAAGGAACTCTTGAAGCTTTTGCTCTATGGATTTCCGCAAATCGCTATTTTTCCATTTATTCCAATATTCTATCCTTCGCCAATTTGAGACTATCACAACCCGAAATGGATCTTCATGGTCCCACATAGTCTCAGAGGTTATATACCCTTCCTGATCCATGGCTGCAAAACGAATCTCCTTAATAACTTTATTAATTTCTTTAACATATCCTTCTTTGAATCGTCGCTTTATTAAAACCTTAATTGGCATGATAATTTCCTCTCGTTACATGGCTGGTATTTAAGTTATTTCCTCACCATCCAATAAGGAAATATTCTTGACCTGCTTTTTGTATATCACATAGTGTTATTAACTCCCAGAATTTTTTAGTCTCGTGGGGAACGTTCGTGCTGAACATGCACAAACTTTTAACAAAAATCAAAAAATAACTTTATAAATTTGAAAAATCTATCCTCCACTTCTCATAAACCACCATCCCCGTTCAATCGGGATTTCCGCTGCGCTACAACAAGCAACCAGTACCCGGCCTTCAGAAATTCCTTGACCGTTCAGGGGTAATTGAAGGTTAAAACACGAAACCATCAGTTCCCACCTCATTCACTATCTGTCCTCAATTGACTTCTAAAGGCCCCCCATTAATGACATCGCTTTTTGCTACCATATATTGTATTATTTATTTCTTGACATACAAAATATATAGTCTTATACGGGTATTAAACAATTCTTCTTTTAACATTTGATTTAAAAAAAATAGTCTGCCATGAAACCGACACTTATCGATAACGGAGGGAGGCGATTAGGAGTAGAGAGGCGACAATTTTCTTATTTAATACATATTCCTGAGCGCAGGTCTGGTAAGGAAAGAAGAAGCGGGCTTGATAGGAGACTAAAACCAAGAACATCAAAACAATAAAGACATTTTAAATGAACAGAGTCAGCAGTTGAAGGATATAATTCCTAATGATAGAAATATTAAGAAAATTATTTGAAGCTAATCCAGAGAAATCGACAATCGTTTTAAATGGTAAATGTTCAGACTGTGGATGCGAGACAATAATTGAGATAACACCAACATCAGGAGGATTTGGATTGAAGGGTGGCGCTTTATTTAAGTATTCACCTGACGATTATTTAGTGAAGTGTCATGATTGTTACCAAGTTAACCCAATAATACGGGATATTTATAAACTACAAAGGTGTTATTTTCAATTTTGTAAGATAGCAGATCATTGCCTTTAACATTGAAAAATTGAAGCCCAAAATTTATTACGATTTCGCTTTTAAATCTTTAATTCGAAACCTGTACTATCCGCTGTTAAAGTGTATATATAAGGAGCCTAAAATGATTGAGATATCATTTTTTGAATAGGGGTAGATCCTTTTTTAGGGTTTGCCCTTTTTATTTTTATGAAGAACTGGAACATAAAATTAAATAGTTGGAGAAGAGCTTTTATTGGATTTTAAGCTGGAAAGGTTTAATCGGCCGTTAAACTTAAATATCGGGGGTGCAATATGAAAAAATATTTGTTAATCACTTTCGTTTGTGTACTGGTGTTCTTTTTTTCTGCTCCCGTTAGTGCTGAAGGGCTTTATGTGAGTGGTAATATCGGTTTTGCCATGGCAAGTGATTCCGATTTAACAGATTCGACTGTCCCGGGCATTACGGTCAATACTGAATTTGATACTGGATTAGCATTTGGTGCAGCTTTAGGATATGATTTTAATAGATTTAGAGTGGAAGGAGAAATATCTTATCAAAAAAATGACATTGACAAAATTAGTGCGCAGGGAGTTTTTTTTGATGAAACCGGAGACGCGGCAGCTCTTTCATTCTTAATTAATGGATATTATGATTTTATCAACAGTAGTGCATTTACCCCGTATATAAGTGCCGGCTTAGGATTTGCTCAAGTCGAATTTAATGATCTCGATATCTCTAGCTTAGGCTTTTCCGGTTCAAATGACGAGGATACAGTATTTGCATATCAGATAGGAATAGGAGTAGGATATGCTGTAACCGAAAAAGTTACTATCGATGTAAAGTACCGTTACTTTGGCACAGAAGATTCTGAATACGATACTACAGAAGCAGAATTTGCCAGCAACAATTTTCTTTTTGGGGTGAGGATTAATTTTTAAAGTATCTGTTCAGAAATAAATAGCTGACCGTTTTCATGCATATTTTACCAACCTGAATGATCATTAAAAACCTTGAACCAACAGCGTCATGCACAACAAACTGTGCAGTGATGTACTTTTTTCTTTGCATTTTTTATCCCATCTGCCTTTTTAATTCCCTGCACGTTAAGATCCAATTTCCATAGACCACCATCAAATAAGGATTTTTGCCACCGTATACGTACAAAACAAAAAATTGCACGTAGGTGGATTAGTATTCAATTTGTCTCTTAAAGATAATTATTTGTTTTTCCGTTCAATGTGTTTTTTTGCAAAATCCATCAAACCGTGTCCGTTATCCGCCCAATCTCTTTGCCAATTTACACCGTTCCGCGGGTCGAAACACCGAACCGCTTTCTTTCAAAATCCTCGAGGAACTCGCCAGCGAGATTATCCGAGATGTGCCAGGCATCGTCAGTGTCACGTACAACATAGCACCGAAACCCCCTTCAACGATCGAAGCGGTCTGACGATAATGAAAGCTTCAGCAGCCTGAAATACGAGGGTTACGAGATAAAAAGATCTTTAGTAGAAAAGTTGGGGTCACTCGTGAGGTTCACGCCAAGTCGTCTCAATCCGGCCTCATCCCCCGGTGTAGGGATATGGGTCATATGGACTTCACACCCATGGAGTTCCTCCAATTTTTCCATGGCTAACTGGGCGGCAGGATTGACGGTCGCGCTGATGCTGAGGGCGATGAGGGTTTCCACCAGGTCGAGGCTGAGGGTCTTTTCATTGAGCACCTTGGTTTTGAGATTTCGAACCGAATCGACGATGTTGGGCGGGAGCAATTTAATCTTGTCCGGAATTTCGGCTAAATTCTTAATGGCGTGTAAAATAAGGCTTGAAGCCGCGTGAAATTTCGGTGAGTTGTTTCCGGTCACGATGGTGTCGTTTCCGAGCTCGATGGCCGCACCGCAAAAAATACCTTCGTTGCCCTTGCCGCTCTCCAGGCCTTTTATGGCAGCGGTTCGCGCCGGTTCGACCACTCGCCGGTATTCCAACTCCAGGTTGAAGTCTTTAATCAAAAGCTCTACCCGTTGAACCGTTTCCTTGTCCGTCAAACCCATGACATATTCGCACCGATAGCGGAAATACCGCCGAATAATTTCCTGTTTGGCAGCTTCCTGTGTCGCTTCATCGTTCGTGATGGCAAAGCCGGCGCGATTGACCCCCATATCCGTGGGGGATTTGTAAAACGGCTCGCCGCCCATTATTTTTTTCAATATTCGTTTCAGAACAGGAAACACCTCCACGTCACGATTGTAGTTGACTGTCTTCTGATTATAAGCCTCCAGATGAAAAGGATCTATCAGATTAAAATCCCTGATATCAGCGGTGGCGGCTTCATAGGCCACATTCACCGGATGCTTGAGAGGCAGATTCCAGATCGGGAAGGTTTCGAACTTGGCGTAGCCCGCAAAAATGCCCCGTTTATAATCATGGTATACCTGGGAAAGGGAGGTGGCCAGTTTTCCACTGCCAGGTCCGGGACCGGTCACGATGACCAGGGGTTTATCTGTTTCGATATATTCATTGACGCCGTATCCCTCATCGCTGACGATCAGATCGATATCCGTAGGATACCCCTTGGTGTACTGATGAGTGTAAACCCGAATGTTTCTTCTTTCCAGTTTATTTTTAAACTGCAGGGCTGACGGCTGGTTTTCAAAACGGGTAATTACAACTCCTAAAACGTCGATTCCCCAACCCCGGAGATCGTCGATGAGTTTGAGGGCGTCGGAATCGTAGGTAATACCGAAATCAGCCCGTATTTTTTTCCTTTCGATATCGCCGGCATAAATGCAAAGCAGAATGTTGGCCTTGTCTTTTAACGCCTGAAGAAGCCTCATTTTTATATTGGGATCATAGCCCGGCAACACTCGGGATGCATGATAGTCAAATAAAAGCTTGCCGCCGAATTCAAGGTAGAGCTTATTGTCAAATTTTTTAGCACGTTCGAGGATTTCAGATATTTGCTCCTGGATATATTTCTCATTGTCAAACGCCGTATTCGCTGCCATGCTCTTTTCCTTATTCTATTTTAGAATTATAAACATCAACTTTACCCGAAGGGATTTTTTTATCCCATGAAATATTTATCAACAAATGTTTTAAGTGTGGCTAACAATAAAATCAATATTTATTTAAAACTTAATGTAACGGGAGCCACATATTGACGCAAGAGATAGGGTGCGTAGTTGACAAGCTTGAATAAATAATAGGTAAATCTAACATCTGGAGCTTTTCGGGGCGAACATTAAATTATAACTCAAGTTTCGCATCCGAATTATTATCGTGATGCACAACACAAATAAGACCCAATTTTCACAAACCTTAGTCTAATAAGGAGCCTTGTTAACTTGTTCGCGCAAAAAAGAATTTGGTGGTCATGTTGAATAGTATTTAATTGGTTTCTTGAAGATAATTATTTGTTTTTCCGTTCGATGTGTTTTTTTGCAAAATCCATCAAACCGTGTTCGCTATCAGCCCTATCTTTTCGCCAATTTACACCGTTCCGCGGCTCGCACACCAGCACGTTTCGCTCATCCTTTTCCAAGGAACAATTCTGACTTAAAATGAATTTGAGTTTCTTGCGGGCACGGTGTAAACGAATTTTGACGTTTTCAAGACTTAACTCAAGAATATCGGCGGTTTCTTTCAGTGTGAAGCCTAAAACATCAAAAAGCCAAATAACCGTTCGGTAATTTTCCGGAAGAAGCAGCACCTGATTTTGTATACAGACACTCATTTGATGCTGCTCCAGTTTTCTTTCCGTGGTAGAATACCTGGAAGTATTCATTCCTCCAAAGTCTGCTATTTCCTCCGGAGAATTCCGCCTTTCCTTGCGAAAATGATCCATGCACAGCCGGTAAGCGATACTGAAAAGCCATGAGCCGATCTTGTCGTTATCCTTGAGGGTGGCGATCTTGGAATGAGCACGGAAAAAAGCCTCCTGAACGATATCATCCGCAACCCATTCATTCCTGATCGTAATTGCCACGAACTTTTTCAGACGGTCATGGTATTGGTTGAAAATCGAATAAAAACTATGAGACGGTTGTTTCATATCAGCAACATGATGAGGTTGATTGACTGCAGCAAGGTTGCTCTACGGCCGGTGTGTCACCGAGGGCTTCGGCGATGGTATTTTTCATGAAAATCGATGCACCGTTCTTGACCTTGGTAGCGATTTCAACAATAGCTCTGACTTCAGCTTGCTCCAGTTTAACCTCTTGGCTCTTGGAATACAAGTGATCGAAGCAAGGAATGCAATTGACGCCGATAGCGACCCCCAACGCAACCATGATTTCGGTTTTCTGATCCATCTTATAGCCTCCTTTTCATTTGGTTTCAATACCCCCGATTTTTTTCTGTAAGACGAAAAACAGGTCCAAAAAGTTACGCTTTTTCATCGTTGAGTGAAAAAAAGATTTTCGGGCAGTTTTTCTTCAATATTATATATGTTTGCATGGTTTTTGCATGCGAAAAAAACAGAGGTTTTTCAAATTTAATGTTAAAGATCAAATTAACACTTTCATGAGGATAGCGTAAAAATGTTTGAGTTAGTTATGATAGGAAATGAAAGCGTAAATAACTTGGCCGAGTGTAGATCTGAAGAAAGAACCATTTTGGATGAGTTTTACAGTGTGCAGTTCTTTTTAAATGATAAGGGGCCAACCTACCTATTCAAATTGCGAAATATTTCCTCAAATGGACCCTGTATTCTTGTAAAACAAGATTCCTCCGTGTTCAAAGAATTGAAAGTTGGCGATATATTGGACATGGAATACAATCAGCCTGAATCATTAGGTGGCAAACTTTTGAAAACCCAAATCGCTTCAAAAAATTCCCATGATCGTTATACAGGGCATTCTATTGTCGAGTTATCTATCATCGACAATCAGAATGAGCAAAAAGATTAAAGCAAACGGGTCCTATGGTTCAGAAAATGAATACAATTTCCTTAAGAGAAATTAGAGAATCTCTTATGATAAACAAGGGTGAACTTGCCAAAAAGACTAACATATCCCAAAAAACAAATACACGCATAAAACAAGGCATACCTTTCAAAATGGAAACACAACATAATATTATTGGGCGATATAGATTCAATAATGACTTTGTGTTAATATTTTGACACTAATCAAACTTAGGGGATTCGCCCCAATTGGAATGATGGAGTAATGGCTCTGGTGAAATGAAAATGTTTCACAGGGTAAAAATGATGGGTTTATTGGATATCGGGGTCCCACTTCACAGCCCGGTTTTATCCATAAAGGCGCTGTAAAAAATAATTCATCTGTTTGTACCACCAGGGCCAGTCGTGATTCACGTTGTAGCCCCAGAAATCGACCCAGGCCGGAATCGATTTTTCTCTAAAAAGGGCATCCAGGGATCGTGTGTCGGCAACGGCTTCCTCTTCCCAGGCGCCTTGACCCACGCAGATAATGATTCTACTATGCCGGTAGCGATCCAGAAACCAGTGATCGTTGATTCCCGAAAGATAGTTCACGGGGGAATTGAAGTAGACGGCAGGTATGTCGGTGGCCGAGAGTCCGAACTCGGTCCGATCCAGACGATAAAGGCCGCTTAAGGCAATGGTGCCTTCGAAAACATCCGGATGCTTGAGGAAAAAATTCACGGAGTGATAGGCGCCCATGCTGCAACCGTTGGCCATCACCCGTTCATCCGGTGAGTGGCAGTGATCGCGGATAAACGGGATCACCTCTTCGACCACATAACGGTCATAGGCTTCGTGCCGAGCATTTCGATCCGCCGGCGGAACGGCGAAATTGTACCAGGACTCTGCGTCTATGCTGTCTATGCAAAACATCTTGATTTTGCCTTCATTGATGAACCCGGCAATAGCGTTGATCATCCCCATGCCTTCGTAATCAAAATACCGGCCGCGGGAGCAGGGAAAAATTATAAACGGTTTTCCAAAGTGTCCGTAAATCTTCAGGGCCATATCCCGATTCAGATTCGGGCTGAACCAGTGGTGTTCTTCAATGTGCATATTTTAAGTTTCAGGTGCATGAATGAAATTAATGATCTCAAAAATATCGTCTAATTTTGCTGATCTGAAAATATAGCCGATATCGCCCAGGGCACTGCTGAACACGCCGGGAACGCTTGCCACCTGGACCATAAAGTCACCGTAACGTATCATGATGTCTTCATGTCCGTGACGATAACGCTGGTTGTTTTTGCGGCTCGTGTAGCAGCAGTGGTACTTGCGCGTATAGGGAAGTTCCGTGCGCCGGTGCACCAACAGTTCGGCCCATACCCGATAAATATCTATGTCACAGGCATAATTGAACATGTCGGTGGTAAAGCCGCCCGGCGGACGCATGTTCACTTCCAGCCCTGTATAGGTGTCGGGGGCGGTTTGAAAAAATTCGATATGAAAAAAACGCTCTTTCACCTCGAATGCCATTATGCACCGACGCCCGAGCGCTTCCAAGGCTGGGGGAATCTCCCGCAAAGAGTAGTAATAGATGTGGCGTGCCTCGTTGACTGTTTCCATGATTCCTTGACTGAACGTGTGCGCGGTGTGAAACACCAGGTTGCCGTTGCGGTCGGCCAGTCCGTCAAAAGAATAAATGGCGCCGGAAATGAATTCTTCCATCATGTATTCCACTGCCGGCTTGCCGGCGAAAAAATTTACCAGATCTTCATCACTGTCCAGGCGATAGGTATCCAGGGCACCCACACCTGCATCGGGTTTGGCCACTACCGGATAGCCCGTCTCGCGGATCAACTCTCGGGCGTCCTCCATGGTCTGCACCACACGTCCCCGGGGCACCGGCACGCCGGCCTTCCGGAATTTGTCCTTCATCCGGGATTTGCGGCGGATGTCGTCAATGTCGCGGCCTCGAACACCAAAAATATTGAAATCGTCCCGTATCCGGGCTTCGGTGCTCAACCAGTACTCGTTTAGCGACTCAAACCGATCGATCTTACCGTACTTGTGGGTGAAAAATCCGCAGGCCCGCAGCAACGCATCGTAGTCGTGCATATCATCTATTCGAAAGTACTCTGTAAGAGAATCACGCACCTCAATGGCCAAATGGTCGTACTGCGGATCTCCGATTCCCAGCACGTTAGCCCCGGCCTGTTTCAGATGCCGGCAAAAACGGTGGTAATGGGGTGGGAAGTGAGGTGAGAGATACACGATATTCATGGTTTTTACCTTGGTTGACAATATAAATGCATTTTTATTCAGGGCTTTTGCAGAACAAAATCCGCCATGCGGAGTATTTCCGATTCGGATGCCGATCTTAAGATATACCGGTATTTCCCCATGGCTTTTTGGAAGATGAAAGGATTTTCGGCATATTCGACCAGACAATGACCGAATGCGGCCAGAATGTCGGAATGACGATGCACATAATCCTTATCCCGCCGGCCCAAGTAGCAGCAATAATATTTCTTTTCAGCAGCAACGGACGCCTCGTGCTGTGCAATCATGCGGGCATAAACGGCATATAAATCATCATCCACGCTGTAGTTCATCATATCCAGGATCGCGCCTCCCGGTGGCCGGCAGTTGATTTCGATGGGCATATAATCGTCACCAACAATAAAAAACTCAAAATGGAAGAACTTTCGGCGAATGTCAAATAGCTTCGTGAGCTGCCTGCCGATCTGCGACAGTTTGTCGGGGATGTAGCGGCTGACATAGAAAAAGGTGTCTTTACCCAGGGCGTATTCCAGAACGCCCTCTCCATAAATGAGCGAGTTTTCAAAGAGGATGCGCCCGTTGCCATCGACCAGACCGTCATAAGTTACAATCTTAGCGTCAACAAATTCTTCCATCACATAGTCGCCGTTGATTTCCGACAAAAGGTGTTTGAGCTGTGCTTCATCGATGACCTTGTGGATTCCACCTGCACCGACCCCCTCATCCGGCTTTAGGATCAGGGGATACCCCAGATCGTCTGCCAGTCGGAGCCCGTGATTGAAATCCGTAATCCGTTCACCCTTGGCAACCGGCAGGCCGCTTTCTTGGAAGAGCTTTTTCATGACCGACTTTTTTTTGAGCCGGCTCAGGTCTTTCGGCTGAATACCGTCAATGCCCAACTTATGATTGATAAAGCCTTCCAACTGAAGCCACTGTTCGTTATGGGACTCAACCAGGTCAAAATTCGGTGAAGTGCCCAAGGAGGCTTTGACGCTTAAAAGGTTTTCGAGTGCATTTTCGACTTCCGCTATGGAACTTAGATTTGCCCTGACATACCATTTCAAGGCCGAGCGCAATTTTTCGGGCATGAAATAAAAATCAGCTTCACCGATTCCCCAAGCGTTGACGTTCATTTCGTCCAGTTTCAGGACAAAATTGGCATAATTCGGTGGAAATTCCGGCGAAAGATATAAAAAATCCATGGTCTTAGCGCAAAAATTTAAGGTTAAAGACAAACGAATACACCCAAACGATAACCTTTTTACGGCAAAAAGAAAAAAAGCGTTTATCTGCCATGGCTATCCGGTTTTTGAGAATCACTTCAAGTAGTCTTGATAGACCGGCTCGAACATCAGAGATTTGACATGGATTGACAGGTCATCGGGTTTCGGGTTCGTTGCAATGTCTCTTTTATAAACCACCTCAGCTACGGCGGTTGCGATGCGTGCTGAAACCTCTCTGATTTTTGTCAGCGGCGGATAAATGCATCCTGCTTTATAATCTTCTTCTGATACGAGTTCAGCCAACTTTTTTGCAGCGATTAGGAACATCTCATCGGTCACATACCTGGCTCCTGCCGCAATAGCGGCCAACCCTACACCGGGAAAGATATAAACGTTGTTTCCCTGTCCCGGCACATATCTTTTGCCGTTGAAGGTGACAGGTCCAAAAGGGCTTCCGCTTGCAAAAACAGCACGTCCTTGGGTCCATTGATACGCTTCTTCCGCCGTACATTCGGATTTGGAGGTCGGATTCGACAGGGAAAATACGATGGGTCTTTCATTGTGCCTTGCCATGGCTTCCAGAACCGGTCGTGTAAATGTTCGGGGCTGACCAGAGACGCCGATGATTGCGGTTGGCTTCAACGTTTCAACCGCAGTAAGAAGATCTGGAATGAACTCATGATCATGGGCATAGGAACGCTTTTGCCTGGCTAATTTTTTACGGCTTTTTACGACCAGACCTCTGGAATCCATATACCAGCACATGTTCAGGGCTTCTTTTAGAGATATGCCTTGGTCTGTGACGG
>Ga0224495_10002479_pt1 | contig 11992 bp, 10 predicted proteins | sample SF_Jul11_sed_USG_FD_168128 | JGI IMG/M metagenome (GOLD analysis project Ga0224495, IMG submission 168128) | Sediment microbial communities from San Francisco Bay, California, United States - SF_Jul11_sed_USGS_4_1 | ecosystem: Environmental > Aquatic > Marine > Sediment | place: USA: California... | reverse complement strand
CTGAGCTACGGGCCCTCGCTTTCACTATCTTCGGTTTATCGTTCTCATTTAAGCGTTTTCCGCTTTAAAGCAACAGCAAAACGAAACGCATAAATCAACAGTTTCTGACTGATAGCATTTGGTCGGAATGCGCGGGCGGTAGCTCAGCTTGGTAGAGCTTCCGAGCCTCCATTCTCATGGCGGCGGAGACGCTGTAGACCTCTACCACAACGGTAGTAGGGTCACCCAGCCTATCAAGCACACAAAATAGGCGCCGGAACGCAGAGACCGGTGTGTCGCAGGTTCAAATCCTGCCCGCCCGACCACCTTTTTCCCCATGTGCCTTTTCTGATGCACCTTGATTCTAGTCACTTTGCTAAGAAAAGGCAAGCGGTCGTCCCAGTCCTATCATTTTAAATACCTAAGCTTACCCTTTCGAGAATTCTCTACAGTTTGGAGTCTACCATAGTGGGAAAAGAAGAGAACGACTGGACTCCTGAAGAGTTACAGAGAGAATACGTTGACAAAATGACTGCAGTTACGGTTCCAGTCAACATAACAATCCATGGACAGCAAACAATTCTTGATCTATCGACCATAGAGAACCTGCTGAGAGAAGCGGAGATCATAACACTTGAAGACTGTGGTTGCCGCACGAAGTGGCACAAATGCGATGCGCCAATTGACGTTTGCATCAGTCTTGACGATGAAGCGCGTGACGCCCTGAAGCTCGGCGCCAGAAGAATCTCATCGGCTCAGGCGCTTGTTGCACTCCAGCGCTCTCATCGCGCAGGCTTGGTGCACATGGCTTTCACATTTAAAGGCAAAGAGAAACCAGAAGTCATCTGTAGTTGCTGTTCATGCTGTTGCCATTCATTAAGTGCATTGGTCAGATTTGGCATACCTGAAGCCATCGTAGCGTCTGAATACATAGCTCGGCAAAACCATGATACATGCAGTAACTGTGGCGCATGCGTCAAGCGATGCCAATTCAAGTCAAGACAGCTGGACTCTGAAGGAAAGCTTGTCTTCAACTCAGCCAAGTGCTTCGGCTGCGGCCTTTGTGTCAGTACGTGCCCAACCAAATCCATAACGCTGACCAGAAGAGGCAATGCCGTTTAAAAGACAATGCCACACATTCTTGACCACATAGCAAGCCGCCTGGCCAGACCTGTTGTCTCCAGAGACAACCGGGTCAACAACAACTTCGAGAAGGAAGTCATCTAACGACACCTTATAAGGACTGCCTTCGAAAAGTCGATTAGACAGCTCATCTCTACTCCACCACATAGTTTAAAATGCAGTCAAACAGAGTTATCCAATCCAAGACGTCTCCAGGGGTCGTTGAGCTCAAATTGAAGAAGTCGGTAGACGTATTCGCTGAGGCACGAAAAGAGGGAAGAAAATATCTGCTTGAGCCCGAAGCCAAGATAGTGTGCATGGATTACGGCATACCCGTGACAAGTTTCAAAGTCGCTCTCACTCAGGACGAAGCAAGCAAGTTCGCCGAACAAATCGGTTATCCCGTCGCGCTGAAGATCGTTTCGCCAGACGTCCTTCACAAGTGGGATGTGGGCGGAGTCATGCTCAACCTCAAAACCGCCCCTGAGGTGAATGGCGCCTACAAGAAAATTCTCGAAAACGTGAAACGCCACAAACCGGATGCAAGAATCGCCGGTGTCATTGTGCAAGAGATGGCGGCTCCTTCAACTGAAGTTATCGTGGGATCCACTAAAGACCCTCAGTTTGGTCCGGCTTTGATGTTTGGGTTAGGCGGAATCTTCGTCGAAGTGTTGAAAGACGTGACTTTTCGCATTGCACCCATAACTGAAGCGGACGCACGAGAAATGATAACAGAAGTAAAAGCCTACCCGATTCTCAAAGGCTATCGCGGACAACCACCAGCTGACATTGATGCCATAGCGAAAATCCTGACCAGCACATCAAGACTGGTAATGGACCACGCGGAAATCAAAGAACTAGACCTGAACCCCGTGATCGTATATGAGAAGGGAGCCAAGACCGTCGATGCACGGATCATTCTTGAGTAAACGGTTTATCGAAAGCCAATCAAGATACGAAGTGTGCTCGACAAGAAACTAGCTGAAACGCAGAAGGAAAGACAACATTGCCGACCCAATATCAACAGAAACTGGCAGAACTTGACCAACAACTCGCCCAAATAAAGCAAGAAAGAGACCAGCTAAATCAAGAAGCAAAGAAGTGGGCTGAAAAAAGAAACGAGTACCATGGACAAATCAAGCAACTGCAACGCGAAGTTAAGAGCCTCAAAGAAAAGAGAGACGAAATCAACCTGCAAGTACAGATTTTGAAGGCAGCACGAGAGAAGGCGAAAGCGCAACGACAGGAAAAGCACGAGCAGATAGTGAAGCTAAGAGGAAAGATGAGAATTCTTGCAGAACGAAGACCGACGAATAGGCTTCAGGACTTGGAAAAGAGGATCAAAGACATCGAATGGAAAATCCAGACTTCGTCACTCCCTCTTCAAGAAGAAAAGGAGCTCGTGGAGCAGGTCAAACTGCTTGAGACCCAAAGAGTCGCGCACAAGCAATTGCTGGATTTGAAAGACAAGCTTATCGAAGTGCAAACCGAGGCAAGAGCGTTTGGAACGCAAGCCAAGCTCAAACACGATGAACTCTCCCGGCTCGCAAGCCAAAGTCAAGAGTTCCATAATCATCTTGTTGAGACATTTAACAAAATCAAGACGCTGAGGCAAAGCGCAGACCAAACACACCAAAAGTATCTGGAATTTAGACAAAAAGCAGACAAAAGCCACGAAAAATGCGTCGAAATCCAGAAACAGATCAAATCATTGAAGGAAGAGATGGAGAGCAAAGAAAAGCAGCAGTATGCCCAAAAAAGCCAAGCACTCAAAGACCAAGCCACTGCAAAGGCTCGGGAAAAAATGGAACACGGTGAGAAGCTAACGTGGGACGAGTTTAAGCTGCTCACCGGTGAGGAAGAGGTAACGGAACATTAAAGAACACAGAGTCATAACATTAAAATGCCAGTGAAAATCAAGCACCCAACTGGCAGATACGCCTTGGCAAAGAAAGAAGCCCCAGCACCAGAACGCACATTAGTTCTATGTGTAGACAGAGACGACGACTTGGGTTCCAAGGCGGGAATAAAAACACCACTAGTCGGAAGAGAAGAAAACGTTAACGCCGCGGTTAGTCTTGCGCTCAGAGACCCAGAAGAGCCTGATGCAAACGCTATCTTCGAAGCCGTGCGCATCTACGACCGCTTCAGAGAAAGCACCCCGGACAATGAACCTAAAGGCGAATGCCAAATTGCGACAATAGCGGGTTCAGAACTAGGCGACGTTGGTGCAGACAAGACCCTAGTAGCTGAGTTGACGCAGGTGTTGAGTGACTTTTCAGCCAGCGAGGTTATCCTAGTTACTGACGGATTTGCTGACGAAGCCATCCTGCCATTGATTCAGTCGAGAGTGCCTGTCTCTTCGGTTCGCAGAATCACCGTGAGGCACAGTGAGTCAATTGAGGAGACGGTCTGGCTTTTCTCGCGGTATGTGAAGATGCTCTTTGAAAACCCACGGTATTCTCGCATTGTCCTTGGACTGCCTGGAGTCTTGTTGATCATCCTTGCAGCGCTATATATGCTCAATTGGATCGGTTACTCTTGGATAGCCTTTTTGATTGTGTTAGGTGGCTTTCTGGTCGTCAAGGGCTTCATGCTCGACAAAGCCGCGCACGGCCTGTATGTCTGGATTAGGGAATATTCTCCGCCGCCCTTTCCAGTCTTGATCGCTGGTTTCGCCGCCATGACGGGGTTCTTGCTAGTGGCACTCGGACTGTATCAGGGCAGCTTTAGAGCTTCAGATTTCATTGGCACGCTTAACCCAGCGCCAAGGCTTCCACAAGATTGGTTAGGAGTGCTCCCACGCATCTTTGGCGAGTTTCTGACACAGTCAATCATCCTAATTGTAATCGGCATCTGCGTCTTGCTTTCGGGCAGAGCTATTCGCTGGTTCATTGAACATGATAGTCGGCTATTCCGCACAGCCGTGATCATAGCGGTTGTCGCGTGGTCGTCACAAATATTCTACGAGGCGTCTCAAATCCTCATAACGCCAACACTCACCTATGAAAGATTGGTTTTTGCCATAGTCATTGGCATATTCTTAACGGTAGCTTGCTTTTTGATCACAATGGTCTTGCACAGGAAATACGGTTCGCTCTTCCGCGAAAGAGGAGAAGGAGCTGAAGAACCTAGCTCGCCATCACATACGGAATAAAAAAACTTCATCATTGATTCCTGAGGCGATCATGTCGGTCGTCAAGAAGACAGCTCAGTTTTTAGAGCAACTCTTAAAAGATGCGGCGATTCATTTGCCACACAACCATCAATATTGGTCTGATCAACCACTCAAAGGGGCAAGGGTTTCGAGGCTAAGCAATGCTCAAAACACTGTTGTCTGCAGCAGGCATCTACAGAGTATATGAAAAATGGCTGCAGTATCAAGTCAAAAATGGCAACAAACCAGAGCACATAGCCATAATTCTAGACGGCAACCGACGATGGGCATTTGAGCAGAGCTTCAGCACACCGTGGATTGGGCACCATTTCGGCGCCTCGAAAGTTGAGGAGCTGCTCGATTGGTGTTTGGATTTAGATGTCAAGTCCATTACTCTGTATGCTTTCTCCACCGAGAACTTCCAGCGTTCTTCCGAAGAAGTTGAACAGATCATGCAGATTGCCGGCGAGAAACTTCAACAGATCCTAGCAGACGAACGATTTCACAGGAATCAAGTTCGAGTAAAGGTAATCGGGCGCGTAGGGCTGCTGCCCAAGGGCATCCAAGAACTTATCCTAAAAGCGGAAGAAGCCACCAAAGACTACAACGAACACTTCCTCAACATTGCGTTTGCGTATGGAGGCAGAGCTGAAATCGTAGACGCCACCAGAAAGATCGCACAGAAAATCGAGAAAGGCGAGCTGAAACCAGACGCAATAGACGAACAGACTTTCGCCAGCCACTTGTACACAGCGCACCTCCCAAAGCAAGACCCCGATCTGATAATCAGGACGTCTGGGGAAGAGCGCCTCAGTGGCTTCCTGCTGTGGCAGTCAGCATATAGCGAGCTGTTCTTCCTAGATGTTTACTGGCCTGACTTCAGGCGAATTGATTTGTTGCGAGCCGTCCGAACATATCAGAACCGTAAACGTCGCTTCGGACAATAGCCGTAATACTAGCTACGCTCGTTTTCTAGCGCTGGCAATTGAGATTACGTCTCTATCTTTAAGGACGTAGTTTTCCCCGATTCTCTTCTTCTCTCGAGCCTCAATGGCGTGTATGAAACTCTCACCAATTTCAGTGTGGATCAGGTAAGCAAGTTGGCGAGCCGTTGTGCCATAAGGGACAACATAAGCATCTGGCAAGACTTGACCCTTATGATTGCTTAACTTCTCAATATCCTCCACAGGATAGACGACTATCATATTCAATAGTTTGAAATAAGCCATATTGATGGCTTCCTGCACTCCGCTTGTTCCAAATTTGAACAGAACCTGTTCCTTTATGGTCTGTAGAGCCTTCTTTTGAGCGTCTGTTAAGCCCTCAGGCTTGAGTATGTTGAAGTTGCTGTCTCCGGGCCGATAGTCTATCATTCCCTTGTCAGCCGCCCTTCTCAAAGCCAGCTCGGCTTCAGCAGAGCAAGGTACAACCGTGTAATTCGATGTCTGGAGGCGCTTAACGTTTTGCTCGGCTGGCTCTAAATCGATTTTGTTGCCCGCAATAAGCGTCGGCTTGGCAATCCCTCTCAACGCGTCCAGAAACTTGATTAGGTCGTCTTCGCTCCACGATGTAGGTTTGTCAGCGTTTAGTTGGGTTTTTCTCACGGCTTCGAAGATGTGGGTTCTCTTTATGGCTAGTCCGCTTAGTCGTTCCTCCAGAAGTGGATAGAGTTCGGCTGCGCCTGATTCAATGGTTCGAGCCATTTTTGGCCATTCGCGTTTGATTATTTGCGCCAGCCACATGGTTATTTCCACTTCCAAGAATCTTGCGTCTTCAAGTGGGTCGTGGCTACCAGACTTCACCAGTTTGCCTTCACTGTCGGTTCCGCCTGCGGCGTCGACGACGTGTATGAGGGCGTCTGCTTTCCGGATCTCGTCTAGAAACTGGTTGCCTAGGCCTCGACCTTGCCATGCGCCGGGAACCAGCCCAGCGCAGTCAATCAACTCCACAGGTATTAGCCTGACTCCATTCACGCAAAGCGAGTTTTGAGGATTGTCCTGCACGTTGAATTCTTCATGAACGCAAGGTGTGCGAATGTAGCCCACACCTCGATTGGGTTTGATGGTCGTGAAAGGGTAGCTTGCAATCTCGGCTGGTGCAAGAGTGGCGGCGCTGAAAAAAGTCGATTTTCCCGTGTTGGGCTTACCGACGATTCCTACCATCAAAGCGGTTGAACCCTCTGTGTGGAGAAGTTGTTAAGGATGGAATCTGATTTGTTCTTTCCGCTCTTAAGGTCTTTTGGCACTCGCAAAGACCCAAGTCACCTTTTCGTACTCAGATTTTATCTTTTGGATGCGTTCTTCGGTCCAGTTCTGGTCCCAGCCTAGTCCGAGGTCTTCGTCAACTAGGATTACTGAGATATTGGTTCGCCATGGTCTTTTTTCCATTATGGTTGTGACGCTGCAAATTCTCTGCGGGGTGCTGCAATCACTGCACTTGCCTGTCTGTGCGCATGGGGTTGCTAACTTCTTGGTTCGTGCGTGAAAAGGCGCTATCACGTTCTTTATTCGATGAAGGGCTTCTTCAACATCTCTTACAATCTTGTTCCCGCCCACGATAATGAAGACCTTTCTTGGGCCAAAGATCATGGAGGCAACTCTGTTTCCTACGCCGTCTATGTTGACAAGTTTTCCATCGGAGGTTACAGCGTTAGTTCCAGCTACGACCACATCGCACGAGAACAACTGTCTGGATATGTTGTCGCGAATTGCAGTCTTCGCAGGGTCTGTTGTCAACTCTTTTGTAAACGGGTTCAAAACCTGAAAGCCAAGTTGCTCCAAATCCTTTATGATTCCGAGCTGACGGAGGGTGGCCGAGTCTCCAGCGCCTACAACTGCCCCTTTTGATGTCGCACTCAAGAAGAGTTCCTTGGCTTCAGCACGGTTTTTTGCGATTCTGGCGTCAAATCCGTTGGCTCTCAAGTTCTTCAATGTTTCCTGAAGTTCAACGCCCATGTGTATTCACAACGCTCTTATGATAGCGACCTGTAGGAAAATAAGTTGTTCCTACCTTTAACCGCCTGTGCAATCGCCTAAAGATCCACACGCGTCGTCGAGGAATTCATGTGCAGGCTACTGAGTTGCTGCATTATTGGCTAAAAAGGATTATTAGTGCTAGATCATAGTTACGTAAAGCGCTTTACTTGCGTAGGTGTGTGAGTCCATGGTTCAGGACGGCAAACTGCTCGAAATGTATCGCCAAATGCTGACAATTCGGTTTTTCGAGGAAAAGGTGTTTGAATTGTATGGTCAGAACCTTGTGCCTGGCACCATTCATTTATACGCTGGCGAAGAAGCCGTTGCCGTCGGTGTATGCGCCAACCTGCGTCGAGATGATTACATCACGAGCACACATCGTGGACATGGGCATTGCATTGCCAAGGGTGCACGATTAGACAAGACGATGGCCGAAATTCTGGGGAGGAGAACAGGCTATTGTAAGGGCAAGGGTGGCTCAATGCACATTGCAGACTTCAGCATCGGCATGTTGGGCGCGACCGCGGTGGTCGGCGCAGGCATACCAATTGCCACAGGCGCAGGATTATCTATCAGACTGCGGGGCACAGATCAGGTTACTGCCTGCTTTTTTGGCGATGGAGCATCCAATCAGGGCACGTTTCACGAAGGAATCAATTTAGCAGCTGTTTGGCGTTTGCCCGTTGTATTTGTTTGTGAGAACAACTTGTACGCTATGGGTACGCGGCAAACAAGAGTCATGCTCATTGATAACATTGCCGATAGGGCTGCTGGCTATGGGATTCCGGGCATTGTAGTTGATGGAAATGACGTTTTGGCCGTTTTTGAAGCAGCTCGCGTGGCTGTTGAAAGAGCCAGACGAGGAGAAGGCCCCACTCTAATAGAGTGTAAAACGTATCGGTTGAAGGGGCACTCACGATTTGATCCAGCAACTTATCGCCCTAAAGAAGAAGTCGATGAGTGGCTGAAGAGAGACGCAATTGCACGTTTTCAGGCGAAACTTCTGGATATGGGTGTCCTCACCGAAGCCGAGGTTCAACGGACTGTCCAAGAAGCCAAGAACGACGTTGAAAAAGCAACCAAGTTCGCATTGGAAAGTTCATTTCCAGAGCCGCTTGAGGCTTTAGACGACGTATATGCTTCCGAGGAGAGTGCAACGCAGAAATGAGGGAAGTAACCATTCGTGACTCGTTGCGCGAAGCCCTCCGCGAAGAAATGCAAAGGGACGAATCAGTGTTTCTACTTGGCGAGGACATCGGACGTTTCTGGGGCGGAGCATTCGGCGTCACAAAAGGCCTGGCTGAGGAATTTGGAGATGAACGAGTCAGGGATACGCCGATTTCGGAAAACGCCATCATAGGTGTGGCTGTTGGCTCTGCAATTACTGGCATGCGCCCAGTTGCTGAAATCATGTTTGGGGACCTAACCGCATTGGCTGTGGATCAGATTTGCAATCAGGCGGCTAAGATTCGGTACATGTTCGGAGGACAGGTTAGCGTTCCATGCGTGATTCGGACTCCTTTCGGTGCTGGCGTGAACATTGCATCGCATCATTCGCAGAGTCTTGAAGCTTGGTTCATGCACACGCCTGGTCTGCATGTAGCTGTGCCTTCAACTCCTCACGATGCCAAAGGTTTGCTGAAAAAGGCAATCAGAGGCAATAACCCAGTGTTTTTCGTTGAGCATAAGCTGTTGTATCCAATCAAGGGTATGATTCCAGACAAAGATTATACTGTTCCCTTCGGGGTTGCCGACGTGAAACGTGAAGGCAAGGATGTGACAATTGTAGCCACATTGTACATGGTTCTTAAAGCCCTAGCCGCAGCCGAACAACTCAGCAAAGAAGGAATCAGCGCTGAAGTTCTAGATCCACGTACGTTGGTGCCGCTGGATAAGACTGCCATCGTGAAGTCAGTAAAGAAAACTGGGCGACTAGTAATAGTTAGCGAAGACTGCAAGACTGCAGGCGTCAGCGCAGAGATCGCGGCAGTTGTAGCTGAAGAGGCGCTTGACTACTTGGACGCTCCGATCAAGAGGGTAGCTGAACCCGACACTCCCATTCCATTCAGCCCGTCAATGGAACAGTTCGTCATTCCAAGCGAGAAGAGCATTGTTCAAGCAGTGAGAAGCGTGATCTCAAGGGCGTAATCAGCCGTAGTGTCGGTATTGCTTTAACGCCTTTTCAGTTTCCTCTGGCTTGTTTGCCAACTTCTGCCAGAGATTCTTGTCCTTATAGGATTTCAGTGACTCGATAGTTCTGTCGATCAGTCTCGCAGGAAATACGCCATCGGACTCATACAGTTGCCTATCTCTGTCGAGGTTGCCAGCAGATTCACTGCATGACAGTGGCAGAGTCTTGAGGCGCTTCCTTTCCTCGCTGCCTTTGACGTACAGGTCTTTAGCGATTTTCAGGGCTTCTCTTGGATTGTTCAGTCCATAACTTGCTGCCACGGTGATTCCTGCCAAGAGCATGAAGGGATTTGCGAATGCGTCTGGGGCTCGATATTCAAAGGTTTCTCCACATTCCTCTGCATCACGATTCTTTTTTCCGAGACTACGCCACAGGGGTATACGTATCAGGGCTAGGCGGTTTCTGGCGCTCCAACAAATATGCATGGGCGATTCCTTGCGCGCGATAAACCGGAGATAGGAAATGGGAGTTGGATTAGCAAATGCAGATAGACTTGGAGCAAACTTCAGGATTCCTCCCATCATTTTCCTGGCATCTATGCTTAAGGTACGGTCTGGATTCGCAACAAGGTTCTTGCCGTTTCTCAATCCGCAGATATGGATGTGCATTCCAGTGCCAACATGTTCAACTGCGACCTTGGGAGCAAATGAGACAGAGACGCCGTGTTTTGAGCATACGTTTCTTACTACCCATTTTGCGATAGACACGGACTCAGCCATTCTGGCTAGATTCTGTGCTGCGAGTTCGATCTCTTGCTGTTCAATGAATTCGCCTTCCTTCGTAGCTATTCGACCGATTTCGCTGTGTCCATACTTTGTGTAAACGCCAATGCTTGACAATGTTACTAAGATTTCGTTTCTGATTTCCTCAAACCTTGTGAATGGAGCGGATTCGTGATAGTTCCTGTCTGGGTCTGCTGGAAACAGCGGTTCGCTTTCCTGTTTGGAGATTATGTAGAATTCAAGTTCAGCCAGTGCTTTGAGAACAACGCCACTTGAAGAAAGGAGTTTGGCTTCAGCTCTTGCCAATACGTTTTGGGGCGCTGCCTCAAGGGGTTTTCCGTCAGCTCCCAAGTAGTCGCATAGGATGTTAAGTGTAGGTATCTGCGAAAATGGGTTAGTGAAGGCTCCGTCAAGTTTAGGATGTATGTAGATGTCGCTTTCGCCGGGCTCCAAGAAAGAAAAAAGATTGGAGCCGTCAACTCTCTCGCCCAGCTCCAGTATCTCCTCAACTTTCTCGGTGTCGGTTGCTACAAAACTTAAGGTCTTTAGTCTGCCGTCCTCCGGAATGTGACACAAGTTGAGGATTTTTATGTTGTTTTGAGAGATGAGCTTGAGAATGCCTTCTTTTCCTGTTGAGCCAACCACTGACCTTGTCACGCCTTATCGTTGTTTTCTAGAAACTCATTCATTCTGAGGATCAACTATTTTAACAGTGTTGCTTCCTGCCTCAAGCTTTTTACCTTCACATGTTACTAGAGTTTTGCTGTAATAATGGAGAGTTTCTTATTGGTTACCAAGGTCGTTATGCCCAGACTCAGCCTGACTATGAAAGAGGGCACAGTCGTTCAATGGTTCAAGAAAGAGGGCGACCCCGTGCAGAAGGGTGAGCCTCTGGTCGAGGTGCTCTCTGAAAAAGTCACGTACGATGTTGAGGCGCCCGATTCAGGACTTCTCCGCAGGATTTTGGTTGGCGAAGGCTCAAGCGTGCCAATTGACCAAGCTGTAGGATTGATCGGCTCAGCTGACGAACCCATAACGCAGACCGAAATAGGGGAATCAGCGCCGCCTCGTAAGACTGAAGCAGCTGCACCGATGTTGCCTTCACCAGAGGAAGCTACGGAGAGGGTTCCGGCTTCTCCAGCTGCTAAGAGACTGGCTAAAGAACTCCAGGTTGACTTGACGCAGGTGAAGGGCACAGGTCCCGAAGGCAGAATTGTGGAAGATGACGTTAGACTCTATTCCGAGCAGTTTGCAGCGAAGCCCAAAGTGCTAGAGATTATTCCTATGGTTGGAATTAGGAAAACCACGGCTGAAAGACTCTCACTTAGCGCAAGGACGGCGCCCCACAGCACCATTGTGATGGAAGTAGACATGAGCAATGCTGCAAAGATTCATAAGGAAACGCAGCTGTCTTACACGGAAATGCTAGTAAAGGCTGTCGCCACAGCTCTGCGAGAACACAGAATCATGAATGCCACATTGGAGGACGAGCAAATCAAAGTCTTCGAGGACGTCAACGTAGGCGTTGCCGTTGCCGCAGAAAACGGACTGGTTGTCCCTGTTATACGAAGCGCGGACAGCAAATCATTGAGCGAGATAGCCTCGGCTCTGCGAGAACTAGTAGAAAAGGCTAGGCTAGGCAAGCTCACAAGGGAGGACATGGCGGGCGGAACCTTCACGATAACGAACTTGGGTATGTACAATGTTGACCTATTTATTCCGATCATAAATCCGCCTGAGACCGCCATTCTAGGAGTCGGCAGAGTCACCGAGAAGCCCGTAGCAGTCAACGAGCAAGTGACAATACGACCCGTTATGCAACTGAGTCTGGCGTATGATCATCGGA
>Ga0224495_10002478_pt1 | contig 11995 bp, 15 predicted proteins | sample SF_Jul11_sed_USG_FD_168128 | JGI IMG/M metagenome (GOLD analysis project Ga0224495, IMG submission 168128) | Sediment microbial communities from San Francisco Bay, California, United States - SF_Jul11_sed_USGS_4_1 | ecosystem: Environmental > Aquatic > Marine > Sediment | place: USA: California... | reverse complement strand
GGTTGACCGGTATAGCCAAGGTGCATATCATGACAAACAGAGGGCAAACAACGAACTAGATGTAAGCCGGGAGATCGGTGTTTTGTTCGGTGCAATCTAAATCAGCGAGGTGACTGTCATGCCTGAACAAAAAGTGAAAACTGCAGCAAAAAAAGTTGCTGCGACCAAGATTGGCAGCAAGGTTGCAAGCAAAACCAAGTCCACTAAAACCACACCCATCACGACGTCAAAGAAAACAACGGCGAAAAAGCCTGCGGCAGCCAAGCCGCCCAAGCCCAAGGCAGCCACGGTAAAGAAAACGGTTACCACGCCGGCTGCGAAAAAGAAGGCTGCAGCAACCAAGACGGCTGTTGTGAAAAAATCTCAGCCGTCCAAGCCAGTTACCAGCGCCAAGACTATCGCTCCAAAGAAAGCGGCAAAACTTACGCCAGAGGAACGATATCGCATGGTCGAGACAGCGGCATATTTCATTGCCGAAAGGCATGGTTTCCAAGGGCGTTCCGACGAGCACTGGGCGGCTGCCGAGCTTGAGGTCGCTACCAGACTGGGACAGTAGATTCTGCTGCGCGAATCCGGCAGATGTCATCAGATGCAAACCTATGCTGGCGCAGTCATACAAAAAGAACCCGGCTTCACCTGATCCCATGATGGCAAAAGGAATGCGCGGATCCGATCGAAAATTGCCCGCCCTTTTCATGCTTCGCTGACACTTGTCTAAGTTCACACTAAGATGTGGCAATGAACCAGTCAATCAAACTTGAAGCGCTCATGCAACCACGCACGATCGAGCGTATCTTGGCCGGGGTGCCGACCAGCGACGGTGCAGGAGTCAAGCTGACGCGGGTGCTTACACAGAATCTGCAACAGCGGCTCGACCCGTTCCTGATGCTCGACAATTTCCGTAGCGACGACCCGGGCGATTATCTCGCAGGATTCCCAGACCATCCCCACAGAGGCTTCGAAACTGTCACATACATGATTGCCGGGCGCATGCGCCATCGCGATAGCGCCGGCAATGAGGGATTGTTGCAGAACGGCGGCGTGCAGTGGATGACCGCAGGCCGCGGTGTGATCCACTCCGAGTTGCCGGAGCAGGAAAATGGAGTCATGGAAGGATTCCAGCTCTGGTTGAATCTGCCGGCCAGGCGCAAGATGATTCCCGCCTGGTATCGTGACATTCCAAGGCCCGAGATTCCGGAATACGCTACCGATGAAGGTGTTGTGGTGCGAGTCATCGCGGGGACGAGCAACGGCGTAGCCGGTGCGATGCATCGCAAGGACACCGAACCGTTGTATCTCGACATCGACCTCCCTGCGGACAGCCTGTTCTCGACGGTTTTTCCGGCGACATACAATGCGTTCGTCTATGTTTACCGCGGTGAACTGACGATAGGCGGCACGCAGCTTGCTGAAAGCCGCATGGCTATACTCGCCAACACACCGCAAGCCGATGGTGTGGTGCTGATCTCATCCGGCCCTGCCAAGGCCATTCTGGTTGCCGGTAAACCGCTGGGCGAAACCATCGTTCAGCATGGCCCGTTCGTGATGAATACCAGGGATGAGATATTTCAGGCCATCAAGGACTTTAATGAAGGGCATCTTGCCGATACACGGTGAAGCACAATCGGACCTGTCGAATATGGAAATCGAAATGAAAGCAAGATGGATGTTGGCCGTTACGGTTATCTGTTTGGCGGGCTATGCTATTGTCGGCGCCCAACCGAACCGGGCGGTTTCAAGGGGCGAGCTGCTGTATTCGACACATTGCATTGCTTGTCATACTGCCGAGGTTCATTGGCGGGACAAGAAGCTCGCAAAGGATTGGATCAGCCTGAATTCGCAAGTGCGTCGCTGGCAGCAAAACGCACAACTCAAATGGAGTGATGACGATATTGCCGAGGCCGCGCGCTATCTGAATGCCAGCTACTATCATTTTTCTGAGCCTGCCGATTGAACTCCAGCATTTCTGCTTAATCCGGCATCTTTCATTCAATTGGGTGGCATGGCGCAAGCCAGCTTATTTTTCACGCCGCCAAAGTGTTTCAGGCACGGCTTGCGCCCGGTTGATACTGCGGCTCAGCACGAACAGCAAATCCGACAAGCGATTCAGATAGGGCAGAGCCTGCTTTGGCACAGGTTCGCTCTGCATAAGCAGCGCCAGATCGTGCTCGCTGCGCCGGGCCACGGTGCGCGCCACATGGCACAGCGCGCCGGCGCGCGAGCCGCCAGGCAGAACGAATTCCCGTAACGGCGACAGGTCGGCGTTGTAACGGGCGATCTGCTCGTCCAGCCAGGCGATCTTGCTTTCAGGATATGCATCCTGACCCGGCAGCGCAAGAGCGCCGCCCAGATCGAACAAATCATTCTGGATGTGCAAAAGTACTTCACGGATTCCTGGCGCAAGCGGTTCGGCGAGCATCACACCGAGTTGGCTGTTGAGTTCGTCCACGCTGCCCAGTGCTGCGATCCGCGCGTGGTCTTTGCCGAGACGCGTGCCGTCGGCAAGGCCGGTTGTACCCCTGTCTCCGGTGCGGGTGGTGATCTTGCTTAATCGCATGCCATCGCCTTAGTTAATGTTTCTCCAGACATTCTAAGTATACCGCCGCATCCGGTTGGGCGGCGTCGTGCTGCGCTTGCCAGATCATTTCACCGAGACATTCCATCATTCGATGTTGCGCATCATGTTCGGAGCCGAATTTGTGGCTCAGGCGTGCGAAATGAGCGCGTATTCCCGGTGGCTGATCGATCGAAATCTGTTCTTCGATGGTGAGGTGCATCATCAAGTGCAGGAAAGGATTGGTAGTACCCTGCTCCGGCAGGAAGTCCTTTTCCTGATTCTGGTTCGGATTTTCGAGTACGTCGTAGTATTCGGGGTGTTTGGCAATGAGTTGTGCGGTGAGGTCTTCCAGCGGTGTAAGCAATTCACCAGCTCTGCGTTTTCGCCAGGATTCGAACAAGAACAAACGCGCTTCGTCGCGGGTCGGATTGAACAGCATCAATACTCTTTCTGATTGTATTCGCACAGATCTCGAATGATACACGTGCCACATTTCGGTTTGCGCGCCAGGCAAACATAGCGGCCGTGCAATATCAGCCAATGGTGCGCATCGTGCTTGAATTCATCCGGAACGAACTTGTGCAGTTTCTTTTCCACTTCCAGTACGTCCTTTCCGGGCGCGATGCCGATTCGATTTGATATGCGGAAGATGTGCGTGTCCACCGCGATGGTCGGTTGACCGAACGCGGTGTTGAGGATCACGCTGGCGGTCTTGCGTCCCACGCCGGGCAGGGCTTCCAGTTCCTCGCGGGTCTGCGGCACCGTGCCGCCGTGACGTTCCATCAGCAAACGGCAGGTCTGCATCACATGTTTGGCCTTGGTTTTATACAGGCCGATGCGCTGGATATACTCGCGCAGCTTTTCCTCGCCGAGTGCGAGGATCGCCTGCGGGGTGCCGGCGACCGGGAATAGCTGCCGCGTCGCGGCATTCACGCTGACATCGGTGGCCTGCGCCGAGAGGATTACAGCAACCAGCAACTCGAACGGAGAACGATATTCAAGTTCGGTGGTGGGGTGCGGGTTCGCGGCTTGCAGGCGCAGAAAGATTTCGCGGCGTTTGGCGGGGTTCATCGCTATTAATAACTATGCAGCGCAAGGTATATTTGTTTATTGTGCCGTGAATATACTAATGTGGAGAGGTCGGAAATTTCGTAAATTGTAATTGAATTTGTTTTATTTCTTCCAAAGTTATTGGGTGGAGCCTATCAGCATTCCTCATCACTTTATCCAGGATTTTCTGCTGATCGTTCAGCATAGTTCTTTCTGTTTCTGCCTTCCCGATTAAATTCTTCGGTGCCATGCCTGAGACACCTTTTATTCTTTCGACAGTTGCTAAGTATCCCTTTATTTGTTCAGTAATGCCACGGATGTTCCACTGAGCCCACGATTCGTAGTATTGGTTTAGAGCGGTAGACTTCCTAAGTGGATCATCAAAAATGAAAGAAGGAAACATTTCTCCAGACTTAATTTCCTTAATGATTGACTGAATGGTTACAGACTCTTTTGACCCAGCAGGGTATTTTGCCTTAATTAACTTTTCTTTATCGTCTAACCCGGTGCAACTGCTCTTAATTGCCTCGCTAATTTGATTTGCCCTTTCATCATCATAAGGCTCCTCACCCCCCCAGTGCTGGCAACTCCTAAAATCGTTAATATACTCTGCCGCATCCGGAGGTAGTACCTCTTTAAGGCGAAGCTGAAATAACTCGGCGTCAAATATCGGTTTTTTATATTCCATGTAGGGGCGGACTTCTGCCAGCGCTGGTAGAGCGATGGAAATGAGAAGAAAGAGCATGCTCCAGTTTGTGAGGGTCAATCTCATTGAGCATCCTTCCATAGAATCGTCGCAAGTAAAATAGCAGGTTATTTGGCAGCATTAGAGCTGGCGATTTGCTCAGAGACCTACTTGCCATGCCCTATACCGCACACCCGCCGTCCACCGGTGTTAGTGTCGCGTTGCTGCCTTTCAGTTTGCGCTCGGCGCGCAGGTTCAGCCAGTTCTTGGCGGCGATCAGCATGCCCAGCGCGAGGAAAGCGCCGGGCGGCAGGACGGCGAACAAGAATCCGTGATAGTTGGGTATCACGGTGATCACCAGCGACTTCGCCGCTTCGCCGAACACCAGATCGATCCCGGACAGCAGCGTGCCATGTCCGAATATCTCGCGGATGCCTCCCAGTATGGTAATCACCACCGTCAGACCCAGACCCATCGCGATGCCGTCCAGCGCGGAGGCGCGGATACCGTTCTTCGAGGCGAAGGATTCGGCGCGCGCCAGCACGATGCAATTGGTGACAATCAGCGGAATGAAGATGCCCAGCACCAGATACAGCGGGTGCACATACGCATTCATCAGGAATTGCACGATGGTGACCAGCACCGCGATCAGCAACACATATACCGGTATGCGCGCCTCATTGGGGATCACTTCGCGTATTGCAGCGACACCGCTGCCCGACAAAGTCATCACCAGTGTCGTGGCCAGACCCAAGCTGAGAGAGTTCACCACCGTGTTGCTGATCGCCAGCAATGGACAAAGGCCAAGCAACTGCACCACTCCGGTGTTTTGTTTCCATAGTCCGTTAAGAAAAATTTCTTTCATTTCCTGGGAGTTCATTATTTCTTCTCCTTGCCTGATGATGCGGAGGGTGCAGCCTGGGCAAACAATTCATCGCGGTGCAGGGCGTAGTACTGCAATGCCTTGTGCACTGCCTTCACCATTGCGCGCGGGGTGACGGTTGCACCGGCCATGTAGTCGAATAAGCCGCCATCCTTTTTCACTTTCCAGTCGCTGTCCCTGCGGTTGTCCAGTGAAGTATCGTTGAATACGCTGACCCATTTATTCTTGGCAATCTCGATGTAATCGCCCAGTCCCGGCGTTTCATTGTGAGATATTACGCGCACCCCGCCTATTCTGCCATCCCGGAAGATGGCGATAATAAGGTTGATCCTGCCGCCGTAGCCATCGGGCGCTGTGGCTTCCAGTACCGCGATGGAGGGTTTATTATTCAGTCGGCCGCGATAGGCAACGGTCGTATCGTCATTGCCTAGGAGCTCATCAGGCGCCAGTAGCGCGGTATCCTTCATGATGTCGTTGTCGTAGGCGGTTGCCGGCGCAATCTGTACGACAAGTTTCAGTTTCTCCCTCTCTACGCTGCGTGCGATGGTGTCGCGCGTCAACTGGTAGGTCAAAGCCAGTAGTGCAGTTCCGATCAGCGCAAAGAACAGCAGATTGAGCGCGGTGTGGAATGAGGCTTTTGCCAGAGTGCGCCTCATGATGGCCTGTCCTTTTTGTCCCCGTCTTTTTTACCAAACACTTTCGGCTGGGTGTACAGCACAATCAGAGGCACACAGATGTTCATCAACAATGTTGCGAATGCAATTCCGTCCGGAAAGCCACCGAACGCGCGAATCAGATATGTGATCAAACCGGCACCCGCTGCGAAGATCAATCGACCCGTGTTGGTGGTGGGGCTGCTTACCGGGTCGGTGAGTATGAAGAATGCACCCAGAATTGCCGCTCCAGAGAACCAGTGGAATAGCGGTGTGACATAGTGGGCGGGGTCGGACAGATGGAAAATGCCGGCAGTAATGAACAGGGTGCCGAGATAGGCGACCGGTATATGCCAACTGATGATGCGCGTGACCAGAAGATAAATGCCGCCGAGCAGAAATCCAAGCGACACAATTTCGCTGCCTTGCCCTGCCAGGCGTCCGTAGATCGGCATGTCGAGGATCTGCCCGACTGTCTGATCGAGGTGCAGATGGGTCTTCAGCGTGTCCAGCGGCGTGGCCATGGTGATCGCATCCAGCGTCACATTATTTGGCAATGCACCCCGGAAGATGTATCCCAGTTGATCGAGCAAATCCAACTCGGTTTGCCCCAATCCGTGCGGGGCGATCCAGTGTGTCATCTGCAACGGAAATGAAATAATCAGTACCGCATAGCCCACCATTGCCGGATTGAACAGGTTGTTGCCCAGCCCGCCGTAAAGGTGCTTGGCGATTACAATGGCAAAGGCGGTACCGACGACCACCAGCCACCACGGTGCCAGTGGCGGTATCGAAAGGGCCAGCAGCCAGGCGGTGAGCAGCGCACTGTTGTCCTTGAGAAAGGGTATGACCGGCCGATCGCGTAACTTGAGCATCAGCGCTTCAGTGCCCAACGCGGTGAGACTGGCCAGCGTGATCGAGACCAGGATCGCAGGGCCGAAATACCACATGTACAACGCTATGCCGGGAACAAGTGCCAGCAACACCCTGAACATGATCCGGGCGACATTGTCAGGTTTGCTGATAAAAGGAGAGAAGAATGCAGCCATGTTATTCCTTGGAATGCTCGACATGCGATTGCGCTATCTCAAGGATATGTTCGCGACGGGTTTCGATATCAGAAGGAACGTGCTGTGGTTCCGGTTGCGGTTCGGCGTTGCCGGATTTGGCGGCCTGAGCAGCACGCTCCTTGGCAGCCAGTTTCTCGGCCTTCTCCCGTTTTTCGCGTTCGATACGGTATTGGTGGAACTCGTGGCGTTCGCGAGCGCTGTCTGCGGCCTGCTTTTCCTTTTCACGCGCATGGATCTCGCTCTTGGCGAAACGGAAGTATTGAACCAGCGGGATGTGGCTGGGGCAGACATAGCTGCATGCACCGCACTCGATGCAGTCGAACAGGCTGTATGCTTGGGCTTTCCCGAATTCCTTCGACCGTGCGAACCAGTAAAGATCCTGCGGCTGTAATTCGGCCGGACATACTTCGACACAGCGTGTGCATCGTATGCAAGGCATGGCGGGCGGCGGCGCAGGAAACAACTTCTCCGAGGCGACGATGACGCAGTTGGTGGCCTTCACCACCGGAACGTGGGCTTGTGGCAACGGCAGTCCCATCATCGGGCCGCCCATGATGTAGCCACTGCTGTCCGGCAAGGCGGTGCTCAGTGCAACCAGTTCATCGATCGGCGTGCCGATCAAGGCTTCATAATTGCGCGCCTGCCGGACATTGCCGGTAACAGTAACGACGCGCGACAGCAGTGGTTCTGCATGAGCAAGTGCGCGGTAAACGCTATAAGTAGTGGCTACGTTGAAACATTGAACGCCGATATCGGGGGGTAATGTTCCGGATGGCACTTCCAGTCCGGTGAGCATATATATCAGTTGCTTTGCACCGCCGCCGGGATAGATCGTCGGTATCGCAATGACTTCATACGGCATTCCGTTGTTCTTGACAGCCTGCTGCATTGCGGAGATCGCTTCCGGTTTGTTGTCCTCGATGCCGATCAGTACTTCCACTGCATCTACCATGTAGCGCAGCATTTCAGCACCCTTCACGATTTCCGATGCGCGCTCGCGCATCAGCATGTCGTCGCAAGTGATATAGGGTTCGCATTCCGCCGCATTCAGAATCAGCGTGTTGACTTTGTGCCTGCCGATGCGCAATTTGATGTCGCTGGGAAATGCTGCGCCTCCCAAGCCTACGATACCTTTCATACGCAGCTGCTGTTGCAGATCGCTGGCGCTCAATGTGCGGTAATCGACCGCCTCGTGATGTTCCCATTGTTCTTTGCCGTCCGGAACCAATGTGGCGCACAAATTCGGCAGCCCGGAAGGATGTGCAACGAGGTGCATGCCGATCGCACTGATGGTTCCCGAGGTGGGGGCGTGTACCGCGCTGGAAATGAAGCCATCCGGCAAGCCGATAAGCTGGCCCTTCAGCACCCTTTCTCCGGCCTGCACAACCGGTTTTGCGGCTTCACCGGCATGCTGGTGAAAAGGAACGATCAGCCTGGAGGGCAGCGGTGCAGGGGCAATTCCGAGAAGCGTGGACTGGGTCTTGTTGCTGGGCGGATGGATACCACCGTGGAAATGATGCAGTGCTCTCATTATTGCGTCGGCATCAGAGCGAAGGAGGGATATTTCCACTTCCAGTTGGTGATCTTTTCCTCTATTACCACCATGCTGATGCAATCGACCGGGCAGGGCGCAACACACAATTCGCAGCCGGTGCATTCTGCGGCGATGATGGTGTGCATTTGCTTGGCCGCGCCGGCGATGGCGTCCACCGGGCAGGCTTGGATACACAAGGTGCAGCCGATGCAGGTGCTTTCGTCGATAAACGCGACCGACTTGGGCTTGGGGGCTGCGGTATCATCGCCAAACGGTTTGAAGTCGACGCCGAGCAGGTCGGCCAGTTTCTGGATACCTTCCTCACCTCCGGGCGGGCAGCGATTGATGTCGGCTTCTCCCGCTGCGATGGCGGTTGCGTAGGGTTTGCAGCCTGGATAACTGCATTGGCCACACTGCGTTTGCGGAAGTATTGCATCTATCTTGTCCACCAGCGGGTTTCCTTCAGTGCGGAATTTGATCGCGGCAAAGCCCAACACCGCGCCGAGCACGATTGCGACCGCCGTCATCACCAGCAACGCGCTAAGCATTATCTGATCAGTCCAGAGAATCCCATGAACGCCAGACTCATCAGTCCCGCCGTAATCATCGCTATCGCCGAACCCTTGAATATCACCGGAACGTCCGCGCCTTCCATGCGCTCGCGCATACCAGCGAACAACACCATTACCAGAGTAAAGCCGATCGCTCCGCCCATGCCGAAAAATAAGGATTCCATGAAATTATGCTTGGCCTGCACATTGAGCAGCGGGATGCCCAACACCGCGCAATTGGTGGTGATCAGCGGCAGGTAGATGCCCAGCACCTGATGCAGCACCGGGCTGGTCTTCTTGATCACTGTTTCGGTGAATTGCACGATGCCGGCGATCACCACGATGAATGCCAGTGTGGTGAGGTACGACAGTTCAGGCCCGAGCAGATACCGGTTGATCAGGTAGCTTGATCCCGAGGCCAGGGTCAGCACAAAGGTGGTCGCCGCACCCATGCCGATGGCGGTCTCCAGTTTTTTTGAGACACCCATGAACGGGCACAACCCGAGAATCTTGATCATTACGATATTGTTCACAAACACCGCACTGACCAGGATCAGAAGATATTCGGTCATTAGAAAAAGCCTATAAAATCAGGCAGCGATTATCCTCCGATTCATAGGCTGCTTCAACCGCGTTCGCGTTATAACGATATTCTCTGGTATCGGATTTCGATTTTGGTGCCAGCTTCGGCAGCTAGATGGCTCGTGATCCTGATGTTTTCTACTGCGTCCATCGTTTCTTGAAAATACATCTTATATAGGTTCGCCGTTTTCATCGAGATAAAACTCGTTCAATGCGCGTTCCACCTCTGCCATGTGGGTGAGTACCGGTCCTCCACCCATCATGATGCCGATCCCGCAGACCTCCATGATCTCCTCCAAGCTGACGCCGGCCAGCTTGCAGGCACGAACATGCAAGGCGATGCAGTAATGGCATTGCTGGGTTAAAGCCATGCCGAAGGCGATGCGTTCCTTTTCCTTTTTGTTAAGCACTCCTGGCAGCATCGCTTCGGCCATGAAGGCTTGAACTTTGCCCATTAGCTTGGGCCGGTATTCAGTCATCAATTGCAGGCCGCGGTGGGCGTGTTCCAACACCTTGCGTTCGCTGTCAGACCCTTTGGTTTTTTTCGTGGCTGCCATTTCGTATCCTCCGGAATTATTTGTCAGGCTGGTGCGTACACCGGATAGCAGCCGCACATTCTGCTACCAGTACAGGACCTCGATAGATCAGACCGCTGTAGATCTGTACCAGTGCAGCACCAGCATTGATTTTCTCTGCGGCATCGATTCCCCCCAGGATCCCGCCGACACCGATGATGGGTAGCGCGCCTTGCAGTTCGGAGGCAAGCTGGCGGATCACAGCAGTGGATTTGCCGCGCAGTGGCGCGCCACTCAGACCGCCCGGCTCCGCGCCATACGGAAGATTCTCCACGCCCTCGCGCGACAATGTGGTGTTGGTGGCGATCACACCGTCGATGCGATGCTTGATGAGCAACGCGGCGATCTGTTTGATCTGTGCTGTGTCGAGGTCGGGTGCGATCTTCACTGCAAGCGGCACGTATTTTCCAAATTGCTGCGCCAATTTCTGCTGCTCCGCCTTTAGCTGTGCGAGCAATGCGTCCAGTTCATCCACGCCTTGCAACTGCCGCAGATTGGCTGTGTTGGGCGAGGATATGTTGATCGCAACATAGCTGGCGTGTGCGTATACCTTGCGCAAGCAGACCAGGTAATCATCGGACGCGCGAGCTATCGGGGTGAATGCGTTCTTGCCGATGTTGATGCCCAGAATGCCTCGATACCGGGCGCGTTGCACGTTCGCGAGCAGCCTGTCCACACCCTCGTTATTGAAACCCATGCGGTTGATGATGGCGTTGGCCTGAGGAAGTCGGAACAGGCGCGGACCGGGATTGCCGGGCTGGGAAAGGGGTGTGACGGTGCCGATTTCGATGAAGCCGAATCCGAGCGCCGCCAACCCATCTATACATGCGCCATTCTTGTCGAGTCCGGCGGCAAGGCCGACGGGATTGGGGAATGCCAGTCCCATCACATTACGCGGATCGTCAATCGGACGCTGCACGATCAGACTGCTCAAGCCCATGGTATGCAGAATCCGCAGGCCGCCCAGCGTCAGGTGATGTGCAGTTTCTGCATCGAGCGCAAACAGGGCAGGACGGATTAATGAATACATGGATGACTTTCGCTATCTCTGGTAATTCGTTTTTTCCGCATGTGTCAGGATTGCGTGGAGGTCAGTTTTTCCTGGCTATCACAGGAATCGGAAACTTTTTCTTTTGCCGGAACATTGCGCCGCGTTGTTTGCCGCGCCAGTTTTCCGAGATCACATCACTGAGCTGCAGGCACAGCATCCCAAACAGTGCATAACCGGTTTGTGCGAGCAGCGGATGGTTCAGGTTTACTTCCAGGATGCCTCCATTGACCTGATATGCCATCACGGCGAAGTTGGAGACTATGATGCCCGACAAGGCGGCGAACACGACTCGCCCGCAGTTTCCATTTGCAAGTCCGTCAAATATCGTGCTTTCGTGCCACATCAGTTGCAGCGCGACCAGCAGCAGCAACGGTGCCAGCCACAGCAGCCAGGACAATTGCTCAGGCCATGCGGCTCCCCCGAGCAAACCGGTCACAACAATCGTGAGCAGGACTGCGACCAGCTTTTCATTGCCGGGTGTGGGCAAGGCGATACCACGGGATAGATATTTCAGTGCCCCCGGCAAGGAGGCCAGAAAGGCGCGGGTGCCCAGCACCGCAGGAGCAAGTGTCGCGAACAACGGGGAAAAAAGCAGCAGCTGCATGGCGGGATTATCAAGTTGTGTCGTCCAGCTCGACACGTACAGATTCAAATAATCCAGCAACCAGGTCATTATTGTTCCAGCCGCTGCCATCCATAACAAATAGTCTGGTTGCGCTTTAAGCGGGTTGCTGCCGGTAAGCAGCCTGGTCATGTGGTTTACGAGCAGTATATAGCCGGCCAGTATCAGCGTAGTAAGCAACG
>Ga0224495_10002477_pt1 | contig 11995 bp, 7 predicted proteins | sample SF_Jul11_sed_USG_FD_168128 | JGI IMG/M metagenome (GOLD analysis project Ga0224495, IMG submission 168128) | Sediment microbial communities from San Francisco Bay, California, United States - SF_Jul11_sed_USGS_4_1 | ecosystem: Environmental > Aquatic > Marine > Sediment | place: USA: California... | reverse complement strand
CTGGAACATCCAGGACAGGAAAAATGATCCGTACAGTATGCCCGCCGCGACAATCACCATGCCAACCGTAAGCCGTTGCGTACCCATGCCGAACCCAAAAGCCCACAAACCGCTCGTAGCTTCTTCCAGGCTATCGTAAACTCCCCAGATCCTGAGAAGAGCGGGCAGCAAAAGAAGCGCGCATAACGCAACGTCAATGTAACCTGTCTGCCGGCGAATAATGGCATCGGTATCATCGCTATACAGCACAGCCACTCGCCTTAAGACAGAGGTGCGGAACAGCCATTCCACCCCCCCGTGGATCATGTACATGAATAACATTAAGACAAGCACCGTTCCTAATGAGTCTATCAAAGATCCGAACAGATATAATGAAAGCCCTTTTTTTCCCGAAAGCTCAGCCATTATGACGACGGAAAGAAAGAGAGAACCCAAACGAAGCGACCAGGTATAACGACCCGATTCTTTTTGCCGGAGGCTTTCCCGCGCCCACCGCAAACACAGGAAAAAGCCAACCAGAGCCGTTAAAACAACATAGAGCCGGATAAGGGGAAGAGGCAGGCTGACCAGAAACAGAAGTCTGTTGATACAAAAAACTATCACCAGACAATATACAAACTGCCTTTTCCAGGATTTTTCAATCAGCCCCCCGATAAGCCAGGCGAAGGAGATCCCGGCAATTAACGAATTGGCCAGCTTCCACGAGGCTGGTACCCCCTGATATTCATACATCACCACCGTAGTCATAAAACCCAAAAACAGACCTGCGGCAAAAGGCCGTGCGGCAAGGAAACGCCAGCGCTCTGATGCCTGAAGAAGCCGCCTGTTCCGGTAGACAGCGATGATCACGGCGACAGCAAGAAACCCCTGAAGGAGAATGATCCAGCCATGCCGGTCAAAGAACCGCCTGCCCGGCCAGGAGATTTCATCCATACCATTTTGCGCTGCGTCCCACAACCCGCTTCCGAACTGGGAAAAATACCGGGAGGAGAGCATCGGGGGGGATTCGTCAAAGAGGATGCTGCGCTTCCTGAGCAGGAGCATCCCGTCTACGTCTGCGGCAAGAGATTTCATTTTTCCCTGGATATTGCCGGCCTTCGCCTGTACCGTCAGCATCGTCTCCAGCTGCGTATTGATGAGCTTAAGTGCCCTGCCGATAGTGTCATTCGCTTTTGAAAAGGCCGACCTGATTTGATCGGGCTCTCCCTCTGTACGCATGGAAGCCTGCCAGCGGTTCCACCGCTCCTTTTCAATCACCCATTCTTTTCTCCAGCTTCCGAGCTGACTGATTGATTTCCTCAGGGGTTCGCTGACGTCTTTTAACAATTCAGTTTCGTGCTCGATTTCCTGCCTGAGATCTATAAGCGTCATGTATCGGTAATTTTTCGAATCCCTGAGCCGCTGTATTTGATCGGCGGGACGCTTCAGTCTGGCCTCGATATCGTTGTACTTCCTTTCCATATCCGAGACATCCGGCAGGCCCGTGATCGCCTTTTCAAGTACTGACAGACGGCCGTGCAACTCTGTTGATAAGGGTATGATTTTATCAATATCCGGTACCGCATCGGCCGATTCCTTTTTAGCAGCGGGTGGTTTTTCTCCCTGGGATTGCTCCTGTGCCCACGCGTAGCCTGATAGCAGACAGAGAGCCATCAAAAGAACGAGAATAAAGATATTCTTTCCAGGAAGTCTCATGCGCAGCCTCCAATCAGATCCGAAACGCACTCTTCACCATCATCGACGCGTTCCTCTTTCCTTCGTTGAACCGTAACAAACATGCACTTTTTAAAACAACGCGTTGTGCAAAGCAATTCCCCTTTCATCTTCGTATACATGGTAACTGGAATGGTAAATACCGGTGCGGCCTGCTGATCCGCTGAAGCGGTAATGCTGACAGACCAGAGCGTTCTCACCATCACGCAGACAGCTTTATTCTCCCGATATTTCTGCGCATCTTACTCCTGCATCTGGAGTCCCCCTATCCCTGCACAGATACAAAAAAGTGGAATCCCCACGGCGGCAGGTCCACGTACAGCCCCCGGCCGCTCATCTCATCACCATGACGTTCATAGATCACAGACGTGAAGACGTCTTTCAGCCGCCAGGATTTCCCGGGGAGCATGTCCAGCGGGACCTGTACCAGGCCCTGGGAGGACATTCCGGACAGGTTGACTGCGATGAGGCAGAAGGAGTCCCCTTTATGCCAGCACCAGGAGACGAGATTCCGATTGCTGTCGTTATCCGCCCAACCGGAGCGCGCGCATAACCGCCATGTCCACTGAAGAACATTTTCATGATGCAGTGCTTCAAGCAGACGCTGGTAGAAAGAGCGCAATTCCGTGTCAACCGGCTCCTCCGGCCGCCGCCCCAAAAAGATGGGCAGATGGACCCGCCTCCCTTCCGTCTGGCCTTCGTGGACCAATCCGGCACCCGGCAGCGTCAGGGCCGTCACCGCGGCGGTGCGGTGCTTCTCAGGGGTGAATGCGGCCGCCGCACGCGGCTCGTCGTGATTTTCGATGAAGCGGACCAGTCTTTCCTGATACACAAGGTCGGCATACAGGTGCAGCCGCACGCTCTCTGCGGGGTCATGCTCCAGGCGGTCGTAGAGGCGCTTGTCATAACAATAGTCAAACCCCTGCTGCTGCAGCTCCCACTCGAGGTCCCAATAGGCCTCGGCAATGAAACAAAATTCTTTTTGTTGCTCCTTGACAGCCCGGATGATGTGAGGCCAGAAGTCAGCCTCGGGCATGCTCCCGGCCCGAAGCCCCCAGGTCCTGCCAAACACAGAGTTCAGCAGCAGCATGGCCATGTCGCATCGCACACCGTCGCACTGCCCGGCGATATTGGTGAGGGTCTCGACCACAGCAGCGCGCAGCCCCTCGTGGAATGCGTTGAGCTGGAGCACATCCGGCCAGGCCGGAAAATAAGGGTCTTTGCCGCAGGCAAAAACATTGCCCCCTGCCTCGAAGAATGCTGCCGGGTCCCTCCTGAAGTCATCAGCATCGCCAGAAATAAAGTATTCAGGATATTCAAACACCCAGGGGTGGTCAGGGGCCACGTGGTTCGGCACAAAGTCGAGGATCAGCCGCAGTCCGCGGCCACGAAGGACGCGCCGCGCAGCTGCAAGCGCCTCAGGACCACCGAGTCGTTCGTCAACCACATACCTCCGCACGCAGTACGGAGAGCCGGCGACATCCTCCGGCGAAAAGTCAGGAAGCGCGCGCCGGAAAGCATCGAGGAGCCTATGGTTCTGCATGACTACGCCGATTCCCGCAGAGCTCCGCTCCCAGACGCCCATAAGCCATATCGCGTTGAAGCCGAGCGAGGCGAGACGGTCCCATTCTTTAACAGGAACAGTTGCGAGGGTCAGGGAGCGCCCTTCCCTCCGGCTGAGTTCATCCAGCCAGACCCACGCATTGATCTCGTAGATGAGCGGGTGTTTCGGCCAAAATTTCATGACGCGCACAGTGCATTCATCATTTTTTTTCATGCACCTCGTGAACGCCGCGCTTTCCCGCGTGCAGGTAATGTTCCGGGTCAAGGCGGCCCGCAAGCTCGATTACCTTGGCGATCAGTCCCGTCCATCCTGTCTGATGGCTGGCGCCGAGGCCGGCCCCATTGTCCCCATGAAAGTATTCGTAAAACAGGATATGGTCGCGCCAGTGGGGGTCGGTCTGGAATCTTTCCGACCTTCCGTATACCGGCCGCTTTCCCTTTTCGTCCTTCAAAAAGATTCGGGTAAGACGAGTGGATAGCTCTTTGCTCACCTCGAAGAGGTTCATCATTCTGCCTGACCCGGTCGGGCACTCGATTTTAAAATTGTCGCCGTAATAAAGGTAGTAGTTCAGGAGCGCCCGGATGATGATGATATTTACCGGCAGCCAGATGGGGCCCCGCCAGTTGGAGTTTCCGCCGAACATGCCTGAATCCGACTCGGCAGGCAGGTACTGGACCTTGTACTCCTGACCACGCACTTTAAACACATAGGGGTGCTCCAAGTGGTACCGCGAGAGGGCGCGGATTCCGTAGGGGCTCAGGAACTCGTTTTCGTCCAGCACGCGGGTGAGGATACGGCGGAGCCGCTCCCGGTTTACCAGAGCGAGGATCGTGCGATTGTCAACCCCATAATTCTCCGGGCCTATCGCATGGACGCTCTGGAGGAGTTCAGGCATGCGCGTGAGCCGTTCGCGAAATGTCTCAACCACGCGGGGAACCAACTCCCTTTGCCACTCTTCAATGACGGTTGTGGCACAGAGAGGGAGGAGCCCCACCATGGAGCGCACTTTGAGCCTCTGTGCTCTGCCGTCGGGCAGCCTCAGTAGGTCGTAATAGAAACCGTCCTCCTCGTCCCACATTCCGTACTGCCCGGTCCGGTTTATCCCAGCCGCAATCCACATGAAGTGCTCGACGAACTTGGAGCAGAGGTCCTCATACGCGGTGTCATGAGCAGTCAGTTCAACACTCATCTCGACCATGTTCTGACAGAACAGTGCCATCCAGGCCGTGCCGTCAGCCTGCTCCAGATAGCCGCCCGTCGGCAGGGGAGCGCTCCGGTCAAAGACGCCGATGTTGTCCAAGCCGAGAAAGCCCCCTTCAAAGACATTCTTGCCGAACCGGTCCTTCCGGTTGACCCACCAGGTGAAATTCAGAGCGAGCTTGTTAAAAGAACGCTTGAGAAAGTCGATATCTGCCTCGCCGTGAAGGGCCTTCTCGGTCTGATGGAGGAAGAGGGTCGCCCAGGCATGCACCGGAGGGTTCACGTCACTGAAGTTCCATTCATAGGCAGGAATCTGGCCGCTCGGGTGCAGGTAAATTTCCCGGAGCATGAGATCAAGCTGCTGTTTGGCAAAGTCGGTGTCGACCACGGAAAGGGCGATCGTGTGGAACGCGAGGTCCCATGCCGCATACCACGGGTATTCCCACTTGTCCGGCATGGAGATGATATGGTCATTCACCATGTGAAACCACTCACGGTTGCGGACCTGGCGGGTCTGGCCGTGGAGCGGGTGGGCATGATGCTCGTCGAGCCACTGGTCCGCATCGTAGAAGTAGTATTGCTTTGTCCAGAGCATGCCGGCAAGGGCCTGGCGCATCACATTTGCTTCGTCCGCGCTGACTGATGGAGGAGTGATCGACCGGTAGAATTCATCTGCCTCCTGAAGTCGCGTCGCAAAAATGTCATCGAAGGCCTTTCCGAAAGGAGCCACCTTGCCTCTGGCTGACGCACACGTCAGCCGCAGTTTGATGACCGCGCTCTTTCGGGCACCGACATCCAGCACATAGTGGGCAGATGCCTTCGTTCCTGTCTGCTCCGGGTTCACCGCCGAAGCCTTGCCGTGCACCAGATAGTCGTTGATGCCGTCTTTCACATAGGGAGCGGCGTTGGGCGTGCCGAAGAGGCGCAGGGTGTTCGTCTCGTTCTCCGTAAAGAGCAGCGCGGGGCTGCCCTCGCAGGTCAGGGTGTAGTCCTGCAGGGACTCAAGAAACAAAGGGTCGGTATGACTGGCCTGGATGATCTTGTGTTTCTCCCCGTTGACAGACCTGAGGGCCGGCTTCGAGCCGCCGGCCCAGGACCATGTGTTGCGGAACCAGAGGGTGGGCAGCACGTGGAGCAGGGCCGCCCTGGGCCCGCGGTTGCATGCGGTTATCCTGATCAGGATATCCTCGGGAGACGCCTTGGCGTATTCCACGAAGACATCGAAGTAGCGGTCCCCGTTGAATGCACCCGTATCGAGCAGTTCGTATTCAAGCTCGAGCCTGGTGCGCTTGCGGTTGGTCTCCACCAGATCCGAGTAGGGATAAGCTGCCTGAGGATACTTGTAAAGAAATTTCATATAGGAGTGGGTGGGAGTGCTGTCAAGATAAAAGTAGTACTCTTTTACATCTTCTCCATGATTCCCTTCGGTATTGGTAAGCCCGAACAAACGTTCCTTGATGATGGGGTCTTTGCCGTTCCAGAAGGCTAATGCAAAACAGAGCACCTGATGGTTGTCACAAATCCCCCCCAGCCCGTCTTCTCCCCAGCGGAAGGCGCGGGACCGGGCCTGGTCGTGACTGAAATAATTCCACGCATCCCCGTTGTCGCTGTAGTCCTCCCGAACCGTCCCCCACTGGCGCTCGCTGAGATAGGGCCCCCATTTTTTCCACGGGGCTTTTTCCGGCGGGCATGTGCTGAGCCAACTTCCGCATTCCGCAAGCCGTTTTGCTTCCGCATTCTGTTCCCGTGCAACCATAAATCGCTCCTTCTGCATTTCCGTATCGGGTGCTGATTTCACCCCCTCTCAGGATATCACAATAAAACCTCGTGCTGATTTCTTTATTTGTTGATCCTGGTGATCTTCGTCCCCTGAAGTCCCAAACCTGCCATCAATCCCTTCTGATCGAAAAAGTATTCATAAATATTTGACTTCAGTGTCGTGGTTGTCATCGACTTGGCAAGCCCCTCGTCCACGATAACGATGCTGGGGCCAGAACCGAATTCCCATCCATTGCTCTTTTTGAGATACTCAAGCGCTTCGTCAGTCATGAAGAAGAGCGCATATCCGAAGGACTGTGCCCCCGCCTGCAGGCCGTAAGAAACTGCTCCAGTGTTGTAATAGCCATCGGTCTTGCCATCTATCCGAAGCGCCCCCTCGCCATACTGACCTCCAACGATCAACCCGCCCTTGACAATGCTCGGAAACACGAGTATCCCCTTTGCCCCCTCAGCGAGCACCTTTGCAGCAGGATTTTTTGCGTACAGTTTTTCGAGGGCGGCGTCCACGTCACGGTCGATCTCAACTGCCGTTGCAGCAAACGCTGCCTGCTGATGAGCACCACAGATCATTACTGCAATGAATAATGCAAACCATACTGCTACCCGTTTCATCTTTCCCCTCCTGATTGTCATTTCATTATTTGATCCATCTCCGATTGTTATTCAACGGCGCTCTCCGCACCCTGTTGATAATCGTTACGTTATCTCCTACCTCCTCCCGCGCATGCATTCGTCGTAGTAGTACTGGAAGCTGGCATCGCGCTGCTGGCTCGACCTGACGCCTCCTCTCACGGCCCCGAGCCCGCCGCCCAGGGCAGCACCGCGACCGGCGCCTTTTCCTCCTCCTACGATCGCCCCGAAAAGCGCACCTCTTGCTGCTCCGCGAGCAGCACCACCAAGCGCTCCGCCGCCGGCAGGAGCTTCTGTCTCTGCCCGGTTGCGGGCATAGGTGCTGCAATCGGCCGCCCGCCGGGAGTCAGATTGTGCAAATACTGGAGCCGCAAGGAGCACCAGTATCAGCGTAATGAGCACACCTATGTTCATGTTCTTTTTCATGCGGTTCACCTCTCCCCTCATTTGCCGGACTTTGTGAAGGCATCCATCACCGTGCTTGCGGGATTTGAGAGGCAATAGTCTTTCACCTTGTCGGTCAACTCGGATGTCGTTTTCGGCTTAATACTAAAAACGTGGGTCTAGAAACGCTGAATTGCTTTTTAAAAACATGGGGTTAAGTGCATAATTATTCAGCGAGGTGAATAATGGTTAAAAAAATGCCCAAAATGTGGCTTTAGAAGAACAAAGAAAAAGGGATTCAGCAGAGGGTCTCAGCGCTACCTTTGCAAAGAGTGCAACCATACATTTGGCAGTACAAGGAAACCCTCAAGACTGCGTTTATCCATTTGGAACAACTTCGTTTTCAATCGCTACACAATCAAACAACTTGCCTCAAAACATAACCGTTCCATCGACTGGGTTCGCAAAGAACTACGCGATCAGCAGCTCAGGCCCAAAACGCCATTGCTTGCCAGCCACATCGCTGTCGGTCGCCGTTGGCAGCGTACCCACCATGCCGAAGGCCCACAGGAGGCCGGTCTTTTCCGTAACCCCGTAGCCTAGATCAAACCCGACGTCACCGAGGGCAGTCACGCCCTTGAAACCGAGTTGACCATTTTTAACCTCGGGCACAGGCTGGTCAAAGACGATCGGAAAAGCAGGCCGAAAGAAGATATTCGCCTTCCCGCCGCTTGCCGTGGGTTTCATTGTGAACGGGAACACGGGCTGGAACAAAAGGGTGTAATTGTCCTGGTCATCCGCTCCCGGCAGATCGCCCTTGTACCAGCGATACTGGTTCTTGAAGGTCAGGCTGGCAAGTGAGTTGTTTGGGTTAGCCAGTTCCCTAGCCACTTCGTCAGCCGATTTCTCTTCCGCTCCTGCCGGCCCTGCAAACAGGATAACGGCAAGCACCAGGACAAGCACAGCGATGAGTGGAGCAATCGAGGATTTCTCAATTCCCGAACTGTGCATCTTTAGTTTGTGAGGACTGTTCATTTCAAACCTCCTTCGCAAGATATCGTTTTCTGATTCGATTGAGTCAGCATTTCATATTGGGCTAATCTCTGGCCGTTTATTAAATCACCTCCTATGACTGTCATTTCAGCCATGTATCAGTAGAACTGCATCCCGACGGCGACACGATGGTTATCAATATCGGAATGGTCCTTGTTGTCCCGCTTTCCGTAGGCGTACTCCACGCCAAGCGTAATATACCGGTATACACTCCACATCAGATTGACCGAGGCATAGGTCGAACTTTCAAAGGTATCTCCCGTCTGCCAACTCATGGTACCGGAATGAGCATATCCTCCCATGGCCGTTGAGCGAAGGCTGTCTGTCCAATGGTGCTCATAGGTGGCCATAATGCCCCAGTTCTTGCGGAGTGATATTTCATTCTTTTCCGGGTCGATCAGACTGCCCGCGGTTGATTCAATTCCGAGCAGGTACCGTCCCAGTCCCTCTCCGTAAATACCGCTGAAACACAGCTTGTCCTTTCTGAAACAGTTAATATGTCCGGTCAGGGCCAACCCCCATCCTGTAGCAGAGTCGTTGCCGCCACCCGGCAGATCAACCTTGAGATTTCGCGCCAGTCCGTTCAGGCGCAAATGCCAGAGCCCATTGCGATCATACTCAAGGCCCAGCACGCCGTCCGGAATCGATGTCTGATTGTTGACGGAACTGGTGCTGAACACGTCGCTGCTGCTGGGGTCCTCGATCGCTGCATGGATGGTGTATCCCTTGCCGAGCGGCTGCGACCATCGAAGGAGAGCCTGACGCTGGAATATTACACCGCTCACCGTGGGTTCCGTCAGTCCTTCCGGAAGTATCTTCAAATCCATTGCCGTCGACCAGGTATGGCCGGCCGTAAGGGTTCCGTATTCGTTCTTCCATGTGCCATAGGCATGCCGCAGCTTGAAATCAGGGGAACCATCATTGCCGGCGTTGAGGTCGTACTCTACATAACCGCGGACCTGCCCTGAAGGGAGGGGCGCGCGGCCGTCCATATGCAGGCGAGTGATAGTAACATCCAGTGAAGTCGCACCTTCCTGATCCGAACGCCGTGTCCCGAGTGTCGCCGGCAGGAAATCGGCGCACATCTTCTCTGCCTAAGAGTCATAGATGACAGCAGTCTTGACGAACCCGCCGATGGCCAACGAAACATTCCCCGGACCGGGAATCCTGAACGAGCCGGGGAATTCACCTGCCCTGACAGCAGGCGCATTAAGATCTCCAACTGCATCGCGCTCTGGTTGTTTCTGCGGCAGGGCAACGGCCTTGTCCACCTCTCCATTGGCGCCTTGGGCCTGAGCAACCGGAACAGAAGACGGAGCGGCCCCTCCCTGCTCCATCTGGTCCGGACGCCTGCTCAGGCTGTCAAGTTCTTTCGCCTGCAGGTCGATCTTCTGCTGCTGCAGTTGAAGCAATTCTCTTTGCTCACGGATCAACGTCATCTGCTCCTCGAGCTGCTGACGCAGGGTGGCCATGTCGTCCGCGCTGCCGTGACAGTTCCGCATGTCAGCAGCACAATGCCAAGCGAAACGATGAGGCCCCTTGGTATCCGTAATAATTCTAAGTTTCCAATCATGTGCAGTATTCTCCTCTGAAAAAAGAGGTTACAAGCAGCGTTGACCTTGCTTGTGGTTGCCTCCGATTAATCCTATTCTTGAAATCTTTACCATGTCCATAACCAGTGTTCATGTCGTTCTCCTGCGTCATTTGAGTGTGTTCTTGTAGATCTTTCCGTCCTTCTTGATAACCACAAGGTTCTTGCCGGGATCCGTCAGCAGGTTTCATGTCTTGAGAGGATTTCCTCCCCCCCTGATGATCTCCTATCAATCACACTCTGTTCGGCAATGAGATGACGCAGAGCGTGCCTGACGCGAACCGCTATAATTTAGCTTAATATTAGTCCCGGCATCTGTCTATTGGACTTTGGTTCAATATGACGATCGGCAAAAAAGGAGGCAATTCACGGCGCCGGCTGACTGTTGTGCGGCGTGACAGCATCGTCGACTGGCTTACTGTAAAAGAAGGTTATGCAAGACTTCAGTCGGCTATCCTATAATTATTCATAGATCTTTCAGGCGGTAATCAAACAACGAGGCAGGAGAAGACATTGAGAGCGGTTTCATTTTCCGACCTGCCTGCCGGCAGGCAGGTATTCCGACAGACTGTTTCTTATGAAGGTCAGGAGGAAAATGCCTCGGAGCAAAGAGAGAATGTCCTCCCCTGCGGATAAAAGCGCCAATGCCTTCTCCTGACTTTGAAATACGACACTTATCAATAATGTGGACTCATAACCGTCCAAAATAATTCAGAATAAAGGCGGGATGAAGAAGAAACACAATAACGGCACCTTGAAAAAAAGCTTTTCCAATACTTGATAACGCCAAAACAGAATCGTCCAGGCAACCTGTCTCTGTCAATATCGAGGCAAACCAGATGGTTGATCGTGCCGGTTTATTGTGTTTATAAGTCATTCCGCTCTCTAATATTTCTATTTTGGACAGATATGATGTGGACTATAATAAAGAAAGGGGTTGGCCCGAAGGCCAACCCCTCAATTTTCACCATCCGGCAAAGGCTTCATAGCTCAAGCCCGAAGAAGCCTTCCCGATAACCGGCTCATTTTCTTCCTCTCAAGCCGGTCACTATTCAAAAACAATTGAAGACTCCCTTCGGCAAGACCGCAGGGAATCTCAATGCAAGGTATATTTTTCTTTATATTCGCTCGCTGACCCCGTGGCAAGACCACGGGGAATATCGCTCGCTATCCATTTAATTCGCCGCCATGTATTCCAGAGTAATCGTCACCGTCCGGTTGAAGGAGCGGGTCTCCGATGTCGCATTGTCGTACAACGGCTCGTTGGGGCCGACGCCCCTCTGACGGATGCGCTCGCCAGGGGCTTCCCCGTAGGCCGCTGTCAGCAGCTTGTAGACTGCCAGCGCCCTCCGTTCGGACAGCTTGATGTTGTACTTCTCCGTGCCGATGTTGTCGGTGTGCCCAACAATGTCGACCGTCGCCTGCGGCAGTTCCTTAATGCGCGCGACGATCGAATTGACAATCTCCTGGTTGCGGGCATCGATCTTGTCGCTGTCGAAGTCAAACAGGATCAGGGCGTATTTCTCCTGCATCCGGTACTCCTGCTTCTCAGCCAGCCGCTGACTGGTCTGAATGAAATTGACCTTGACCGGACTGGCGGTCATCGGCAGGGTCTGCCCCCTGCGGTCCTGCACCTCCATGGTGACCTTGATGTCGCCGGCGGCGGCCATCTCATTGAGGTCGCCGGTCTTCAGCGGCACCTTGATCTCTGCCGTGGGCGCGCCCTCTCCTGCCAATTCGCCCAGTTTCTGTCTGCTGTTGGCGGCAACAACTGTCCAGCTGGCCACCCCGTGGGGCGCTGTGATGACCGGCCGCAGGGACAGCGTCGAGGCATCGATCCTGGTGGCAAAGTAAGTGCTGCGGATCAGGCCGAGGATCGCCGGGCTCTCCGAGGTGATCTCCAACCGGCGGTTGTCCGCCTGCCCTTCTTCCAGCCTGCTGGTGCTCGGCATCGCCGGCAGGTTGCGCGCCTCTATGCTCATCCGCTCAGGGGCGATGTTCCAGACCTTCTGCAGGTAGTCCCTGACCGCCTCGGCACGCGCGGTCGAGAGCTTGAGGTTCTTCTTCTCGGCACCAATGTT
>Ga0224495_10002476_pt1 | contig 11996 bp, 11 predicted proteins | sample SF_Jul11_sed_USG_FD_168128 | JGI IMG/M metagenome (GOLD analysis project Ga0224495, IMG submission 168128) | Sediment microbial communities from San Francisco Bay, California, United States - SF_Jul11_sed_USGS_4_1 | ecosystem: Environmental > Aquatic > Marine > Sediment | place: USA: California... | reverse complement strand
GCTGCCGCCACCGGAAGAAACACTGCCATCGATATTAATACCAAAGCGGTATCCATTGCTGTTCAATACATAAATTTGACTTGGAATTGCAACGGCAAGCTGCCCCAGGGTATTTCCAAGGCCGTCTTTTACGATCTTGCTTAAATACGTAAAATTTTCATTTAACTTTGCCGAGCTGAGCTTGTCGCCGGCCTTAAATGTGTTGGGTACCTGCGCCATAATAACCCCTGTTATTACAAGCATTCCTGAAATCCATATGAACTTTTTTTTCATTATCATCTCCTTTAAAACATTTTCATCAAGAAATATTATTCAAGCATACATGCTGAGTCAAAAGCGCTTTTGTCAAAAACGCAGGCGCCTCCCAAAAGATCAAACAACCCCCATGAATAACAGGCCAGACCTGTAAATATGCAAAAAAGTCCGATAATAAACCATTTTAGAATCTTTTTCCAGTTTTTCATATTTGCTACCTTTTTTACATTACAAAATTTATTGAGAATAATAGTCCGTACATATATACCGGTTTGGGGCTATCATAATACATATGTGCATTGCCTGACAAACCAATTGATAAAAAATCGGCCAGCAATACCTCAACTCCAAGTCTGGCTCCATATATTGGGTTAAACATTAAATTTTTTGCATTGTCAAGAATAAGATAATATCCTCCTCCAATATCGGCGCTAAAAAGCCAGCGTCCTGCCGGTATGGAATATCCTGCAAAGGCAAGTCCGGTAAAAGAAGTCCATTCCGGCGCTCCTGAAATCAAAGGAATCGTTTTTGCGTTAATCCAGCCAGCGCTTAAATTGGCGCCCAGATATACATTGGGTATGATCCAGAAGCGAGCCGCCAAATTTAAAGGCGTTTCACACACAGAGCAATTTTTCGCCGAAATGTCGTTGATTAAAAAACCCGGCATAAGGCCAATTGAAAATTTTTTCGAAGACCAGTCCAGAGCTGTAGCCATGGCGACCTTTTTGGTAAGAGCCACTTTTTCTTTCACCTTGGTTTGCTTTTCATCTTTCTTTGGTTCGGCGGTTTCTTTTTTCCCGGCGCGCTCATTGGCCAACCTTTCAGCCTCTTCAATCATATTATGAATTTCAGTTACCAGGTTTTTTGAAACTTTTTGAGTGGCCTTGAATATTGTATTATCCACCACATTTCTGGTTTCATCCAGTTCTTTTACTGAATCAGACAAGACCAGGTAAAGGGATACCGTAAATACAATTTCATTGGTTTTATCGTCGTATAAATAATTGCCATAAATCACAATATCCGATTTCAGATCTTTGGCCATCTTTTTTACGAGGATGAGTTGATCATCATCAAGCTGCTGTTGTTCTTCTGTTTTTTCTTTTTTCGTTTCCGATTGCTTCGCGTCATTTTTTTTGACGGGTTTTTGGGAGGGTTTAATTTTTACTTTATTCTTTAAAGTTTCCTGCTGCATATTATACATGGATTTTTTTACGTCGGCAGTATCGACTCGATTGTAGGAAAAATCCTTTATCATGGATGAATTAATGGCATCAGTAAGACTTTCGGCCATATACTGAAAGTTGTTTGAATTGGTTCTGTCTTCAAAGGGTATGATACTTACCCTGGCCAGCTCGTCTTCTTTCGCTGGACCTGCTTTTTCTGTTTCTTTTTTTTCTTGCGCTGTGATTATCGCCGGGCAAAAAAACAAAAAGGCTAAAAAAACGATAAATTTTGGTTTGTGCATAAAAATGGGTTCCCCGGATACCGTTATGATAATCAGAATGGATATGGCAAACAAAAAATTTCGAGAAAAGCAGGCAAAAAGGTTAGAACATGGGCAGGAGCTTGAAATTCAGGCTGTTTCGGCCAGGAATTTTTCTGATTCGATCCGATCCCTTCCGCTGTCTTTGGCAAGGTAGAGCATTTTGTCGGCGCCTTTTAACAGGTCATCCCGTTTGGTGTCCGGATAAAACTGAACCAGCCCCATGCTTGCCGTGATGGTTTTAATACAGGGAAATTCAAATGTTTTTATACTTTGCCGCAACCGCTCGGCAAAGGTTCTTCCTCCGGATATTTCTGTTTGGGGCAATATTATTGCAAATTCTTCCCCACCCGTACGAAAGGCTTCATCATTGATGCGGAGACTTTCCTGAATGAGCTTCGTAAAGACGATTAATACTTCATCGCCGATATCGTGACCATACCGGTCATTTACCGCCTTAAAGTGATCCAGATCAATAAACAAAAGGCAAAATGGCTGATAATGTCTCCGGGAGCTCTCAATTAAAAGACGCAATTCATGGTCAAATCCCCTTCTGTTTTTTGCATTGGTCAAAAAATCAGTCATTGTAGTTGTTTCCAGTTTGTTTTCGATGGTTTGCCTTGCCTTTTCCAGAAAATAGGATATCAAGAATAAAGATGTATAACTTGAAAAAATGACGATTGCTGAAGTGTACGGGAGCTTCTGACTGATAATCTGGTTAACCAAAAGGAAAAAAATAGCAGGCAGCGAAAAAATATTCCATCTTAATCCAATTTTTACGCCAAGAGCAAACATGGAAGCCGGAGGAAAAAGCAAAAACCAGAAGAAAATATCGCGATCCCCGAGAATAGCGACAAGAGCTGTTGCAAGAAATGCAAGCCCGAGGGAAAGCACGGAAGCAAGCGTAAAATTATCCAGTTTCCATCGGACATAATAGTCTGCGGTAATAAATCCGGCAACCAGTATCAACTGTGAAATACAGACCAGGTATAATTTCATATACATGGCTACGGGAACCATAAGTACTGTTGCGAGTATTGCAAGGCGAATAACCGCAGATAAAAATGTACGTTTGATATTGACGATTTCTTCCATAAATTTGCCGCTAAAAAGGAATAGGATTTCGCATCGGTACGGTCTGGAAGTCCGATCCGGTCAATATTCCGGTCAAAAGCTCCATTCAGGTTCTTGGTTTGTTCTTGCGATAAGCAGTCAATCTGTTTTCAAGATGAGCTGCAATTCTCCCCGTGAGGCTTGAGCATGGGCTGCGCTTAAGGAAAAAAATTTATGAGAGTTAGTACCACCGGTACATCTTCAAGCCTAACAAATAAAACACAGCTCCAAATGTCAGGAGATACGAAACGGGAAAAATTACGTTCGCCATACCCCCTCCAAATAAAAAAACATTTCGCAGAGAATCCGCAAGAACGGTTAACGGCAAATATTGAATCAAGGTAATCATCCAGTCGGGAAAACTGTGGTAATTAAAGAAAACTCCTGAAAGTAAAAACATGGGCATGGTAATGATATTGATTAGTCCGTTGGCTACCCGTGTATTATTGGCGCGCGAGGCCATCAGGATACTCATTCCGCTAAAGGCCACATGACCGGATAAAAATACGAATGCAAACACCAGAGGATTTCCCTGCATGGAAACGCCAAAAACATAATGTGCAAAAATAATTAATATCCCGGCTTCAATAATACTCAACAAAAGCCGCGTTAAGGAGATGGACAACATAAAATCCAGTTTCTTCATGGGTGTAACAATCATTCTTCGGAGAAACTTTTTAATGCGAAACTCGATAAGCGTCCAACCAATTCCCCAGAGCGTGGCGTTCATAATTCCCAGCGCAATTAATCCGGGTATCAGATAGTCTATATATCTGCTTCCCCTCTGGCTCAGAGGTGCAATTTTAGATACAATCCCGTCGTTATTTTCATGAACTGTATGGTCTATCCAAAGATAAAGATTTTCCGTTCGCTCGTTGGCGGGATCAAAATAGTACTGGACTGTAGAGCCATCTTTAATTTCAATAATAATTTCGATCTTCCCCGACTGATAGGCTTTTTCAGCATTTTGCATGGTCATTCTCTCAAGACTGATTTTCCGGCTGCTCTTTCCGGGGATTACAATTTCACGGGTATCTGTAAACGGAATATTTCTTTTTGCTATCGCCGAATCTGTCCGGGCATGATATTCTATAATGGCCGCCTTGTAATTTACAGCCGGCTTAAAAGAATACAGCAGACTCAATACTGAAGCTACCATAATGGGAAACCCCAGCGTCCAGAACAAAACTTCTGGTTCCCGCCAGTACTCTTTCATTTGCACAACGATCAACTGCTTTATGGTTCTATTCATGTAAATGCCGTCCAGCCATTAAAATAAAAAGGTCGTCAAGTGTCATGGATCTGCATTGAAGATTATTAACTGGAATATCATTTTTTTCAGCAAGCGAAAGAATTTTCTTGAGAAGAGGAACGGGGGTTGCGCTTTTCATATAAACTTTTTTTTCGCTTATCTGGCAAAGACCATTGATGCTGTTTATCAAATCGTAAAGCGCAAGAGCGTTTGGTTCGGTTTCGGCGGTAATTTCAATAATGCCCCCTTCCGCATGTCTGTTCAGCAAATTTCTGAGATTGCCCTCGGCCAGAATATTACCTGAATTCATCATAATAATTTTATCGCAGAGATATTCGGCTTCTTCCATGTAATGCGTGGTAAGGATCATGGTTCGCCCTTGAAGCTTCAGGGCTTTTAAAATATCCCAGATCTCACGGCGCGCCTGCGGATCAAGCCCTGTCGTGGGTTCATCCATAAGCAATATTTTTGGATCATTTAACAGGGATATTCCAATGGCCAGCTTTTGTTTTTGCCCGCCTGATAAATTATCTACATAACTGTTCTTTTTTTCACCAAGACCGGTTTGTCTGATAATATCGTCTACACGGTCATGGCTGGTATTATACAATGCCGAAAAAAGTTTCAGGGTTTCCTGTACTGTTAGCTTGTCCATAAATCTGGTTTCCTGAAGCGAAACGCCAAGTATGGATTTTAAATATTTTTCATTACCAGCCCATTTTAGTCCGTCGATTTTAATTTCCCCTGAATCTGGTTTAATAATACCTTCGATCATTTCAATGATGGTGGTTTTACCCGCTCCATTGGGTCCAAGGAGGGCAACATAATCGCCGTGGTTAATGACAAAATTTACTTTGTTTACCGCAATTTGATCTTTGTAGCTCTTCACCACATCACAGACTTCTATCATGGGTATTTCGGGTTTTAATGCAGTCACAGTCTTCCATTATAATTTTATGTAACACCCCGCAAATATTTTTATTCCTGATTCGGGATATGGATAAAACTGGATATAATTCTGGTTCAGCAAATTTTCTACGCTCGCCATGATTGCAAACGATGGGCTGATCCAGTACTTGACATTGGCTCCGACGAGGAAATAATCCGGGAGAGAAATGCTGTTCAGATTTCTTTGTCCCACCGCCCTTACAGAAATAGCCGCGTCCAGTCTTTCCGTATCATAATTGAGAACAACAAGAAATGAATATACAGGAATCATGTTCATACGAATAGGCGAATAATTTATATCCAGGGCTGTTTCCAGTAGCAAAGATCTGATAAAGGAATATTCCCACATCAACCTTGCATACATTTCATTATAGGTTGCCGGGGAGTTTGTGTAAAGAAAATTTGAGCCGATTTGGGGATTATAATAAACTACAAATTGTTTATACCCTGTTCGGATTTTTAGTGAGCTTTCTTTGTTAAAAGTAAATGCGTTTTCCCAAAAATAATTCCAGTAACTTTGCGGAAGCTGATAGTATACGGGACTTTCATAATAGTCATGGAGACGCGAAGAATCTGTAACAAAATTTTGAATGGCTTTTTCTACCTGGATGCGCGAATTCCAGAAACTAAATTTGCTGTCAAGCCATGCTGTTGCCACGGGTTGAATTTTTACGCCATCCTTATAAAAACCTCCCCCTCCGATTTTCAGGTCGAGCTGCCATGGAATATTTTTTGATGGCCCCAGAAAAGTTCGAGTTAGCGGAAAGGAAAAAAACAACTCCGAATTTACAGTTGATGCCTGATTTTCTGACAGGTTAATATCCTTGAGGAATAAATAGTCATAACCGGCCGTAGCCTCAATGCTTATTTTGTTGTTGAAAATATACATCCATTGGAGATTTCCGCTTCCGTTCAGGTATAGAGGATTACTTTCGGGAAGCGCTTGTGCTTTAAATTTTGATTGAAGATAGTTTCCCGTCAGATCTATATTGAGCACCTGCTGATTTCCCTGTTTAAACTGGTTTTGAATATTGAATCCGCCCCATCTTCGCAGCAGTCCTGAATAGTCGGGATTTTTCTGGAATCCAATGGTATCCCCTTCATAGTTTGCCTCAAAATAAATTGTATAAAATGGCAAAATTCGCTGCCCGAGGGCAATCTTGAGACTGTCCAGAGATTTTTCGCTGTTGGAAAGCTCTTTGCCATTAAATCCTTCGGCTATGGAATTGTCGTGAAGATACTTTAGCTGATACAAGCCAAATTTATCGCTTTTTACAATATTAAGATTCAGAAGAAAATTATTATAGCTTCCGTAGGCCGGAACAATGTCCCCGCTTTTTTCGCTGCTCTTCTGATGGCTTTTTCCATCTTTGTCGAGCTGGCTTTTGTCGTCAATCCATCTGATGGAAGAAGCGTCGGTAGGGGAAATAAATGTAGTATCGCTTTTTTGAGTACGAATTAACTGTTCATCCTGACCAGATACAATTATTTCCTGTCCCTCTTTTTTATCAGAAGATGAAGTAACGCCCTCTTCCATCTCATCTTCAATCTGAATCTGGAATTTTTGTTCAGGACCGATCGGTCCGCTGTTTTGGCTGAAAATATTGCTGTAAACAAGTCCAAAAAAAAACAAAAATAATCGCAGATCGTGTTTTGCGGCGGTCATTTTTGTTGCAACTCTTTATATGCTTAATATATTGAATACAAAGAAAAATAATTGCCACAGGGTTTCATTATGCGACTGACTCTGTTCGCAGGAAATGTTTTTTGGATCCCGCAAGGTACAAAAAAAACTTACCGGACGAATACAGTAGTCATGGGTTTCATTGCAAAACATTAAAAAATGGCGCTACTAATAAAAAAATATGCAATTGGATTTTGCCTCGCAATTTTATTCGCCGGATGCGCCAGTAAACAAATTAAAACAAGCGTCAATATATCAGCAGACGAGTTCAGTCATCTTTCATGGGACAATAAAATAAATGTATTTGAGCGCGGAGAAAATTATATCGTACCCTACGAAATTTATGAATTGGCTTTTCGGGAATCCGAAGCTGTTGTTGTCATTGCGGCTCTGGACAGTATACCCGAAAAATCATCCGAAGATTATAAATCCATACTTTATCCCCTTCTAAGGTATAGCAACCCGGTAGTGCGATGGAAAAGCTGCCAAAAAATTTCAGCCTCCCCCCGGATTGAAGATCTCCCTTTTTTGATTTTGAATTTGAGAGACAGGGACTGGATGGTAAAAGAATGTACAGTTAAAAGTATACGCCAGTATAGGGAAGAAAAAAACAATAAAGATTATTTTTTTAATATCGTTGCATTATTGTTTGAGGCAAACACACAGGTTTTAAGAGAGGTTTATAAAACCCTGAAATGGTACGACGATGCAAGGGCATTCCCATTTATGTACAAACGGTCATTTCATGTGGATAATACAAGCGTGCTGATCGTAATTTTGCAGGAACTTGTCGAATATAATAATGATGAAGTTCGCCAGAGACTCTGGCATCTTTCCAGAAATTCGCCAAGCTATTTTGTTCGAGAAGAGGCTAAAAAACTATTGGCCACGATGTAGTCCATCCAGCATTCTTGGCCTTTGCGGTTGACCTTTTCTGCGCACTTCAAAATGCAAATGAGGTCCGGTTACGTGGCCAGTTTCTCCTGAAAGAGCAATTTTGTCTCCCTTCTTTACGCTTTGATTTATTCTTGCGGCAAAGGATTGCAGATGTCCATAAAGCGTGCGATAGCCGTTTGAATGTTCTATAATGATTAATTTACCATAGTCTGCCATTTCTCCTTCAAATATAATTTTCCCGGATGCCGAGGCAACTATCTCGCTACCGGTTGGACAGGCAATATCCACTCCTTTGTGAAACTGTTCTTTCTTTGAAAATGGATCCATCCTCGCTCCGAATTTGGAAGAAATAAAACCCTTTACGGGCTTCAAGAATACCGTACCATTTAAATAGCTTCTTTCCGAGGGTTCCAGCGAGCGCCCGGTAATAAAGAATAACTGGCGACTCCCGGGCACCGGAAAGATCGAGTCTACCGACGTTTTGTATTTAATACATAATTCATCCGGAGACCCATAAACCGCAACACCCCGCATATTTGGAATCAGCCACACCGCTCCCGGCTCTACATCCCACAAGGAAGCAAGATGGTTAATGCTGGATAATGAATCGTGATCCAGCATGGTTTTTGCCATAACCGTGAAGAATGTATCTTTTTTTTTTAAGACATATTTTCTAAATACCAGATTTATGGTTTTTCCCCTCGCGCTTTGCATCAAGTTTTCTTTTACTTCTTCTCTTAAAGACTGAATTTCCGGGTTTTCATAACTCAAATTTGTTATTGACCGAAGCCCGGGAACCTGGAGAGCTGAAGGATATTGAAGCAGGCAAAAAAAGAGCACAATGGAAAGCAGGGAAATATTAATGGATGAGAATTTTTGGAAAACCATGGTCATACTTTATTTTTTAACTTCGGATGAATGATCGCTTTCCGTGAGAGTTATAATAATTTAATAAAATCAGAAATAGAAAAATCTCCCGTAAAATAAATATCCATATGATCCTGGCGCATTATTATTTTCTTGTTTGAAATCTTGAATAATATTTCGAGATACTGAATAGCCGGATCATAGTAATATGAACAATTTTCCGTTTCTTTTTTTATGAAAACTTCAAGCTGATAAATAAACTCTTTTAAATTTAATGCCTCTGCAAAGTATATTCTGGCAAACGCAAATGAATGAGAAAATGCGGCAAATATTTTATCTGCTCTGCTTATTCCTTCCTTTTTTAAAAACAGTTTTGTCTGATGGGTCGCTTCGTTTAAATTTTCCGGATCAGGTGCACATTGAATCGATAAGGTCAGACATGCACATTCGAACAAGCCGCCCCCGGATTTGCTCACATCATATGTAAAATCATTTACCCCAAGATTCAAGTTCCCTCTTAATTTGTCGGTAACATCCAGCATTTGATCTTCAATATCTTTCAGGGAAATACCCGAAACAAAATCTTCCAGAGATTTTGAATGGTACTTTGGAAGAAAATGCCGCCCCGACTGAAACCCTGATAATTTTTTCAGTTTTTCTTTGTAACTATAATGAAACTCTATGGACTGGAGATCCGGGTTGGCAAGATTCATCAAGGAACTTATCAGCATTTAACCGCCTTTAATAAATTGCAATGAAATCGAGTTAATGCAGTATCGAAGACCTGTTGGTTTGGGGCCATCGTTAAAAACATGACCAAGATGGCCGCCGCATTTCGCGCATATTACTTCTACGCGATGCATTCCATGGGAATTATCTTCAACCTCTTCAACATTACCGGAATCTTTGGGCAGAGAAAAACTGGGCCACCCGCACCCGGAATCAAATTTTGAGGCGGAATCAAAAAGTACGTTCCCGCATCCAGCACAGCAATAATAACCTGTTTCGTGATTTAGATAAAAAATTCCGGAGAACGGCGCTTCTGTTCCTTTTTGCCGAAGGACTTTATATTGTTCGGGAGTCAGCGTTTTCCTCCATTTTTCATCAGATTTGTCGATTTTTTCCATTATCCTTTGTTCGATTGCAGAGTATTTTGACCATAAAAATCCTTGCGCAACACAAATTATTTGTTTTTTAATAGAAAATTTCCGGACAAAGTAAAAAATTGTCCGGTTTCCTGAACATACGCCTCATCAAAGAAAAGATGAAGCTGTTAAGGGTCATATTTGAAGCGCACCTGCAAAAAAACCATGATGGGTTTTTGCAGGTGGGACAGCAAAATCAAAATTTTTAAGGGAAAAATAATAAAGCTGGAAAAACTTTATTGAATAAATTATGAAAAGATTAAACATTATTGGGGTAGGTTTTGCGTTTCTTGCGATTTCTGTATTTGCGCAGGAGGAAGAAGTTCAAGATCAAAAAATTTCAGATAAATTAAAACAGGAAAAAAGCGATTCTTCAAATAAATCCGTTGATTTTGATTTGATATTAAAAGCTTCAGCGGGAGAGGCGGTAAACTACATGAGTTACCGGGTGAGTTCTCCTGCTGTAGATCTGTCGGCAGATGGAAAATTAAATGTCAAATTAAATAAAACCCTGTATATGAAGCTACGATACAAAGCAGAAGGTGAAAAGCTTTTTACCGCCTTTCCAGGAACCCTGTATACCCTGGACAATCTTGATCAACGCACGCTGTTTCAATCAGGATATTCAAAAGGAGACCTGGATCTTTCTGCCTGTTTCAAATACAACTGGATACTGCGCCCAAAATGGCCTGATCTCTATCAGCCAAACCCATTGCAATTTGGCGGAACTGCAGACCCATTGTATGGCTCCTATCTTCCTACAGACCGCAATTCATATCATAAACTCGAACCCGGTCTGTCCATGGAATATAACGGAATCAAGGCATTACCGTTTTCAATAAACCTCCGCTATATTCGAAACCTGCAGTATATTGACCCACTTTTTACGCAAATTAATCCAACGCACCTTACGCCTTCGGCTTATACAGGCTATGCTGCCCAAATAGAAATGACGTACAGGATTTCCAAAAAACTGTATATTTCATTGGCAAACGATTTTGAATATCGTTCCTACGATTATGAACTGGCGCGCGATTCGGTCACCGGAAAAACAAACTACAAAAAGACTCCAAATCCTCTGTTTAGCAAAATGATGAATACCAGCGCCCTTGGTGTATTAATAAAATTTGGAAAAAATCTCAGCGTGAAACCATTTTTTGGAGTTGAATTGAATTCTGATCTTTATCAGGGATACTATTCGTATACCGGCATTGAACCTGGAATTGAGGTTGCCCACAAGATTGGAAATTTTAGATATACTTTAAAATTTTCCGAAACGCTTCAGTTTTTTGACCCCGTCAACAGTTTCGATCCTCTGAAGACCACGGACGGAAAAACCTTGTATAAATATTACACCAAAGCAAATCTAAACATGAAGTACGAGTTTAACAAGCATATAGAAAGCTTCATTGAAGCTGGAATGTTTATCAAGCAAACCAATTACCCCGCGTATGTTTCGGGAGTCAATCCTGCAAAAAAGAACTACAATATTGATTTTAATTTCACCAATTACTCAATCATGGGTGGAGCTGCGTACAAATTATGAGAAAAATATTTACTGACTGGCGCTATATTGCGCCGGTCTTTATTCTGGTTCCCGTTGTTATTATTTTCATAAAAATATGGATTTATAATTACAACCTGGAATCCATTATACCCGAAAAAGGTTATAAATTAACCCTGACCATCAATACAAAAAATACCCGACCGGGTGCAATCCAGATTAAAACCTTTGCTCCTGTCAACAATGCCAAACAAACGGTAATTCGCGAACAGGGAATTTCGGACTCCTTTACTTTTTCAATTAACAATGACGGGGACAATCGAAAAGTTGCATGGCTTTCCCATAAAATTTCTGGCGACAATCGAATGCAGTATTCTGCGGTAATAAAAAGTCATCACATAAAATACAACTTTGATGAAAAAACCCGTATTGAGGGCTTTATTCCGGAATCTGTTAAACCCTATCTCAAGGGCCCCAAAGATATTCAAACAGATTCTGTGGCTATAAAAAACCAGCTGCGAAAAATAACGGAAAATAAAAATTCCCTGTATGAAAAAATCAAGGCTATTCATCATTATATTATTCACGATATTAAATATGTGAATTTTTCAGGAATTCTCGATGCCGAGAGCTGTCTGACGCTGGGTGAGGGAAGTTGTAACGGTAAGAGCCGTTTATATGTGGCGATGGTGCAAAACCTGGGACTTCCGGCAAGGGTCGTTGGGGGAATCATATTAAACAAAAGCCCAAAAAAAATGATACACCAGTGGGTGGAAATTTACATAAACGGTCAATGGGTTCCATTTTGTCCAACAAACGATCACTTTGCCGAACTCCCCCGAACA
>Ga0224495_10002475_pt1 | contig 11997 bp, 9 predicted proteins | sample SF_Jul11_sed_USG_FD_168128 | JGI IMG/M metagenome (GOLD analysis project Ga0224495, IMG submission 168128) | Sediment microbial communities from San Francisco Bay, California, United States - SF_Jul11_sed_USGS_4_1 | ecosystem: Environmental > Aquatic > Marine > Sediment | place: USA: California... | reverse complement strand
CAAGCCCCTCTACGACCTCGGCGTGGAGGTCATGGAGAACAGCGAGCTCGACCTCTATGATATCTACCTCAAGGCAAAAAACGACCCGGGGATCAAAGCCGTCGCCAAGGACATGGCCCGGGAGCTCGGCGCCGGGAATCGCTTTCCCGACATCCTGACGAAGCTGGCCCAGTTCGAGGTGGCGCTTCTCAAGTTCAGGGAGACAAACCTCGGCGCGTCCGCGTACGGGATTTTCGCCGACAAGTGCTGGCCGGCGTTCGAGTCGTACTTTGGATTCGTCCCGTGCTACGTGAATTCGCGCCTGGCCGCGCGCGGCATCCCGGTAGCCTGCGAGGTCGATATCTATGGCGCCCTGAGCGAATACATATGCACCTGCGCGACGGAGCTTCCGGCGACCCTCCTCGACATCAACAACACCGTCCCTTATGACATGCTCGCCAGGGCTAAGAAAGCCGTGAAAGGCTATAAGCCCACGGACCTTTTCATGGGCTTCCACTGCGGCAACACGCCGGCGCCGTGCATGCTGCATCCGGAGATGCGCTATCAGCTCATCATGCACCGGCTGATGGAGCCCGGAAAGAAGCCCGATATCACCCGGGGGACGCTCGAAGGCCGGATCAAGACGGGCGAGGTGACGATCTTCAGGCTCCAGGGCGCGGCGGATACGACGCTTCGCTCCTATATCGCCCAGGGAAAGGTTCTCGATATCGACCCGAGATCGTTCGGCGGGATCGGGGTCATCGGCATCAAGGAGATGGGGCGATTTTACCGGCACGTGCTCATCGAAAAGCGCTTTCCCCATCATACGGCGGTCGCCTTCAAGCACGCCGGAAAAACGCTTTACGCGGCGGTGCGGATGCTCGGCGTCGAGGACATCTCCTTCAACCGGCCCGCGGGGATGCTCTACGCGACGGAGAACCCGTTCTAGCGGCCCGCCTCCAAGGACTCCTTATTCATATCGAAGCGTCTCCGACGGGTTCATGCGCGCGGCCTTGACCGTCTGTCCGCCGACGACCAGGACCGCGATCGCCAACGACATCAGGCTCGACAGCAGGAAGATCCAGGGTCGGACGGAGATCCGATAGGCGAAATCCTCGAGCCACTTGTTCATGGCCACATAAGCCAGAGGCCAGGCCAATAGGTTGGCGATCGTGACCAGACGGATGAAATTCCTGTTGAGCAGGAGGACCAGCCGCGCGACCGAGGCGCCCAGGACCTTGCGTACGCCGATCTCCTTCGTGCGCCGCGTCACGTTGAACGATGTGAGCCCGAAGAGCCCGAGACAGGCGATTAGAATGGCCAGGCCGGCGAAGGCACCGAACATCTGCCCCGTCCGCGTTTCCTTTTTGTAGAGCGTGTTGAAGGCGTCATCCAGGAAGAAGAAATCGAACGGCTGGCCGTGGGTGTTTTTCTCGAAGACGGACCGGAGGACCCCTAGGGTTTTCGCCAGGTCGCCCGGCCGAACACGGACGGCGAGCTTGCTTCCGGTTTCGAAGAGCAGGGCCATGGGAGCGATCCGGCTGTGGAGCGAGGCGAAATGGAAATCCTCGACGATCCCGACGACTTCATAATTCGTAGCTCCGAACTTTAGTTTTTTCCCGACGGGCTCTTTCCATCCGAAGTCCCTGATCGCGGCCTCGTTGAGGATGATGACGTCCTTATCCCCTGGACGGAAGTTCCGGCCCGCCGCCAACCCGATCTCGAAGACATCCAGGAAATTCTCGTCCACATAATCGCAAGTGAAGTCGCACTCGACTTTCGTCCCGTCTTCCTTGACCGCCGCCCAGCCGGACCAGTGCTGCCCAATATCCGTGGGCAAACCGCTCGTCAGGGAAGCCTTGACGACCTCGGGCCGCTCGTCCAGCTCGCTCTTGATGGCGACCATTTTTTGGTCCGTTTCCTTCTCGAAGGCCGGGATGACGACGACATGCTCCCGGTTATAGCCGAGCCGCATGGATCTCACGTATTTCATCTGGCCGAAGACGACGACTGTCGCCGCGATCAGGACGACCGAGGCCGTGAATTGAGAAACGACCAAGACGCTACGCAAGAGAGTGCCTTTCTTGCCGGCAGCGGAGAATTCCCGCAGCGTCTGGACAGGCCGCAGGCTCGACAGGATCGCGGCAGGATATGCCCCCGCGCCAAGGCAGACGAAGATAATCGTCATCGCCAGCCAGGGCAGAACGCTCCCCCCTCCGACGAGATTCAACCGCAGGGGGGCCCCAACCAGACTCCCGAACCACGGCAGGATGAGGGCGATGAGCCCGAGAGCGAATCCGCCCGCCAGGACCATGACGGCCAGCGACTCGGCGAGGAACTGCTGGAAAACCTGGGTCCGATAGGCGCCGGTCACTTTGCGGATGCCGATTTCCCGGGCGCGGACGGCGGACCGGGCCGTTGCCAGGTTAATGTGGTTAATGCAGGCGATGAGGAGGACGAGGATGGCAATGGCCATGAACAGCCGCACGCTCCGAAGGTCGCCGGTGTCAGCATAATCCCTAACGAAATCGGACTTCAGGTGAATGTCCAACAGGGCCTGCAGCTTGTGCATATGGAAAGGCCGGTTTTTGTTGCCCTCGGCCGTCAGCCTGGAGATCCAGGCTGAAATGGCCGTCTCGACGGCCGCCGGCGATGCCCCCTCAGAGAGCTCGAGGTAGGTCGGGAAATTGGCGACGTTCCAATGGCCGAAGACATATGAATACCCCTTGTCCGACCGAAGCGTGTCCATGGAGATGAGATAGTCGAACTTGAGATGCGAGTTGGAGGGGACGTCCTTCAAGACGGCCGTGACGGTCAGGTCGCGCGGTTTGTCGAGGTCTCTAAAAATCATCGTTTTCCCCACGGCGTCCTGCTTTCCGAAGAACTTCTCGGCCGTAGCTCTCGTCAAGACGATTTTGGAGGGGCCGTCGAGGGCGGCCTCGTGGCCGCCGGAGGCCGGGGGAAAGGAGAAGATTTCCAGGAACGCAGCTTCGGCAAAGAACCCCTTCTGGAAAAACTGTTTGTCGCCGGCCTGAAGAACAGGCTTGCCGAAGGGAGGCATGATCCGCGCGAACCGATTGATCCCCGGGATCTCGGCCTTCAAAAGCGGAGCCAAGGGGTCCGGGGCCGTTATCCCCATCCCCATACCCTTTCTGACGCTGATCAGCCGGTGGATCCGGCCAGCGTTTGGATGGAACCGGTCGTAGCTCGTTTCGAACCGGACGTAGGTCAGGATGAGGAGAAAGCAGGCCATTCCGCTCGCCAGTCCGGCCAGATTGATCAGGGACGTTCCTTTGTCCCGGGTGAGATTGCGGAAAAAAATCACGAGATAGTTTCTGAACATGACGGCGCTCCAATAAAACCGGGCCAGCAGGAAGCCGGGGATCGACCTGAGAATCTGGCCGCTATACCAGACTCCGGCCACGGCGGGGCCCCGTTGAGCGGCCATCTCGGCATAGACCTCCGCAAAATCACCCAGGGGAGTGCGTGAGCCGCGATCCGAATACAAGAGGCCGAGGATCTTTTCGGCGAGCCGGGGCGGCTGGCTGATCTTGTCGTTCATCGGACCCTCCCTCAGGCTTTCTGGGTTTCGGGAGAGAGGTCGGGGACCTCGTTCCACACGGCCTGCTGGAGAGCCTTGATTTCGCCGAGCTCCTGGCGGCCGGCCGGAGATAGCCGGTATATGCGCTTGCTGCGACCGCCGCGCTCCCTAGTCGGGCCGCTTTCGTAGGATTCGAGCAGGCCCTTTCTTTCGAGGCGGTTGAGGGGGTCGTAAACGGAACCGAAGGACCAGGTCCTGCCCGTGATTTTGTTGAGGAAATCACGGATCGGAACGCAATAGGCATTCTCCTTGGCTTTCCAGACGGCCAGGAGCACGAGCTCTTCAGGTCTTGATAGAAACCTCATAACATCACCCCTTTATCGGATTACATTTGTAGTCTGGAACAAATCCCGAGGATCTTTCAAGTATTTCTTTTAATCTCCAGAGGTAATGGCCTGGCCTCAAGGCGGCAGGCAGAGAAGGCTTCGAAATTCGGACTGCCTATTCTATAATGGATGAACCATGAAGGCCGCCCTGCTGACCGGTGTCCGGTCCATCGAAATTCGCGAGGTGCCGACGCCGCGTATCATCAAGGACGACGATGTTCTCATCCGGAGCGGCCTCGTGGGCATCTGCGGCAGCGACCTCCACTATTACCTTTCCGATAACGTGGGCGGGGACCGCATCTCCTACCCCTTCATCCCGGGCCATGAGTGCGCGGGCACCGTCGAGGTCGTGGGCCGGGCCGTGTCGCGGGTCAAGCGGGGAGACCAGGTGGTGATCGAGCCGGCCGTGTCCTGCGGGCGGTGCGATCAGTGTCTCGCCGGACGTCCGCACACCTGCCGGAACCTTCTCTTTCTCGGCCACTACGGCGAACTCACCGGAGGCATGGCCGAGTTCTGCCTGGCGCCCGAACGGAATTGCGTCCCGCTGCCTCCGGGAATGGGCCTTGTGCGGGGCGCTCTGGCCGAGCCTCTCTCGATCGCCGTCTACGCGGCAGATTTGGCCGGGAGGGTGGCGGGGAAAACCAGTGCGATTTTGGGCGCGGGGCCGATCGGTTTGTGCGTCGCCCTCGCCCTCAAGACGAAAGGCGCGGGAACGCTCTACATGACGGAAAAGGTCGAAGCCCGTTTGGCCTCGGCCCAGAAGGTCGGGGCTGACTGGACGGGAAACCCAGACCGGAGCGACGTTGTCGCCGAGGTCCTCGCCCGCGAGCCGCTCGGGATGGACTTCGTCTTCGAATGCTGCGGCGACCAGGCCGCCCTGGACCAGGGTATCGCCCTCCTCAAGCCGGGCGGGACGCTCGTCGTCGTCGGCATCCCGGTTGAAGCGCGGGTTTCCTTTCCTAGCGGCAAGGTCCGCCGCAAGGAAATCCGCATCCAGAACGTGCGGCGGCAGAATCGCTGCCTGGAGAAGACCGTGGAGTGGATTCGGGCGGGCCTAGTCAAGGTGGACTTCCTGGCCACCCACACGTTCCCGCTCGCCGACGCGCGGGAGGCCTACGAAACGGCCGCGGCGCGCCGCGACGGCGTCCTCAAAGCCCTCGTCAAGCCTTGAACTCGCCGCTGTTCACCCACTCGTTCTTGAGGAGCGACCACCAGTCCACGGCCAGGCCGCGCTTGACATACTCGTAGGGCAGCCATCCGTAGCCGTCCTCGCCCCAGTCCGTCCCCCAGGAATTCCGGATAAGGAACGCACCCTTGGTCTCGACCCCGCCGCGGTTGCTGTTCTTGATCTTCAAGTTGTCGTCGTAGCCGACGGCCGCCACGGCGTGCCCGCCCAGGATTTTCTCGCCCTGTGTCGGGAGCGGGATTCGGCCCGTCTCGTCCGCCTGGTTGACCGAATTGTAGACCGTGAATCCGAACATCGAGGGCAGGTCGGCGGCCAGGTGCTGCTTGACCTGCTTGAGGAGGTCGGCCACGTCCGTCCCCGGCGGGTCGATCCGATAGTACGAGATGGCCTGGTAGTTCTGGGCATAGGCATACAGGAACGAAGGCGGCTCCTCGTCGAATTTGGCAATGTCGTAGGGCCAGTACTCCTCGGGCGGGACGCCGAAGAGAACCATGGCACCCATGACCGTCCGCAAATATGCGCCCGTGTCGCCCGTCCAGTGAAGCAGGTTCCGCGTCACCTTGTAGAGGAATAGGCGCGAGGCGTCGATGTGCTTCCCAGAGGCCCGCTTCTCGAAGTACTCGACGAGGCCCACCCCGGCGTTCGCCGTGCACGATCCGATGGACTCCTGGTCCTCTATTTCCGAGCACCAGGGCCGCAGGTCGGTCTTCGTCGGGAGAGCGGCGCGCACCCGGCCGCCGACTCCGACTTTCTTCAGCATGACCTTTACGGAATCCGCCTCGCCCAGCTTCTGCAGCTTGAGCGGGACCTTGTCCGTGTCCACGCGGAAATCGCGGAAGTCCGGCAGGTCCCGGACCCATCCCAAGCCTCTCTTCCAAACACAAGCATCCATCTTTTAACCCTCCAAAAATGATATATGGCCGCCGGCCCGGACGAACCGGACGTGACCCTCTTTCTCCCAAGGTTTAGTCGCGGGGAAGGGCTTAAAGAGAGTTTACTTCATCTTCTCGCGCATCTTGGCTTCGGCTTCGGAGGCCCAGTAACCGCAATCGAGCTCCAGAAAGACCGAGGTGTAGGGAACGGCCAGCGTCGTTTTGACCATGACGATTTTGAAGGTCTTGCCGACCTGGTCGAGGCGGGCGATGAGTTCCTCGTGGAGGAGGGGCGTCGCGCCCCGGCCGGCGAGAGCCTCATCGAGGCGGCGGCGGGTGTTGTCCGCGCCGGGAGCGAGGTCTTCGGAGACGAAGCCCAACTCCTTATCGAGATAGATCTTCGGACGGAGGTGCCTGGCGCGATCGACCGCCGTGAGGACTTTCGCCAGGACGGCGAAGTGGTCTTCGTTCGTCACGATCGTCTCTATCCCCGGGCTGATCTGCAGGGGGAAGGCCGAGTCGGCGACGACGATCCAGTTGCGATGGCCCAGGGCGGGGATATACGTCGCCAGAGTATCCGTCCAAGCGGGCGTTTCCGCCGTTTGGGTAGCGGGTACGCCTTTTCCCTCCTCTTCTCGATCGTCTTCGCGTTCGCAGGCTACGAATGTCGTCAGCAAAAGCGTCAATCCGAGGACCGGGATCAAGGCGCGCACGGTTCTTCTCCCTTCGGTTTATCTCAACCGGCCAGCAACCGGCAGGTCGCTTTGATCGGGGCGCTCGCTTTAACCATGGCCCAGACGGGGCAGAAGCGCTCCTCAGAGAGGGCCAGCGCCTTCTCGACCGACGCGCCGTCGACGCGGCCGCCCCGGAACGCGAGCCGGAACAGCGGGGATATCAGCGCGAGCCCGTTTGCGGCTTGTGGAACTTCCCGGTCAAGTCCAAATAGACGACCTTGACGAACGTATCGGACGCCATCCAGGACTTGCCGCCTCTGTAAAGACCTTCCACGGGCTTGGCGGCGAGGGTTTCCTCCAGGGTCTTCCCGTTTTTGATCAAAGCCGCTATCCGCTCTCGGCCCGCTACGATCAAGTCCTTGAAAGCCTGGACACCTTCCCTGTCCGACACCGGTCCGTGCCCGGGGATAACCCTGGTCCGCTCATCGCACATCCCCAGGATAATATCCACCCCCTTGACCAGGCCGTCGATCGTTCCCCCGCAGGAGACGTTGATGAACGGAAAACCATTGGAAAAAAAGAGGTCCCCCGTATGAATGGCGTTCGCCTTGACGAAGCGAAAGAGGAGGTCGCCGTCCGAATGGGCGTTGGGGACATGGACCATCCGGATTTCGTCGCCGTTAAAATGAAGGGTCACGGCGTCGGCGACCGTGATGACAGGGAGTGCCTCCTTCGGATAGGGCGCGATCTTAAAATCCGGATCCATCTCAAGAAAAGTCTGCTGGCCCAACATATGCTGACGGGAATTCTCGTGAGCAATGACAACTGCTCCCGCCCGACCCAGAAGCTCGTTCCCGTCCGCATGGTCATAGTGCCAGTTGGTGTTGAGCACGAACCGGATCGGGACCGGTTTCAACGCCGCGACCGCGGCCTTGATCTTTTCGACAAGCTTCGGGTATCCGTCATCGACGAGCAGGGCGCCGTCTTCGCCAACCGACACGGCGATATTTCCCCCGGAGCCGACGAGCATCGAAACGTTGCCGGCGATAGGGATCGTCTTGATTTGAACCTGCGCTAAATCCTGTGTCCCGGCCATCCTCGCCGCCAGGAGCAAAAGGTAAGCAACGCCGAAGACCGATCTTTGAGCTGAGAAACGCATTTCCCCCTCCTTTATGAGATCCCAACCCTTGGGGGCGGGTTCTTGGGGGAATTTTGCTACTCGCCGAGGGCACTGTCAAGCCAAGAGCCGCCGAGCGGCGCGCTAAATCCTGCATTTGGCGAACGGCAGAGCGGGACTGAGCGTTAAGTAGCTAGGATTGCCGCTGAGGTCCGGACCTGATCTGCGGGCCTGCCGCGTTCTCTCAGATCTCTTGGTGTTCGGTGCGGTGGATGATCTCGTTCTGGAGCTCGGTGCTGCAGTCGACGAAGTAATCGCTGAAGCCAGCCACCCGGACGATGAGGTCCCGGTACTTCTCCGGGTGGGCCTGCGCTTCCCGGAGCGTGTCCGCCGTGACGACGTTGAACTGGATGTGGTGGCCCATGAGCTTGAAGTAGGACCGCACGAGGTCCTTGAGCCCGTTGAGGCCGATCTCGTCGGCCAGGAGCTGGGGCGTGAATTTCTGGTTGAGGAGCGTGCCGCCCGTCCGGACGTGGTCCATCTTGCCCAGGGACTTGATGACCGCCGTCGGGCCTTTGCGGTCGGCGCCCTGGACGGGCGAAACGCCTTCCGAGACCGCCTCCCCCGCCAGCCTCCCGTCCGCCGTGGCCCCCGTCACCTTGCCGAAATAGACGTGGACCGTCGTCGGGAGGAGGTTGATCCGGTAGGTCCCGCCGCGCGGGGTCGGCCGGCCGTCGACGGCCTCGAAATAGGCCTCGAAGACCCGCTTCATCAGGCCGTCGGCGTAATCGTCGTCGTTTCCGAACTTGGGCGTCCGGTTGAGGACGCGCTGGCGGAGGCTCGCGAACCCGGCGAAATTCTTTTCGAGCGCCGTGAGGAGCTCCTTCATCGTGAAGTGCCCGTGGTCGTAGACGTTGTAGCGGACGGCACTGAGGATATCCGTGATCGTCCCCATCCCGACGCCCTGGATATAGTTCGTGTTATAGCGGGCGCCGCCGGCATGGTAGTCCCGGCCGTTCTTGATACAGTCGTCAACGAGCACGGAGAGAAACGGCGCGGGCAGGTAGGTGGCGTAAAGTTTCTCGATGACGTTACTTCCCCGGACCTTGATATCGACGAAGTGGTGGATCTGCTTCCGGAAAGCCTCGAAGAGTTCGTCGAAGGTCCGGAATGTCGCCGGGTCGCCGGTCTCGAACCCGATTTTCTTCCCCGTCCGCGGGTCGACGCCGTTGTGGAGCGTAATCTCGAAGATCTTGGGCAGGTTGAAATACCCGGTCAGGATGTAGGCTTCCTTCCCGAACGCTCCGGCCTCGACACAGCCGCTCGCCCCGCCGTTGCGGGCGTCGACGACGGACTTGCCCTGCCGGACGAGCTCCTCGATGATGGCGTCGGTGTTGAAGATGGAGGGCTGGCCGAATCCGGTCTTGACGATCTTGAGCGCGCGCAGGAGGAACGAGTCCGGCCCCTTGGCGCTCACCTGGACCATCGAGCTCGGCTGGAGGATGCGCATCTCTTCGATGACGTCGAGGATGAGGAACGAGAGCTCGTTGACGCCGTCCGTCCCGTCGGGCTTGAGGCCGCCGACGTTGATGAGGGCGAAGTCCGTATACGTGCCACTCTCTTCGGCCGTGACGCCCACCTTGGGAGGCGCGGGCTGGTTGTTGAACTTGACCCAGAACGCCTGGAGGAGCTCTCGGGCGCTCTCCTTGGTCAATATGCCGTCGGCGATCCCTCGTTCATAGAACGGCCACAGGTGCTGGTCGAGCCGTCCAGGATTAAACGAGTCCCAGGTGTTGTACTCGGTAATGACGCCCAGGTGGACGAACCAGTAATATTGGAGCGCTTCCCAGAAGTCGCGCGGTGCGTTGGCTGGCACCCTGTCGCAGACCTCGGCGATGCGCTCGAGTTCCTTTTTCCGGACCGGGTCCTTCTCCTGCGCCGCGAGTTCCCTCGCTTTCTCCGCATGGCGGCGGGCGAAGACGATGATCGCGTCACAACACACGGCCATGGCCTTGAGCTCTTCCTGCTTGTCGTAGGCCTCCGGGTCGGTGTAGAAATCGAGCCCGGCCAGGGCCGCCTCGACCTCCTTTTTGAAGTCGCGCATGCCCTTTTCATAAATCTTGCCGCCCAGGACCGTGTGGCCCGGGGCGCGCTGCTCCATGAATTCGGTGAAGATGCCGGCTTCATAGGCGTCGATCCATTCCTTGGTCATCTCGGCGAAGATCCGGTCCCGCTGCGAGCGGCCTTTCCAGAACGGGATGATTTCTTCGGCGTAGAGCCGGCGCGTTTCCTCGTCCGAAGCGAAGGCCGTCTTCTTCCGGTCGTTGAGGTACTTCAGGTCCTGGAGGGAATGGATGCAGACCTCGGGGTAGGTCGGCGTCGCCTTGGGCGCGGGGCCGCGTTCCCCGACGATGAGCTCCCCGTCGTTGAAGACGACGGCCTTGTTTTCCATGACGTGTTTGAACGCCAGGGCATGCTGCATCGGGGCCGACAGGCCGCGCGTCTCGGGCCGCTTATAGAATTCGGTGACGAGCCTGGCCCTCTCGGCGCTGACCGTGGGCCTGGCTTCGAGCGTCTGCGTTCTGAGTTTTTTGATGCGTTCGTTCATCGTCACCCTCCGCGCCGGACCTCGAATCCCGCCTCCCGGAAGGCGGCCGCGATGGCCGCAATCCGCTCCTCCGACGGGGCCTCGAATTTCCGGAAATCGTTCTCCCGGCCGATCCGGCGGGCCTTGTCCAGGCCGCTCGAATGATAGGGCAGCAGCCCGACGCGGCGGATCGTCTTTAAGGACGAGAGGAACCCGATCGTCCGCCGGATATTATCGTCATCGTCATTGACGCCGGCAACAAGCGGGATCCGGACCCAGACTTCGGTCCGGCCCGCGGCCAGGCGTTTCAGGTTGTCGAGGACCGGGACGTTCGAAACGCCGGTCAATTCCTTGTGGCGGACGTCGTCCATGACCTTCAGGTCGTAAAGGATGAGGTCGGCCTTCGATGCCAGGCGGTCGAGGACGCCGTTGCTGGAGAGTCCGGCCGTGTCCACGGCCGTCCCGATTCCCCGGGCACGGCAACCTTCGAGAAGCGCCTCCGCGAAGCCCGCCTGGACGGACGGGTCGCCGCCCGAGAGAGTGATGCCGCCGCCGGACTGGTCGTAGAAGATCTTGTCCTTGCCGGCCTCCTCGAGGACGTCCTCGACGCTCATCTCGCGTCCGATGACCTGAAGGGCGTCGTAAAGGCAGGCTTCGGCGCACTGGCCGCAGAGGTCACACTTCGCCCGGTCGATCGCGACGGCGCCCGCGGCATCCTTGGCGAGGGCCCCTTTGGGGCAGGCCTGGAGACAGGAATAACAGCGGCTGCAGCGCGACGGCCAGTGCATAAGTTCAGGTCCGGGGTCCACGCTTTCGGGGTTATGGCACCAGAGGCAGCGCAGGGAACAGCCCTTGAGGAAGACAGTCGTCCGGATGCCCGGTCCGTCGTGGATCGAGTAGCGCTTGATGTCGAAAACCCTGCCGGTCAACCCAAAACCTCTTCTTTTTCCTTTAATAACAACGCTTTAACCAACAACCCAGTTGTAATATATCAGATATCAGACCAAAAATCAAGCGTTTTTTTTCGGAATCTTGAGGACTTATAAGGCCACAATCTCTCGCCCTGAGAAGGCATCTTGACAAACGCAGCACACTGTTACACAATCATGTAACAGTGGAAAAGCCTGAGATTAAGTTCATTAATTTTTCCATCGACGCCAAATCGGCCGTTCCAGTTTACCAACAGGTCAAACATGCCCTCAAGCGGTTTATCGCCTCTGGATACCTTAAGCAGGGGGACCAACTTATATCCATTCGGGAGATGGCCTCCCGCCACAACATCCATCCGAATACCATCATCAAGGTCTATTCTCAATTGGAGCGCGAGGGCTATATCACATCGAAACAGGGATCGGGATTCTTCGTCTGCGTGGAGGAAGCCTTGATTAGCCGAGAAAAAGAGGCCTTCCTTGAGGAAGCGGCCAACGAATTCCATAACAAGGTTCTGCAATTGGGATATTCCATGGACGACATCATCCCTCTCCTGAGGAAGATCGAAAGGAGAGCCTCCATGAAAGAAAAAACGGCCAGAGACGTCTCATGATTTCGGTGAAGAATCTTTCGTTTAGCTACGGAAAAAAAAGGGTCTTTGAGGGATTCAACCTGCATATCCCCGACGGACAATCCTGCCTCATTACGGGCATCAATGGCGTCGG
>Ga0224495_10002474_pt1 | contig 11999 bp, 10 predicted proteins | sample SF_Jul11_sed_USG_FD_168128 | JGI IMG/M metagenome (GOLD analysis project Ga0224495, IMG submission 168128) | Sediment microbial communities from San Francisco Bay, California, United States - SF_Jul11_sed_USGS_4_1 | ecosystem: Environmental > Aquatic > Marine > Sediment | place: USA: California... | reverse complement strand
TGTTGAAGATGATCCAGCGTATCCCCTAAAAATACGCTGCATTCCCCCCCGATCAGATGCGCCTCCTCATCGATCAGGTTTTGCACCAACTCCTGTTGCGGGCCGACATATCGCCCCAGCACGGCCAATTGGCGCCGGATGGTATAAAGGGTGTTCAGGGAGTCGTCCTGATCCACATCCAAGGGGCGCAATTCCAGTTCCTCCAATTCCTCCGCGCTCTGCTGCAAAATGGGGTAGATCAGATCCACGGCCAGATCCACCAGACGATACACCAGATAATCGGGTCCGGCGCCGCGCAACCGCCCTTTGTCCTGAGCCAATCGGTCCAGAATGGAGCGGAAAAAATCCTCCCCCCCCTCAAAAAAGGAAAGCACGAGCTTATCCTTCATATACAGGCTGAGCTGAGCGGTCAGAATGGCATTGTTATGCAATCGGGGGACGACCATGGTCACGAAAATCGCATCGCCATAATTCACCATCTTTGGGCGCTGCCCCACATTGGCTATGTCCTCCAGGGCCAGGGAGTGCACGCCATACCGTTCCCCGATGCGCTGCAACGCCTCGGGGGACGTTGTCCCGGAGTGCCGAATCCAGGTGATTTGATCCTCGGGGAGCGTATTGGGCAATTCCTCCGACCACACTTCTTTTATTTCACTGAATTGACTGGCGTTGTAATGAATCAAATGAAAGCGCCCGGTGGATTTGGGGCTCTCCGGATAGGCAATCAGGGAACCGGGGGAGGTTCCCGGGGTGTGATGCAGTGAAGGGAAAATGCTCATGGGGTTTCGGAAAGTTTAATAATGGTGACGGTCCGCGGGCGCAATGGAGAGGAAGATTGCGCGCAGTGGAAGACCAAATGCTTGAGCGTTAGGTTGAGTAAAGAGGGTGGCCGGCTCGAAATATTCATGCCGTTTACCGCCCAATAGCAAACTTGCGCAGCAGATGTGCATAAAAAACGCCATGGAACCGTGTTTTCTGCTTCGGAACCTCTTCCCCCGGTTTTTAGGGCCCTCCGCTCACGGCACAAAAATATAAAAATATAAATATAACAATATGTTAGTATGATGTTTGGCTAGAAAAACCCTCGCCGTGGCGTTCTTGAATTGTCTTTTTGCCCATTTTTGCTATGACTTCGCTCAACCCAACGGCTATAAGGTCGTAAGGATTTTAGAATAAGCGACACCTCAACTTCGGACGGCACGGCGTTGAGGGGAGGGAAATACAAGAGGGCTCTGGAAAATAAAAAGGTTTTTGGACTAAGAGGGGAAGGGATTGGTTTATTCACCCCAATGCAGTAGGGATTGGGGAAGCTATCTGGGGCGGGATGGGGAGGGATTAACCGGCCTGTAACTTTCGGAAAGCTAAACCCTAAAAATCCCGTAGCCTCCAGATTGACGTGAAGCTCAAAAATGGGACACCTACTGGAAAGTTCAAGCATTCAGGGGGGGGCAAGCCGTTCCCTGCCTGGATGGTCCGGAGGATCAACAAAAATCCTAGGAGGAACCATGTTCAAGCAATTCACAGGGGCATCAACCCTTGTATTCAAGATGCGGGTTTGGCTGATCGGCACCCTGATTCTGATGGCGGGCACAGTAGGCGCCCATGCCCAGGACGTGATCAAATTCGGCATTATCGGACCCATGGCCTTTATTCAAGGTGAGCACCACTGGAACGGCGCCACCTTGGCTGCTGAGGAGATCAACAAAGCCGGTGGCATCAAGGTCGGCGGCAAGGCCTATAAAGTGGAACTGGTCAAGGCGGACTCCAACGAAAATTTAAGTGTGCCCGATGCCAGCAACGCCATGGAGCGCATTTTATCGCGGGACAAGGTGAATTTCGTCATTGGCGGATTCCGCTCCGAGGCCGTGCTGGCCATGCAGGAAATCGCCATGGACTACAAAACTATTTTCATCGGCACCGGAGCCACCCATGACTCGCTGGGGCAGCATGTGAAGGACAATTACGACCGGTATAAATACTGGTTTCTGCTGACACCGATGAAGGCCAGCGATCTGGGAAAATCCCTGTTCGCCATGTTTGGTGCGGTGGGTGGGCAGATCGGCAAGGAACTGGGTGTGGCGAAGCCCAAGGTGGCCGTGGTCGCGGAAAAGGTGATTTGGACCGAAGCCCTGGTCAAGGCGGCCCAAGGGGCCATTCCCAAGATGGGCATGGAATTGGTGGGGTTGTGGCAGCCCTCTCCCAATGCCACGGACGTGACGGCGGAACTGTCCGCGATTAAATCCTCCGGCGCGCACATCGTGCTGACCATTTTGTCCGGTTCCGTGGGCGTGACCCTGGGACGGCAGATGGCTGAAATGGAACTTCCCGCCGTGGCCTTCGGGATCAATGTGGAGGCTCAGGGCGATAGTTTCATGGAGGCCACTGCCGGCAAGGGCAATTATGTAAGCACCTTGAATACCTTTGCGGCCGGTGTTGAAAACACCCCCAAGACCGTCGCCTTTGTGGATACCTATAAAAAACGCTTCGGAAAAACCCCGGCGTATACTGCGGCCACTCATGATGCCCTCCTGCTGGTCAAGGAAGTCATCGAGAAGGAAAACACCCTGGATTCCGATAAACTGGTGGCCGCGTTGGAAAAAGTGGATACGACAACCGCAGCCAGCCGTTTGAAATTTGACGAGTTCCACACCGTCATTTTTGGCCCGGGTTTCGCCACTGGACTGGGTGTGCAATGGCAGGATGGCAAGCAGGTCGCCTTCTGGCCCAACAACTGGAACGGTGTCACCTACAAGGGTGTGGTGCCGTTCAAAATACCTCCCTCCCTGAAGAAATAGGTTTCTTCACGGGGGACTCCATACCCTGCCGCTGGCAGTTCCCACAGCGTCTACGGCAGGGGCCACGCCCGAATTCTAGGGAGTGGCGCCTGCCCACACCTCCTTCGCCCGCGCTCGCATGTTTCAGGACATCCTGATTACCGGACTGATCAATGGGGGAATTTACGCGCTGCTGGCGGTGGGGTTTTCTCTCATTTTTGGTGTGGCGAGGATCGTCAATATCGCCCACACCGGCTTTTACATGCTGTCGGCCTATGCCATTTACACCCTGCTGAATAAAGCAGGACTCAGTTTCTTTTACGCCATACCCATCGCGGTGACGGGGGTGACCCTGTTCAGCCTGGTGGCCTTCAAGCTGGTCATTGAGCCGATCCGGGAGCATGAATCCGCGGTGTTGATTGCCACCATCGCCTTGGCGCTGGTGTTTCAGGAGGGGGTGTTGCTGATCTTTGGCGGACACTTTCTGGGTAACCCCACCCTGCTGGAAGGCAAGATGGAAGTGCTGGGAGTCACGGTGACTTATCAACAGTCGCTGGCTCTGGCTGTGGTGTCCCTGGTGCTGCTGGGGACGTGGGTATTGTTGACCCGCACCCGGCTGGGCCTGGCCATCCGCGCCACGGCCAATGATGTGGAAGTGGCCAACCTGATGGGAATCAATGTGAACCGGGTCACCATGGCCACCATGGCCATTTCCGTGATGCTGGCGGCCATTGCGGGCGCGGTGGTGGCGCCCCTGTATGTGATGGAACCTTTGATGTGGCTTCGGCCCTTGGTGATCATTCTTTCCATCGTGGTATTGGGGGGGTTGGGAAGCATCAAGGGCAGTGTCATCGGCGCGTTCATCATTGGGTATGTGGAAACCCTCACCGTGTTTCTGGTTCCCTCCGGATCGTTTCTCAAAGGCGCGGTGTCCCTGGGCATCATGGTCATTGTGCTGCTGTTTCGGCCAGAGGGTCTTTTCGGCGTGGTATTCGAGGAAGAAAGGTAGCAAGTTGAGCATGATAAAAATGCTGATTCTGGCTCCGCTCCGCATCGCCGCCTCCTATTTGTGGCGGGAGGTGTTGCCCTTGCCGAGCCGCGCCGCGGTGCTGGTGTTCGTCCTGGCCATTTTGGGTCTGCCCTATCTGGTGAACGACCCCTATTTTCTCCGCATCGCCATCATGACCAGCATTTTTTCCGTGTTCGCCGCCAGTTGGGATTTTTTATCCAGTTATTCTGGTCAGGTGAGCTTTGGGCATGCGCTGTTTTTCGGTGTGGGCGCCTACTCCTCCGCCATGCTGAATCACCATCTGGGCTGGAATCCCTGGCTGACCCTGCCCCTGGGGGGCGGGGTGGCCATGATTTCCGGGGTGATGGTCGGCTATTTATGCCAGCGGCTGCGCGGCTCGTATTTGAGCCTGGCCACCCTCTCCTTCCCCTTGATTCTGACCGGGCTGCTGTTTTTGTTTCCAGAGGCGTCCGGGGGAGAACTGGGTGTCTCGGGCCTCACCCCGCTGGTGCGCTCGCGGGTGGGCTTTTACTATGTGGTGGTGCTGGCCATGCTGGTGCTGAATTTCGGCTTGTGGAAGCTGGGAGATTCCAAGATTGGGCTGATCCTGCACGCCATCCGGGAGGATGAGGTGGCCGCGCGGGCCTCCGGCATCAACACGGTGCGCTACAAGGTGATGGCGTTCGCGGTGAGCGCCCTGGTGGCCGGGCTTTCAGGAGGGTTGCTGGCTCATTTTATCCGCAGCGTGGGACCCTCAACCCTGGAGGTGGCCCTGAGCTTCCAGGCGGTCATCTGGGGCATTTTCGGCGGGGTGGCCACCATTTACGGGCCCATCCTCGGGGTATTCCTGCTTTACCCCTTTACCGAGCTTCTGAGCCTGTTTGGGAGCATAAGCGAATACCGCCTGCTCATGTTCGCTCTGGTGGTATTGCTGGTGCTGATCTTCATGCCGGAAGGCATTACACCCTGGATTCGGGATAAGCTGGAAACCGAATGCCGTCGCTGCAAATCCCCCAATGTGTTTACACGGCACGAATGCCGAATCTGCCAGGCGGATTTGCGCTGAGACGGGTGGGCGGGTCCTGTCAGGGGACCGCGGGGGGATTCGGATGCGCTATTTCCTTTCCTTACATGCCCAGATAGCTGGCGCGAAGCGATTCATCGGCGGTCAATTCAGCGCCTGAGCCCTGAGCCACAATGCGGCTTTGGGAGAGAATGTAGTTGCGGGTGGAAATCTGAAACACCTTATTTACTTCCTGTTCCACCAGCAAAATGGCGATTCCCGCGTCGCGGATGGCGATGATGGCCTGAAACACCTCCGCCCGGACCATGGGGGCCAGCCCCAGGGAGGGCTCATCAATACAGAGCAAGGTGGGGTGACACATCAGGGCGCGGCCCAGGGCCAGCATTTGTTGCTCACCGCCGGAGAGCGTGCCGGCGATCTGACCCTGCCGCTCCTTCAGCCGGGGAAACAGGGTGAATACCCGCTCCAAGTGGTCGCGGGTCTCGGCCCAGTTCGCGTTCAAATGTCCCCCCGCCCGAAGGTTCTCCAGCACGGTAAGTTCGCGGAAGGGACGGCGGCGTTCCGGGCAATGCACCAACCCTCTCCGGACGATTTCGTGGGCGGGCAGCGCATCGATCCGTTCCCCCTTGAACCACACTTCTCCCGAGAGGGTAATCACCCCCTTGGTTCCGCGCAGGGAGTGCTTTTCCCAGAGCACCAAGCCGGAAATAGCCCGCAGCAGCGTGGATTTTCCGGCCCCATTGGGACCCACCAGACCCACCAGTTCCCGTTCCCCCACGTCCAGGGATATGTCCGAAAGCAGCACCGCCCGGTCATAAACCACCCGCAGTTCCTTCACTTCAAGCAAGGTGCTGCTCATGGTCGGCTCCCAGATAGGCTTCAATAACGCGGGGATCGCGCACGATGTCGGAAGGCGCCCCATCCATCAGCACTTGTCCGAAGTTGATGACAATCACCCGATCCACAATGGACATCAGTTCCTTGAGTTTGTGTTCCACAATGATCATGGCCGGGCCTTCACTGTGCAGCCGCCCGAACCGGCCGCCCTTGTGCAGCCGCCGAATGGACTTGGCCAGCAGTTCGGATTCCGTGGGATTCAATCCGCCGAACGGCTCATCCAGCAGCAACAGCTCCGGTTCCGAGGCGATCGCCCGTGCGATTTCCAGACGCTTCAAATCCCCTTGTGACAGCGAGGACGCCGGTTCCAGGGCCATATCGGATATGCCCACAAACTCCAGGGCGTCCAGGGCCTTGGCCTCGATCTTCTTTACCCATTCGCCCCGGCTTTGCCCGCGTTTGCTCAGGCAGGGCACAATCACATTGGCGATGATGGGCAGCCGCCGGAAGGGCCGGGTATTCTGAAAGGTGCCGGCAATGCCCCGGTTCACCACATCCCAGGGCTTGAGCCGGGTGATGTCCTCGCCCTTAAAGTGGATCCGGCCCGAGTCGGGTTTCAAAATGCGGGTAATCAGCCGCATCAGAGTGGTTTTGCCCGCCCCATTGGGTCCAATGATTCCCACCATCTCGTTCCGCCCAATCGTCAACGAAACATCGTTAATGGCCACCAGGCCACCAAAACGCTTGGTCAGTCCCTCGGCGGAGAAAAAGGCATCTTGGCTCATGAGCCTTGCGTCCCTTCATCACGGAGTTCCCGGCGGGAGATTTTACCCACATCGGTCTTGGGGAGTTCGCCCCGGAATTCAATGAACTTGGGGATTTTATAGTGCGCCAAACGCTCCTTGCAGAAGGTCCGGATATCCTCCTCGGAGAGGGTGCCCCGCGCCTCGGGTTGCAGCACCACGACGGCCTTGATCTGCGCGCCGACCGTGGGGTCGGGAACACCCACGACGCCCGCCGCCTTCACCTGGGGATGGGTATAGAGAATGTCTTCGATGTCCTTGGCGAAAACGGAGTAGCCCTTATGTTTGATCAGATCCTTCCGGCGGTCATAATAGTGGAAGTACCCCTCCGGGTCCATGCTCACCAAATCTCCGGTGCGCAACCAAACACGGTCATTGAGGGTGATCAGGGTTTTGGCGGTGTCCTGCGGGCGGTTCCAGTACCCTTGCATGATGTTCGGACCGGAGAGTACCAGTTCCCCCACCTCCCCCACCTTCAGAAAGTCCGTTCCCTCCGGATTCATCACACCGGCATCCTGATTGGCCACGGGTATGCCGAAGGAGCCGATTTTAGGCTGTGTCTTGGGATTCAGATGCGCGATGGAGGTGGATTCCGTGAGACCGTAGCCTTCCCGAATCCGGGTGCCGGTCCGGCGCTCCCAGGATTCTACGGTGGTCTTGTGCAGGGTATCCGCGCCGCAGAGGATGACCTTGAGCTTTTTCCAGTTGACCCGTCCGGTCTTCTCATGATCTTTGAGCACTTCAAAGAGCATCGGCACCCCCGGGAACACGGTGATGGGATAGGTCTGCATGGCCGTCAGAATTTCATCCAGGTCCGGGGTGGTAAACAGCACCAGGGTATTGCCCATGCCCAACTGACCCAGCATCAATACGGCTTGGCCATAGATGTGGAACAGGGGGAGAAAAGCCAGAACATATTCATGCGCCAGTTCCAGATCAATGGCGGCTTCGATGGCTGATTTTGCCGCCACAATGTTGTAATGACTCAACATTACCCCCTTGGGATTCCCCGTTGTGCCCCCGGTGTAACTCAGGGTCGCCAGGTCCGTACGGGGTTGAATCGTCACGGGACGGGGCTCTGGACTCGATGTGGCCAGCAGAGTCTGGAACGGGTGCAGGTTCTTCCGGGGGGATATTTCAACCGTAGGCAGCGCCAGGCCGGGGTTAAACCGTCCCAGCAGCCGTGCCGCCAGCCGCTTCCACCAGGGGAGATATTCGCCAATATGGGTCACTATCACATGGGCCAGTTCCACCCCGGATTTTTCCACCTTGTCGAAAAGAATATCCTGGCACACCAGGTATTTGGCCTGGCTATCCTGCAACTGATGACGCACCTCGAAACTGGTGTACACCGGGCTGATGGGGGTGACCAATGCTCCGGCTTTCAAGGCGCCCAGGTAAGCGATGACAAATTGCGGGCAATTCAAAAGATACAGCGCGACCTTGTCCCCCTTGGTGACGCCCAGGGACTGCAAGGCGGAGGCAAACCGGTTGCTCAAATTGATCAGCGTCTTGTAGCGCAGGGTGGTTCCATGGAATATCAGCGCCGGCCGGTGACCATGCTTCCGGGCTATCTGTTCCATCATCTCGGGAACGGATATATCTGGAACCTCCACCTGTGTATCTTTTCCCTCGGGATAATGCTTCGCCCAGGGCCGGGAAAGATAAAAGTCGCGATTTTCCATGGTCTGCCTTGATTAAGCGAAAGGATTCAGGTTCGCAAAATAATTACGGGAGCATACCAAAGCCCCTGTACATACTTCAACCCGGTGGAGAAGTCCCGTATGGGATGCAGTTTAGCCGGGTTCAATTCAAGAACGGCCCGGAAATCGCCACTCGGGTTTTACGGAGATGCAATAAGCTGCTCCACGCCCTTAAGCCGGGACAGAAGGAGTTGAGCCATCAAATCAAGCCTCTGGCGGGGTGCTGCAATCAAGCCCCCGGGACCCACAGTGGGTACCGCCACATCCAGGGCGGAAAAAGTGGTGCTCATCCAGGCCTGAATGAGATGGGAGGGGCCCCGGTTGGGAACCCGCAAATGGAACGTCACCGGGTGTTCCTTATTGGCTATGACCAACACGCCGGAAATCGCCTCGGTTCTTCCATCCATAAGGTTCCTCGCCCACTGGCGCGGCGCCCAATCGCTCAAAAAGAGCAGCGGCAGTTTGGAGCCTCCGCCCAGTATTTCCGCAATGTCCTCATCGCGATGATTGTTCTGGGAATTGAATTGGCCCACGGGAATGGTCAGGGCGAGACGGAACCGGTCCTCGGCGGCATCCATGGAGAGTTCCGCTTCCAACTGGCAGTTTTTTCCCAGCACCTCCGCATCAAAGAATAAGAACATCCCCTTCACGGTGTGATAGGCCACACAATGTTCGCTCGAGGAGAATGGCCAGGAGGAATCCGGGTCCGTTTCGAGGGCCTTTAGGTGGGCTCCCGGAGTGAGGAGCGCCAGGGGCAGGCAGGCCAGCAGCATCCATGCCGGAAAGCGGCCTGCGAATCGAGACGGTTCAAATCGGCGGTCACCAAGCATAGGGATGATCCTCTATGATCATGAAGTACCGCGCAACCCTGTGTGAGTCCCTTCCTGCTACCCTCCCAGGAAGATGCGCTTTACTTCGGGATTACCCAGCAGGTCGCCGGCGGCGCCCTCCAATACATTGCGTCCGCTCTCAAGAATGTAACCCCGGTCGGACATGCCCAGCGCCACCTGCACATTTTGTTCGATGAACAGGATGCTGACCCCGCTGTCATGAATGCGCTTGAACACGCCGATCATCTCCTTGACTACCGCGGGCGACAATCCCAGGAAGGGTTCATCGACCATCAGCAATCTGGGGCGGGACATCAGTCCGCGTCCCAAGGCCAGCATCTGCTGTTCCCCGCCGGAAAGCGAGTGTGCCAATTGGCCCTCACGTTCTCGCAGTCGAGGAAAGAGGGTGTAGATTTCTTCTAACCGCTCGGGGCGGCCTTCCCGGGCGGAAGGACTGAAGCCTCCCAGCCACAGGTTCTGCCGTACGGTGAGAAAAGGGAACACCCGCCGGCGCTCCAGAATATGCACCAGGCCCCGGCGCACAATTTGGTGGCTCGGAAGCCTATCGATGCGCTCTCCCATAAATTCTATGGTTCCCCTCCGGGATTCGAGCAGTCCGGAAAAGGTGTTCATGAGGGTACTCTTGCCGGAGCCATTGGGCCCCATCAGGCTCACCACCTCTCCCTCGCGCACCCTCAGGGAGACATCCCAGATGACCTGGAAATCGCCATAGCAGACCTCCAGTCCCTTGGCTTCCAGCATGGCGTCAGGCATAGACAGCCCCCAGGTAGGATTCGATCACCCCACGGTCGGAGCGCACGTGTTCGGGTGTACCTTCCGCGATTTTTTGACCCAGGTGCAGGGCCACAATGCGGTCCGCCAGAGACATCAGCACCTGCATATTGTGCTCGATCAGGATCAGGGTCATCCCTTGCCCCTGGAGCTGTTTCACCAGCGCGGTCAGCGCGGGGATGCTTCGCATATCCACCCCCCCGGTGATCTCATCCATCAGCAGCAGCCGGGGGCGGGTCGCCAAGGCGCGCGCCAGTTCCAGACGCTTGCGCTGGCCTGTGCTGAGCATGGCGGCCCCGGCCTTGCGTTTTTCCAGCAAACCCACGGCGGACAGGGTCTCCAAGGCGCTCTCCCGGGCCTGTGCCAGGCTGGCGGTGTGTTGCATCACCCCCACCATCACGTTCTCCTCCACGCTCATGTGGGGAAATGGCTTGAGCTTCTGAAAGGTGCGGGCCACACCCATCCGGCTGGTCTGATCCGGGCGCAGTCCCACCAGCTCGGTTCCCTGAAGACGCACACTGCCCGAGTCCGGCTGCTGAGTGCCCGTCAGCAGATCGAACAGCGTGGATTTTCCCGCGCCGTTCGGCCCGATCAATCCCAGCACCTCCCCCGGGTTGACCGTGAAGGAGATGTCCTTATTGGCCCACAATCCCCCAAAACGCTTGGTCAGTCCGCGCACCTCAAGCAGGGTCATGGGGTCTCCTCTCCCGGCGCGGCCACGGTGGGCACCGCCGTGCTTCGTCGCTGGAACAGCCCGACCAGCCCATCAGGACGGTAGATGCTCAATAACACGATCAATACACCATAGATCATCAGGTCCACTGTGCCCCCCGTGCCCCCGAACCAGATCCGTGTCGCTTCCGACAGGGGCACCAGCACCGCCGCGCCAATGACCGGCCCCCATAGCGTCCCTACCCCGCCCATCACCGCCATCAGCACCACCAGGATGGACAGGGTGGAGGGGAACACCGTCTCCGGATCCACCACCAGCACATAGTGGGCATAAAAGGAACCCGCCAGAGACATCAGACCGCCGGAGAGCATGAACGCGTAAGCCTTGTACCGGGTTACATTCACCCCCAGGCTGGCGGCGGCTTCCGGGTCCTCCCGGATGGCGCGAAAATAATAACCCAGGCGGGACCGGCCCAGTTGCCACACCACCGCGCAGGCTGCCAGAAGGAACACCAGCGCAATGAAGTAATAGGGCACCTTGGTCTGATTGAACTGGAAATTCCTCCACGGAGACTCCCGCACGATGGGCAGCCAGAAGCCGGAGGCCGCCCCCACGGCGTCCCAGCGCAGGAACACGATCTGAACGATTTCCCCGATAACCAGCGTGGCGATGGCGAAATAGTGACCCTTGAGCCGCAAGGTAGGCAGCCCGATCAGCACCGCCACGATCACGCTGAGCACCACGCCCACTCCCATACCCAGCCAGGGCATGACCCCGAACTTGGTGAACAGAAACCCCGAGGCGTAGGCGCCAATGCCGAAAAACACCACATGGCCCAGAGAGATTTGCCCGCAATACCCCGCCAGAATGTTCCAGGCCTGGGCCATCAGGGCATAGAGGAAAATCATGATCATGATATGAATGGGGAAGGGTCCGGTGAACACAAAGGGATAACTCACCAGCGCCACCCCCCCCAGCAGGGCCAATCCTTGTCTTAAATGGCCCAGGGGACGGTGCAGCGGTTCCGCCAGAGCCCGTTCAAGCGTCTTGGAGTCCGCGCCCTCGGAACGCCTCTTGTGCAAACCGGCAGGAATCTTGGCCGCCATGGTCTAAAACCTCCCCAGCAGACCCCGGGGACGGAAGAACACCACCCCCAGGTACATGAGGAACAACAGGGCGTATTTGTAATCCGGGATGATCAATCCCCCCAGGGATTCCATGACTCCCACCATCACCCCGGCCGCCAGCGAACCCAGGATGCTCCCGAATCCGCCCATGGCGACAATCACATAGGCCAGCAGGGCGAACAGCGATCCCACCTCTGGGTACACATAAAAGAAGGTGCTGAGAAGCACGCCGGCCACACCCACGCAGGCCGCGCCAATGCCCCATCCCAGGGCGTACATGCGTTCCGTGGCGATGCCCATCAGCGAGGCGGCTTGGCGATCCTGCGCGGTGGCTTGCAACGCCAGACCCAACTCCGTTCGTGTGACGAACAGGTACAGCAGGGCAAAGGCCAGCAGACACCCCAGGCTGGCCACTATTTGGGGTTGA
>Ga0224495_10002473_pt1 | contig 12000 bp, 12 predicted proteins | sample SF_Jul11_sed_USG_FD_168128 | JGI IMG/M metagenome (GOLD analysis project Ga0224495, IMG submission 168128) | Sediment microbial communities from San Francisco Bay, California, United States - SF_Jul11_sed_USGS_4_1 | ecosystem: Environmental > Aquatic > Marine > Sediment | place: USA: California... | reverse complement strand
GCGCGGACTCCATGAACCTTGTTCGCCGCCATAGCCATCCCGATACCCGTTCCGCACACCAAGATACCGCGGTCGGCTTCTCCGGCGGCCACCATGCGCCCCACTCCGGCAGCGAAATCGGGATAGTCCACGGAGTCGTCGCTGTTGCTGGTTCCGACGTCGACAACATCGTAGCCCTGCTCGGCGATGTGCCGCTTTATGCTCTCTTTCTGGTCGAAACCGGCATGATCACTGCCGATGACGATGCGCATTCGCTCCTCGTCCCCTCGCTCGAGACAGGCAATCGCCGAAGGCGTCCGGCAGAACGCCACCGACGATTGTAGCAGTCTTGTACACGAACCTGTGTACAAACGATCTCTCTATGCGGCACCCTTCGCGGCCGACAGTACCGCATCCGCCGGGATAGCACCTTCGCGGATGATCTTCGGCTCGGGTCCCGTGCAGTCCACGACCGTGGACGCCTTCCCGTGAGCGGTCTCGCCACCGTCGAGGGCCACATCCGCCGCAGCGATGATGCGTTCCTCCAGATCGACGAACGCGCCCGGTGCGGGCCAACCGCTGGTGTTGGCGGACGTCGCGATAAGCGGGCCGCCGGATGCATGAATGAGTTCCATCACGACTTCGTGATCCGGGCTGCGAAGAGCCACCGTGCCGTCATCGGCGCGGAAGTCCTTGCCGACCACATCGGCGGCCCTGACGACGAGAGTGAGAGCGCCGGGCCAGAACGCCTTCGCAAGATTGTGTGCGTAGCCGGGCACGTCGACACCGTACGTGTCGAGCAGGAGATCGTCGTTCTCCACTAGCCAGGGCAGGGGCTTATCGAGGGGTCGGACCTTGATGTCGAAGATCTCTTGTGGCCCGAAACAAGAGTGCGCCGATGCACCGATCCCGTAGACGGTTTCCGTCGGAAAAACAACAATCCCGCCGCCTCGAAGTACTGTTGCGGCGAGATTGATGACTTCCGCGGAGGGATTCTCCGGGTCGATGCGGTATACCTTGCTCATGGCAACCGCCTCCGTTCTCGTTACCGCCCTCGTGTGCCGGTCCTCACGGTCGCCTGCCGGAGACGATCCGGGGTCTATCCGCGAGATCCGAAACGGTCTCTACTCCTTCATACCATGCCTGCATCTCGTTCGCAGCATCTTCGACGCGACGTTCGTCAAGTTCCATGAGAAGCACACGACCGGGAGCCAGCCACTCAAGAGCGTCCCGCATGATGCGACGGGCCACATCGAGGCCGTCCGGCCCACCGTCCAAAGCAAGGTGCGGCTCGTGGCCGAAGACCTCTTCGGGCAGGTCATTCATGTCTTCACTCGAGACGTACGGCGGGTTCGCCACGACCGCGTCGACGCCCCCGCGCAGGTCTCGAGGAAGCGGATCGAACAGATCGCCCTCGAGCACCGATACCCGGTCGCCAAGCCCGAGGCGCTCGACGTTGTCGCGCGCCACTCCCAACGCCGTCGCATCGAGTTCGGTAGCCCACACTCGTGCCTGCGCACGCTCTTCAGCTATCGAACATGCGACGCACCCGGACCCGGTGCACAGATCCACGATTCGAGGCTCTTCGATTCCCCGAGTCGCGCCGAGCGCACTATCGACGAGAATCTCGGTCTCCGGCCTCGGGATGAACACTCCGGGCACAACCTTGACCACGATGTGCCTGAACGGCATCTCGCCCGTCACGTACTGCAGCGGCGTTCCTGTGGCACGAACCTCCACGGCTTGGCGCAACCGGACGAGCTCCTCGGGGGAAAGTGGGCGATCGTAGAGAGCGTAGAGTTGCACGCGAGAGAGCTGCGTCGCGGACGACAGGAGCCACTCGGCGGAGAGGCGCGGCTGCTCTATACGCTTCTTTGCCAGGTAGCCCGTGGTCCATTCCAGCGCGTCGCGCACCGTCCAGACGCGCTCGGTCACGCTACACCACCGCCGAGAGTCGCTCCGCACGGTCGGCGGCGATCAGCGATTCAACGATCTCGGTAATCTCGCCCATCATGATTGCAGGCAAGTTGTGCACGGTCAGACCGATGCGGTGGTCGGTGACGCGATCCTGAGGGAAGTTGTAGGTCCGGATCTTCTCCGAGCGATCTCCCGAGCCGATCTGGCTGCGGCGTTCGGCGCCCAGTTCCGCCTGCTGCTTCTCCAACTTGATCTCGTATAGCCGAGCCCGCAGCACCCGCAGGGCGTTCTCCTTGTTTTGCAGCTGCGACTTCTGGTTCTGGGATTGGACGACCAGACCCGTGGGCAGATGCGTGATACGCACAGCCGAGTCGGTAGTGTTGACTGATTGACCCCCCGGACCGCTCGAGCGAAAGACGTCGATTCGCAGGTCCTCGGCCCTTATCTCGATCTCGACGTCCTCCGCCTCCGGCAGGACGGCGACGGTCGCCGTGGAAGTGTGGATTCGCCCACCGGACTCGGTGGCCGGAACACGCTGAACCCTGTGTACGCCCGACTCGAACTTCATCTTCGAGTAGACCTTCTTACCTTTGACCATGAACGCGACCTCTTTGAACCCTCCGATCTCCGTCGGACTCGCGTCGATCTCTTCGACCTTCCACCGTTGTGACTCGGCGTAGCGCGTGTACATCCTGTAGAGGTCTCCGGCAAACAGCGCAGCCTCATCGCCGCCCGCACCAGCGCGAATCTCCACGATGACGTTCTTGTCGTCGTTAGGATCCTTCGGAAGCATCATCGCCCTGAGTTCTTCCTCGAGCCCCGGCACGCGCTGCTCCAACTCCCGCGACTCCTCCTTCGCAAGTTCCTTCATATCCGCGTCTGTTTCAGCGCGAAGCATCTCTTCGGCATCCGCAATGCCATCGAGGACTCCGAAGTACTCCTCGATCCTCTGGGCAAGCGGCGTCATGTCAGCGTGCTCCTTTGCGAGACGCGCGTACTCCTTCTGATCGCCAAAGATCGCAGGGTCGGAGAGCTTCCTCGTCAGTTCACGATATGTCTCCAGTATCTGTTCGAGCTTCTCACGCATGTTCTATCAGCGCTTTCCTACCGGAATCGAAACGTGCTCGGACCGTGATCGGGCCAGGAGCCATTCTAGCACCGAGACGCTCCCCGAGGCGCTAGACCGCAGGCGCAGACGCCGCTCTCCAGTACTTCCGACTCGCGAACAGGAGCGCCGTGGCTACCGCCGCGTACAGCAAGCCGAGCCAGGGTCTGGGCAACGACGTCAGACGCAGAGCGTGTCCCGCCGAAATCATCAGAAGCACGAGGGCCCAAGACCAAAGGGACAGGAAGCCTCCGGCGCAAGCGTCGCGTCCGCGCGCCTGAATTCGCGAAACGGCTCGACTGGCCGCGCCGTCAAGCAGGAAGCGAGCCTTGAGTAGGCCCACCGCTACACCGACGACCACGAACGCGGCGGGGGCCTCGACAAGCCAGGTGAAGGCACGAAAGCCCAGGATTCCCGCAGCGGCAGTCCACAGAAGCGCACCAAGAACGAGCTGCACGCGAGAACTGGCACGCGGCTTCCAGCGTTGGAGGACTCCTTGCGGGCCGGGTGGGGCGGCCGTTGAGCCGCGAAATCGTGGGTCTGAGCTACTCTCCATGAGATTCCGTTGAAGCAAATCCCGCGCCGCCGGAGGCAGGCGTGTCGGGTGCTCCTTCGGCTTGCTCTCGCGCCACTACCGCGCGCATGGCCGCTACCGCGATCTCAACCATGTCGTCCGATGGCTCGCGAGTCGTCATCTTCTGAAGCATCAGTCCCGGCCACAGGACGATGCGTACCAGTTTGTTGTCGGGCGCCTTGCCCGCCCATTTGATGACTTCGTAGGCGAGTCCCGCGATGAGGGGGAGCAGAACGATACGCGAGGCTATCGCGATAGCTAGTATGCCGTAGCGGCCCTCGACGCCCCACGCAGCTGCCAGCGCTTTGACGGGCACGAGCGAGAAGACCAGGATCGCTATCACCATGACCATGAGAAGGAAAGACGTACCGCAGCGGACATGCATGGTCTCGTAGCGCTGGATCACCTGAGCCTCCAGCGGCAACCCATGCTCGTACGCGTGGATCGTCTTGTGTTCGGCACCGTGATAGGCGAACACGCGCTGGATATCCTTGATGCGACTGACGGCCCAGATGTATGCGAAGAACGCGGCGACTCGCAGCAATCCGTCGACGATGTTCCAAGTGAACGGCCGCTCGGTCGCCTGGCCGACGACCCAGTTGGTCAGCACGGCCGGCAGTACGATGAACAGCAGTAGGGCCAAGGCCACGCCTAGTATCATCGTGAAGGCGATCTCCTTGGAAGACAGCTGCTCTTCCTCGGTCTCACCGGAGACCGACGCAGAGATCGAGAAGGCCTTCATCGCAAGAACGAGAGTCTCGAACAGGCCCACGACGCCCCTCACTACCGGCTTGCCGAGCCACGGACGCTTCGAGGCGGTGGTCTTGAGTTCGTGCTCCTCAAGGTGCACGTCGCCGTCGGGCTTGCGCACGGCGACAGCCCAGTTGTGCTTGCCGCGCATCATGACACCTTCGAGGACCGCCTGGCCGCCGATGTGGGTGAACTGGACGCGCTCGGGAACCTGCTCGCTGAGAATCACGCCGCTACTCCCGCTTCGGTGCACGTGGATACGGGCCCCCGCACGTCATCTTGCCTTCGCGACACGGGCCTCTGCGACACGAGGCGCCAGAATCCATGAAGACGTAGGGTGCGGTCGGCTCGACGAGGTCGAGCATCCGAAGGGCAAGGTCGCAGATCTCCCATTGCGCCCTCTTGCAGCATCGCAACTCGAAGAAGTGCAGCAGCTCGCGCATGTTCATAGTGACGACGATCTTCGTCTCCATCGCATTGGGCAAGACGTAGCGCGCGTCTTCGGCAGGAATGCCGGATTCCATGAGACAGCGATATGCGCCGAAGGACGCAGCATTGGCCGCGTCGAAAGCCTCGCGAACCGCAGGATCGGCCTCGATGCTTGGGGGCACGATGAAGCAGGGTTCGTCGACGAACGCGACGTAGCGCTGCGACTGCTGGTTGTAGCTCGCAACCCGATGACGCACCAGCTGATGCGTGAGCGCTCTCGAGACACCGTCGATCGCGAAGGTGTAGCTCGCATGCTCGAGCGCCGAGAAGTGGCCGCTCGTCATGATCGTACGCAAAACGCGCTCCGCCTTCTCGTCGTCCATCGCCTCCATGAGCTCCGCGGCCCCGACCGGCGCGTAGCAAAGCCGCGCGGCCACCGCGACGGCCAGCTGCGGGTCGGGGGTGTGCTGGAGAAGACGAACGTCCACGCTATCTCGAACCTCTCGGTCGGACTGGCAGGGTCCCCGAATGCCAAGGGAGGCGAGCAATTCGCCTCCCCGATTCTAGCAGTGCGTGACGACGCCGAATCCTAGTCGGCGCTCTCCTCCGCCTTCTCGCCAGATGCCTGCTCCGGCTCTTCGGCCGTAGTCTGCTCCGGCTCTTCGGCCGTAGTCTGCTCCGGCTCTTCGGCTGTAGTCTGCTCCGGCTCCTCGACAGATGCCTGCTCCGGCTCCTCCGCGGCAACCTCCTCGCCGGTCGAGCCGGCCGCTTCGGCGACGACGTCCTCGGCAGTGTCTTCGGCTTCGTCCGCTGCCGGTTCTTCGGCGGCAGCCTCGGGCGCGGCTTCCTCGGTTGATTCGCCTTTGGAGGCTCTGGGCCGAGGCTTGGCCTCCTCGAACTTCGCGGCGCGCTCTGCCTTCTCGGTGAGCTTCGCCTCGCGCTCCCTCTTCGCCTCCGCCGCAGCCTCCTCGGCCGCCTTGCGGCGCGCTTCTCTCTCGGCGGTCTCGCGCTCGGTGACGGCCTGAGCGGCATCGCCGAACTTGTCGGCGAAGCGCTGGACGCGGCCACCAGTGTCGACGAGCTTCTGTGTGCCCGTGTAGAAGGGATGACACTTCGAGCACAACTCTATGTGGAGTTCGCCACCCTTGGTGGAGTTGGTGACGAAGCGCTCGCCACACGAGCAGACGACGGTCGTCTCGAGATACGGGGGATGGATACCCTCACGCACGATCAGTCACCTCTTAGCTTGGCGCGCATGGTTTCCGACCATGCGCTTTCATGACAGCCGGAGTAGGATAGCACGCGCCCAGGGGCGCTTCAACACGGACTTCGACCCGTGCTTGCCACACCGAGACGCCGACCTCCAACTCGGCGGATTGCGCATCGCGCGGGCGAGGAATGTATTCAAGTGCACGCGTGAGGGAATCTCGCGCGTGAGGGGAGTTCGGACCGAGGGAGGAATCATCGATGGCGAATGCAAGCATTGCCAGGCAGGTCGTGTGCTCCATGCCCACGAAGGTCGGCTTGATGGCGGACATCGCCGAAGCTCTAGGTGGCGCGGGAGTGAACGTCAGCGGCGTTTGCGCCTACGAGGACGAGGGCAAGGGCGTATTCATGCTGGTGACCGACGACAACGCGAAGACGGCGGGCGTCCTTCGCTCCATGGGCGGCACGGTCGAGGAGCAGGGTGTCGTCGCGATAGACATGCCGAATACACCCGGCGCGCTCGCCTCGGCAGCGCGCGCCATCGCGGGCGCTGGAATCAACGTCCTCATGGCGTATGGCTCCACCGGCTCGAGCCCGAGCGCGATCGTGTACCTGAGCACCGCCGACAACGTCGCAGCCGCTGCAGCGATAGGCTGATCTGGCGGGCTGCAGGCCCGATTGCGAAGGGGACCCTGGCGAGTGGCTGCTTGAGGGGGAAGTCGTACTTCCGCTCAAGCAGCCCATGCCTGCGCGACTACAGGTCGATCCCGTTGCGCTTCTCATCGGCCTTCCTGGCCATCTTGGTGAGGAACTGCTGATTGGAGTCGGTCGGCTTGAGTCCCTTGATCAGCATGTCCATGGCGCGCTCCGCCGAGTCCACGCCATGCAGGATGCGCCGCAGGCCCCAAACGAACGGCGCCTCTGCTTCGTCGAGCAGGAGCTCTTCCTTGCGTGTCCCGGACGTGACTACGTCGATCGCGGGGAAGATACGACGGTCCGCCATTCCCCGGTCGAGACGCAACTCCATGTTGCCGGTCCCCTTGAACTCCTCGAAGATGACCTCGTCCATCTTCGACCCGGTGTCGACGAGCGCGGTCGCAAGGATCGTCATCGACCCCCCGAACTCGATGTTTCGGGCAGCGCCGAAGAAACGCTTGGGCGGGTAGAGCGCCGTGGAATCCACGCCTCCGGAGAGAATGCGCCCGGATGCGGGTGTCGCAAGGTTGTAGGCTCGCGCGAGGCGAGTGACGGAGTCGAGCAGTATCACGACGTCGAAGCCGCTCTCGACGAGCCGCTTCGCACGCTCGAGCGTCAGCTCGGCCACCGCGATGTGGTTCTCGGCTGGCATGTCGAACGTCGAGGAAATCACCTCTCCGTGGATCGAGCGCTCCATGTCGGTGACCTCTTCGGGGCGCTCGTCGACGAGCAGACACATGAGGTAGGCTTCGGGATTGTTGGCCGTGATCGCCGCGGCGATATCCTTCAGCACCGTAGTCTTCCCCGCCTTCGGCGGAGAGACGATGAGTCCACGCTGCCCTTTGCCGATCGGTGCGACCAGATCGATAACGCGAGCAGTCAAGAACTCCGCACCATGCTCGAGCCGGAAGCGCTCGTCTGGGAAGATGGGCGTCAAATCCTTGAACCGTTTGCGTGCGCGCGCCTCCTCGGGCGGCAAGTCGTTGATGGTGTCGACACGCTGTATCGCTGAGTACTTCTCGTTGTCCTTCGGCGGACGAACCTGGCCTTTGACCATGTCGCCACGCCTAAGATCGAGGCGCCGGATCTGCGACATCGAGCAGTACACGTCCTCATCGCCCGGAAGATAGCCGCTCGTCCTGATGAAGCCGTAGCCCTCGGGAAGGATGTCGAGGATACCTGTGACGCCAACGAATCCCTCGGCCCGAACCTTCGCCTCGAGCACGGCGTCGATCAGCTCGTCCTTCTTCTTGAGCTGTTTGAGGTCGATCTCGAGATCGTTCGCAAGCTCCTTGAGCTCGGGGACCGTCTTGGCCTCGAGATCCGCTCGAGTGACGGAAGGCTGCGGTTCGTGCTGACCCCCGCCGCCTCCGCGACGGCCGCGCTTTCGTGGACGTGCGCTCATGAGTTCTTGACCTTCTCCCAATCTGCCAGGAATGCTTCCAGGCCGCGGTCGGTGAGCGGGTGCTTCACGCACTTCTCCAAGACCGCGAACGGCACGGTAGCGATATCGGCACCCATTAGTCCTGACTGCAAGACGTGCTCGGGGTGGCGAATCGAGGCGGCTATCACTTCTACATCGTGGCCGAAGTCGTAGTTGTTGAGGGCGGCGACAACGTTGCCCAGGTGCTCGATACCATCTTCGGAGATGTCATCGAACCTGCCGACGAAAGGCGAGATGAACGCAGCGCCTGCACGAGCCGCCAAGAGCGCCTGCGGGACCGTGAAGCACAGGGTCATGTTAACTCGGATCTCCAGCTCGGCCAGCATCTTGGTGGCGGCAAGACCCTCCGGCATCGTGGGGACCTTCACGACCACGTTCGGATGGATGTCCGCGAGTACCTCTCCCTCCGCGACGATCTCGTCGCGCTTCAGAGTCACGGTCTCAGCCGAAACAGGACCGTCGACGATCTCGCAGATCCGCTTGATGTGATCGTGGAAATCTGCCAGCTTGCCGCCCTCGCGCGCGTACAACGACGGGTTCGTCGTGACGCCGGAGAGCACACCCCAACTGGCAGCTTCCTCGATCTCGGAGATGCTTGCCGTATCCAAGAAGAACTTCACGCTCTACTTCACTCCTTCTAGCCTCGGACCGTCGTGGTCGCCACCGACACTCGCATCATTTGGCTGTCCGCTATTCCTCGCCTTCAACAACTTCGTCGATCACATGCTCGATCACGTCTGCCACCGTCAGGTCCAGTTGGTGGCTCACAAGTACCGGGATGCCGTGCTCCCGACACAGGTCCTCTATGTAGTCACCGAGCAGGCGGATGTTGCCGAAGTTGGCCCGATATCGCTCGAACGGCCGCGTGCCGTCGGTCTGTACCTCACGGATGTAGAAGTGGCTGCGATGCGCATCCTCGTCTTCCACGGAGATGACAATCTGCACGACCCTGGCGTTCTTGAACTGCCGGGACTCGATGTACCCCGGAACCAGATGGATCCCCTCAAGAAGAAGGCTCTCTCCCTCGAGCACCGAGCGATCGATCAACGCCTGTACACCGGTTGCCACAACTGCGGTCTGTTCGCGGAAACCGACGATTACGGGATTGGCGCCGTGCGGCACCGGGACTCGCAGACCTCGCCACGCGTTGAACGCGCTCTCATAGATCGCTGGCATGAGATCCTTGGTAAAGATACCACGCATGACCTCGCGAATGGAATCCGTCGAGACGACGCGCGTGATACCGAGCCTGTGCGCGACTTCAGTCGCGATAGTCGATTTGCCGACGCCCGTGGTGCCGCCGATCATGATGATGAGCGGCTTGTCGAGCTTGCTCAGCCTATAGAGCTTTGCGTATCGCCGCGCGTAGTTCTCGCCCACCATTCGGCCTAGAGACTCCTTGGCAAGTTCGCGCAAGCGCTGCATCGAGATGGACAACTCATCGCGGTCTCGCAGGTCGTCCTGTATCGCCTGTGCGATCTCGTGTGCCTTGCTCGGCGGTAGCCCGGTCGCCGTGAACGACTGCGCAAGCAGCCCCTTGCTGAACGGAAGTCCATGCTTCTTGTCGCTCAGCGTTATCTGCTTGCTGTACGGCACCGACCTACGCCCCCCTCTGTCTGCCGCGCTCGATCGCCAATCCCGCAACACGCCCCACTTCTTCGTCCAAATCCGCACCGCCGAACGCCACTGGAACGTTGTCGCACAGAACGGTAGGCACGCCAGCCTCATCTCCCGCCTCCGCGACAACGTCGATAGCTGCCGCCTTGAGCTCGGTGAGCAACACGTCGTAGCGCCCTGCCGCCAGCTGCATGTCCACACGGAGCATGGACCTGTTCGACAGGTGCGCACTGGCTGCAACGACCTCGCATCCATGCTTCTTCTCGAGGTGCTCCGTCAGTTTCGGCAGCACTTCTGCCGGCGCTGTCGTGGCGAAGAACACGCGCTTGCCATCAACGGATTCGATGGGGCACGGACGGAATGTCGTAACGACGCAGGGCACGTCGGGACGCTGACGAGCGATTTCCGTGCGTATCTCGTCGACCTGTGCCTGAGTCGCCACCGGTTCTTCAGCCGACGCGATGATCACGGAGTCGGCCAGTCCCATGCGGTACGGCCCGAAGTAGCCGTCGACGTACACCACGCCACGTCCGGCACCGACCACGAGTATGTTCGCGTCGGCGTGAACCGGCGGAATCGCAGCGCCGGAGCCTTCCAGGATGATCAGCTCCTTGCCCAGAGTGTCCGCTAGACGCGCGCCCTCCTCGACGTTGGAGAAGAACGTCTCGCCGGCCATGCCACCGCCGCACCGCCTGCAACCGACGGTGGTGACGCGACTCATCACGGCGTCTTCGTAGTTGTCCGAAGACGCGTGCTTGCCCTGTCTCGCCAGCTCGAGCAGGTCGGGCGTCGTGAGTTTGACTCGTTCGCCGTGAATCAGTTCCGGCTCTGCCGGACCGCCGCGGCCCATCGCCAGGACGGCGATATCGTGCCCGCGCGACTTCAGCAGCCGCGCGACGTATCCGGATATCGCGGTCTTGCCCACGCGCTTGCCCGTGCCGATGAGTCCCAGCGTTGGAGTCGTCGGAACCACCGCGACGCGCGGCGCGGTGAACGCGAAGTCCGCTCCCCTGTAGTCGACACCGCTCGAGAGCGCAACGCTGGCAAGCCTGAAGCGATCGGTGGACGAGACGACCGGTTCGTCCGACAGGTCGACGACCTCGTCGGGCGAGTAGGCGGCAATTGCGGCGGCGAGTGACTCTTCGGCAGTCGCTTCGGCCACTATCGGCACGCCGTATGTGGCGAAGCCTGCATCGAGATCGACTTTCTCGGTCCCGCCGAGGAACGCCGCGGCTACGACTTCACTCTCCTGGGAGAGCCTGTCGAGCGCGAACCGAACGACGGGCGGGTAGTGTTCGCCGTCGATGAGCGCCACGACGCGGTTCATGCCCCTCCCTCGTCCTCGTAGCGCGCGATCCCATCTTCCGCCGAGCGCCAGCTGCACGTTCTCTTGTGGACGCCCACGTAGTCGGCGACGACTTCGGCATCCACGTATGGCTCCTTCAGCAGGACGCGGACGCGACTGCCATCGTGGATCTCGATGATGTTGTAGCAAGGCCGAACCCGGCCGCGAAGCCGATGCGAGCACGCCGTTCCCGCGTTGACTATGAGCACGTCCTCGAGGCGCCACACGTTGGGCACGTGCTTGTGACCGCAAAGCACGAGATCCGTTCCGCAGCTCGCAAGCACTCGCAGCAGATCGCCTGCGTCGTAGACGATGTTCCGCTCGCGCCCGGTACCGGGCACCGGCACCAGGTGGTGGTGCATCGCAACGACCTTGAAGTCCTCGGGCTCGCTGAAACGCTCCTCGATCCAGCGGTAGCGCTCGCGTCCCACTCGACCGCTGTCCAGATCGGGCTCCGAGGAATCCAGGCCGAGAATTCGAACGCCGTTGTAGACGAGTTCGCTGCTGCGCGCGCCGAAGTACTCCGCGAAGTGCTCGTCGCCGACGTTGCGCGCATCGTGATTGCCGAGAAGAACGAGTCTGTTCCGGCAGTCCAGCTTGTCCAGCAGCCGCAGAGCCTGTTTGAACTCCTGACGGAAGCCCATGTCGGTCAGGTCGCCGGTAACGACGACTATCTCCGGGCCGAGGTCGTTAAGCTCGTCGATGACGCGCGCGGCGAGGCTCGGTATGTGGTACCGGGACCCGAAGTGGAGGTCGGAGATATGTGCGATGCGTACCAGTGTCTGTGCTTCCATCGATCCTCCCCGACCCGCCCTACCTTGGAACCGCGGGAGCGAGTCGACCGCCAGGGCCTTCCAGAACATCCATCGGTCCGAGTCGGTCGGTAATGCCGATGAGGCTGTCCACGAAATCGGCGAAGCCGAACTCGTCGTAGCTCC
>Ga0224495_10002472_pt1 | contig 12003 bp, 4 predicted proteins | sample SF_Jul11_sed_USG_FD_168128 | JGI IMG/M metagenome (GOLD analysis project Ga0224495, IMG submission 168128) | Sediment microbial communities from San Francisco Bay, California, United States - SF_Jul11_sed_USGS_4_1 | ecosystem: Environmental > Aquatic > Marine > Sediment | place: USA: California... | reverse complement strand
TAATCTCGAACTGCACGCCAGGTTGTACAGAGTCGAACGGTGCGCTATCGTCCGCCGCTTTTATCTCATAGTAACCGGTCCAACCCAAGGGGTCAGGAATGACATAAGCATCCTCACCGGCATTAGATGTAGCCACACACCCTGATACCCCCACTACTGAGGGGTCATATTCAATGTAACCCATCCAGTTGCTCGTGTCGTCAGAGATAACAGTGACAACAGCCGAGCCACCTGGGCCAATTTCTGTTGCCCCGCCGAGCGACACTGCGGCACCGGCAGTCGAGGCCATACCAAGGACCAACAATAAAATTGACAACTTTCTCGACATTGTTCTGCCTCCAAAAGAACAAATTTATGAAAAATATTTTATCAGAAAATACCCAGTCGCGAACTCATAGAACTAATAAACATTGTATCAGGTTGACGAAATGAATTCAAGAGAATTATCGGACAATTACTGTTGTAAGTATCTCTTAAAGCAGGTTATATAGGCCCAAAGACATAGATTCATAGATTACATGCCGTGTTTTAGCTGAAAAACGGTTTTTCGAATATCGCTTTTATCAGCCCGGCACCTGTAATTATAGACAAATAAAAAAGAGGCAAGCCAAAAGACTTGCCCCTTTTTCGAACTAATTTGTTTTCCCGAGCTGCTAACAATTACCCTTATAGGTAAAAGAGCAGGTCAGTAAATTACCATTACGGCACATTTAGGCAGTCCGGTGGAACACCAGGGCCGCCTGGAGTCGGCAGGACAGCCGGCTCAAGAATCTTCCAATTAGCTACCAGGATATTGAGGTCATTTAAACCGACACGCCAAAAACCAGCCTTAACGCTACCTTCTTTGGCGTGATCAAAGTCTGCACAAATACCGTTGGGTACAGAACCAACACCCGGACCGCTCGGAGTCGGCGCGACAGCCGGCTCAAGAATCTTCCATGCGGAAACAAGGATATTGAGGTCATTCAATCCAACATACCAATATCCGGCCTTAGCACTACCCTCCGGCGGCTCGCAGGTGGGTGTGGCATTGCCGTGACACTGCCTCGGACAGCACCAGCAATCGGGTTTTCCGACAGAAAGCCACTCGGAGTAATCCGGATGATCATAGGGGAAGCAGTCAGGGTCGGTGAAGAGCATGAATGACATATCCTGGCTCATTTGGATCTGGTCTAAGAGTTCTGTCCAGGACCACTCGCCAACGGCCGGGTCGTAAGAACCGGCGACGGCATCATCGTTGAACACATGTTTATGGTTTGTCCATCCCCAATCGTATAATGGGTCTGTACCGGCTTCGTACACGGCCACAACGCTAAACCAGTAGATGTCATTTGCGTTCCTTTGTTGGAACCAGCTCTCCTCGGGTAACCGCACCGAATAGCGGAAAACGGGCTCGCGCCGCCGTTCAGCGCCTGGTGTTGCATGGGGGTGTTTGTCATAGCCGACCAGTACCTCGTCATAATCATAGGCTTTGTACTCCCAGATTATGTCGTTGGGATGGCTGAACGGAATAGTCGAATCCGCATTAGCGGGTACATCGGTCCAGATAGTCAGCAAGAAGTAGTCGGGCTTGACCGGCAGCGGCATAAACTGGCCGTGACACGGCTTGTACTGATAGCCGATATATGAACCCCACCATACAGCATCCGTCACCGGTGTATTATGATCACATCTCCAATCGTCAGCAACGAGACGGTCGATAATAAACTCGGTTGTGACTACATCGGAAGTAAGCTCAAATGCCAGGTCCATAGACTGTCCGCCTAAAGGATGTCCCGGTGGATACAGGAGCTCTCTCCAATTAATACCGTTATACGGCTCAATAGCCGAGACCCATGCTGCATCATCCATGAAATGTCCATCGTCGATGAGGTCCCGTGTCTTCCAGCCAAACCTTGTGTCTGGATTCGTTGCCCGCGGTCTTGCCTGAACATCCAACCAGTAAATGATCCGATTGGTAGTTGAGCCTTTCTGGAGGAATGGAGCAATCGGGTAGAAGTTGTACTTGTAGACATTATAGTGATCGTTGGGGAAATAGTCGCCGGTGCAAGGCATGTAGTAGCTCTCCGGTGCCGTTGTCGGAAGCAAATCAACGGTAAAGTCGCCTGCAGCGAAATCCTCCGACCACAGCATATCTCCGGGTATACTCCAAGTGTAGGGATTACGCGGGTCACCGATTGGGAGGTCTTCGTGGATGCTCAGCGTGAAATCCACCAGTTTGGGATCACCGTTAGGCGGTTCATCGAGCCGCCACGAGCCGTAGACGTGAATGTCGTCAATCGTTTCGGCTGTGACGCATTCGAAGTCGTCGGCAAGAAGCTGCGGGAACGGCGTTGGTGTAATCAGGTCAAGGTGGGTTGCGTCCACGTCAATACCATTAACGGTGAGATCCGGCCTTTGGAGCCACTTTGTCACGTGCTCAGTGGTTGTCACTACTCTGGCCATGGATTTCTCGTCCTCGTAGTGCGGCCACCTGCGGATACCGATGAACGGCTGCTCCCACTTGATGTAGTTGGGGTCGGTGTCAAGCTCAAAGGCCACATCGAAGCTCTCACGGTAGATAGGATCTTTAATCGGCTCAATCATGTGTGGATCCAGCACTATACCCGGATCAAGCGGTCCATTAAACATGAACCTTACTGCATCGTCCATCCAGTGCCATGGTCGTGTCTTCCAGCCCCAGGGATGTACCGGGTCCGTTCCGGCAGCCGAGTCGTAAACGGCCACGATACTGAGCCAGAAGACGTCATCCTTAGTTCTATCAAGATAATCGCCCTGCCAGAATATCTCATCGGATCCGAGATTCAGAGTATACTGGTAGGCAACATCGTTAGGATAGTAGTGATGGTAGAAATCAGTGCCGACCTCTTCAACCTCGACCCGGTCTGCAGGGACTTCGAACGTCCACAGCAGCTTCTCCGGGCGGCTATAGTTCGGATCATCCGTAATCACAAAGGCCAGGTCGAGCGATTCCCCGGTGAAGGGATCCTTCCATGGCGACCAGCCGCCGGCAGCGTTTCCGAAAACAGCATCATCCAAGAATTGAGTATCTGTTGTTTTCCAGCCGATGTGGGTATTCAACGGATCTCGGATTTCGATGGTAATGGCCAACCAGTAAACTTCGCCTACATTCTGATAGAACAGTGGGGGTAAGATATCGACGATGTTACACTGGTAGATGTTCTTGTGGTCGTTCGTTATGGGGGTCTGTCCAGCGGTCATGAATCCCTGGTCGCCCTTGCCCCAAAAGCGAGTTGTGAATTGGCCGGGCAGGAAACCCTGGTTCCATTCTAAAGTGCCCGGGTGGCTGTAACTCGTGGGATCACCCGGGTCTTTAGGAACGTTTTTGTAGATTTCGACCTTAATGGCTTCAATTGTCCCTACGATGTCTCCGCGCCATGAATACCAGAAGTGGATGTCGGTTACAGGACCGCTTTTCGTGCACCTCCAGTCGTCGGCCGATTTGTTTATCGATGTGAAGTCTAAATCCCAGCCGGTGGGGTCAGGAAGTTGTGGGTAGTGCATCTTGTGCGAGTCGCCGAGGTCCCACTCACCGTCAGGCGCGGGAACATTACTCCAGAAACCAATCTTCCATGCAGTCGGCAGTTCGGGCGGTGTCGTTCCCGGTTCCACCATACCGTAATACGAACCCCACCAGTGTATGCTCGTTACGGGCATGCTGCCTAAGCAGCGGTAATCGTCGGCGACGACCCTCATGTTGTCATACGTACCGGCAATCGGTGCCGCATAAGAAAGCTCATCCCAGCCCGAATAGACCGGTATTCTGCTGTTCGGATCAACCTCGATAGGCGGTTGAGACCATTTTAGATGCGGCACCGGTTTCTTAGGTGGTATCTCCTTGGTTGTCAACTCAAAGGCCATGTCCCAGGACATGGTCTGGGTCGGCCAGAAGATTGGCTCGCCGAACAAGTATGGACTGCCCAACACGGGATCAGTGGGATTAAAGATTCTAACCGCATCATCCGGGGCCCGCGAATTCAGGTCGCGCAATCTTGTCTTCCAGCCCCACGGGTACATCGGAGAAGTTCCTGTAGGATACCGTGCAGCGATACTTATCCAGTAGATGTTACCGCCGGGTTTCTGTTTGAACCATTCTTCCTCGGGTAAATCCTGCTCAAACTTGAAGCAGGCCTCCGGCGGGGCGTTTGGATCACGCGGGTCAATGTCCCATCCAACGAACTTGGAAGTGAAGTTGTTGCAGACAGTTTCCCATATAACAACGCCGGGATGGCTGTAGTAGACGTCCGGGTTCGGATCCGCTCCGGCGGGGACGTCCGTCCAGATGGCGATGTGGAACGAGTCCGGTATCTGGGGAGGCTGGCCCTCACAAGACCATCCGAGGAAGGAACCCCACCAGTGAACGTCCGTTACCGGATTGTCGGTATCGCAGAACCAATCGTCTGCAACGATCTGATTCCAGTAATAGACTGAAAGCTCGTTCCAGCCATCGAATGCCTCCTGCGTATAAGGCTCGGGTCGCTGGGCCCATTTGGTATAGCTTTGTCCAAAGCCGGTACTGATAATAGCAAAGGCCATTTCGCTGTATCGCTCCGGGTCATAGAGTGTCCAGACAATGGTTTGCCATGGTCCCGGGACCGGTGGTTCGGTCCGCTTTACTGCAGGGCAAAGGGTGATGTTGGCTCTTATGTCTCGTTTTGATTCCTGCCACCGCCAACGAGCGGGATCCTGCGGATCATTGGCAAATGCAGTAATGTCGAGCCAATAATACCGACCAAGCTCCTGTGGGAATGGAGTAGGAAGGACATATTCGTAGCGGTATATTTTGGAATTTTCGATATTCACCATTCCGGTATCAATCACGGTGACATCCCCAAGCGGGACATCGAATCCAAAGATTTCATTCTGTTCGGGAAGGCAATTAACAGTCGGATCGGGATTGTGAATACTGAGATGGAAGTTGCGAATTTCGGAACCCCTCATTTCGTTTCCAATGGTATCCGTCTCATAGTTACCCCACCAGTGCAGTTCGGTTACGGCTCCGCCGTCACACCTCCAATCGTCCGCGATGGTTGTCCACTGGTGGCCACCCGGTAAGCTAATATAGTCGTGGCAGTGGAGACCCGGTAATTCCTGGTTCGGGGGATGCTCCCACTTAATAGCAGTTGTAGTCATGCGGGAGGTCAGCTCAAATGCCATGTCCCAGGATTGGGTTTCGTCGGGCCAATAAATCGGTTTGCCATCCTGATACTTATCACCGATGTGGGGCATTGTGGGTTTTCGTATCTTAACGGCATCATCGTTGAAGAACCGCCGACGTGTCTTCCAGCCCCACTGGTGGTCGGTAGTCAAGGCGGCAGGGTACTGGGCTGCAATACTAATCCAGTAGATGGATGCCGCCCCACTCGGATTAGTACGCTGGTAGAAGTATTGCGCTTCCGTCAAATCCTGTTCGTAGTAGAAGCAGGTCTCGAAGCAATTTGTGCGCGGGTCATAGTCCCATCCGACGAATTTGGTTGTGAAGTTGTAGCAGTCGGTTTCCCAGACGACTTCATTGGGATGGCTGAATGAATTGGGATCAGCGGTATTAGCCGGTATATCATTCCAGATGGTGATATGGAAGCTTGTCGGGCTCTCGTCGGCTGGCGGCTGGTCGGAATTATTCCAGCCCTTAAAGGAGCCCCACCAGTGAATGTCCGTCACAGGATCATCGTTATCACACCGCCAATCATCTGCAACAATCTGGTTACCATCATATATTGAAATCTCGTTCCATCCATAATAGAGATTATCGGGCGTGGTTGGTTTAGGCGGCTGGCTCCATTTGATTCGTTGTTCCAATGCCGCAGCGCCCATCGTTGCCACATCGTCTTGCCCTGTATTGGGACCTACACCCAAATCGTTTACACGGATGTGATGCGTAATATGCGCCAGGTCTTTGACAATGATTAAGGCATTTTGAGTTCCCAGTCTTGTCCCCATGTCGAGCCTTGCTACCAGGATGCCGTCTACAAGGACATCAGCGAGACCATCATTGTCGTCGCCATGGAGATGAATGGAAACGGCGGTGCTGGGTATGGTCGATGACGTCCAAATCGAATGGCCGGCCCATCGCATCCATATCTCATTGGCATATCCGTCGATGCCTGCCGAGTCGTTAACGTTCCAGTCGTCGTACCACCGTGGAGGGCCGGCTGCATAATCCGCATCCATCCATTCTTTGACGGCGTACCCTTTGATCATTTCGGTGCCGGCCAGTGGATTCTCGAATTCGAGGCTGGTATAGGGCATGCTTAGATCGATGTCGGTGTTGGGTGACTGGTATAGGATTGTAGCAGCCTCAGCCGGTGAAACCGTCAGGCCGACAAGCACACTTACGACAATACATAACATTAACAATTTTTTTCTCATTGTTCTCATAATTGGGGTCTCCTAAAAAGATATTAAAAGTTTATAACAGTGTCTGCGGCAGTGACCGCACATTGTCTGTTCGTTTACGAAGTGATATATTCTTTCGGGGATCGAAAAGCGAAATACCAAACGCGATAAAGTTACCATGTTACCACTCCTCGTTAAAACATAATAGCAACTAAACGATTTTAACGAGTTATCAAATAAAAGTCAAGAAAATTATGGGACTATAAGGAATTTTTATGATTTCTGTAACTTACTGCAAAATATGGTCTTATATGTCTTCTAATTTGGTTTTCCCATATTTTCATTTGTGCAATTTCTTGTTTTTTCGATAAGTGACTTAACCAGTCTAAGCAAATGTATTTTATTTTTCTTCGGCTTATTTCAAACAAAAACTCCAATCTTAGGTTTGCTATTTCAAACACCCGATTTTAAATATATTGGCTCCTATAATAACTGTGCAATTGATACTGATAACGGCGCAAAATAAAGGGGCCGGGTGGGGACTATCCACAGCCTGCTTGTTGCGAGACAAATTTTATGCGTTTTACGCTATTTTTTCTTAGTAAGTGACGTGAGAATGAAGCCTCTTGCGGCTATTGAACCAACACGGCCCAGTATCCTTGAGAGGGACACTGTAACGTTAGTTTGCCCTTACGTTCCATACGTTGAGCGTCCAACCATCGGGACTTCATAATATCCAGCCATCGTACTTCAGGTGGTTTCTTCAGGGTGCTGATATCGAGTGTGACTTCGCCGCCGTTTGGGAAATAGACCGCATATTCGGAGCCCGGATTTGCCAGACAATAAGCTTCATTTGGTTTTCTGTTCGAAAGCAGGTTGTTATGAGGCGCACATGTGAAGACATCCATTTTACCTGTAAGCATTCGCATACTCCGGATATTTGCCTGCGCCTTTGTACCCAGCCCCAGCCCTGAATCCGGACGGTGGAACCTTGCCGATGCCAGCCCGCCGAAGATATTGCGCCAGAAGCGCTCCATACCGTCACGGTCATTACCGAATCGCCCGGTATCAGCGCCATAGATTTTCACGTTGTTCAGCGGGCGAACGTTATCAGCTATTCTTTCCCGCTGACGCTGTGCATTGTCCCAGTGCTGTTGTCCTTTTTGATGGTTGTTCTGCGAGATGTCCACAAACGAATAAATTTCGGGATGGTCAAATGTGGCGTTATGCATGGCATCAGCCAGGTCCCACTTGTCCCACATCTCGGTTGTGTGGACGCGGATGCGGGCCGCTTTGGCCTTTGCCTGGATGTATTGCGACCAATAACTGCCCCACTGCGGTGTTACCGACGTTTCGTTGTCCATACAATAGAGGACATTGCCGAACTTCAGCGAGTAGGAAAGAATTTTGTCAACGAATCGCTGCTGGAACTTTAGCACGGTTTCCTGGTTCCTTTCTGCCGGCACCGACCAGAAAAAATTGTTCTCACGAAGGACGGGGTGGCTGTTGACTTGTTCGGGCAGGCCCGTTTGCGCGGCGGTGTAGTTGATGTTGTTCTTCGGATTGAAGGGATTGACAGCCCAGTTGTCCCGATAGTAGTCAAACGTTGCCCATATTTCTATCTGTAGGATAATATCACGCTGTTGCGTCCACATCAACATATTCCGGAACCGTTTCCAGTATTCTTCGTTCCACTGATTGAGGTCATACTTTCCATTTGCGAGTTTTTTGAACGGTTGGACCTCAAAACCTTTGTCGTTCCGTGAGCTCATGGTGTTACGGATATAGTTGCCGCCCACCGACTTGAGCAGATCCAAGTGCTCTTGAAGGTCTGGAATCTGAAAGAGGCTGTCGTCGACACTTCCCCCCAGCAAAAGTGCCGGTTTGTCGTTATATTGCCAATAGGCCGGATTTTTCCCGTAAATTTCTATTTTCTTTTTCGGTTCCGTCATAGCCCGGGCCGAAAAAGGCCACACAGTGAGGACTGCAAATACTATCAGCAGCAATTTTAATTCTGTCCTGCAACTTCCCATAATATCTCCTTCCAATGACAAGTATGACAATAATATATGTTTTTCTACTCTCTGTATTATATATCCCAATCCATCAATCATCCATTCAAAATCCGGGGATTGGAAATTAGTTGTTCGAGACTCTGTTAATTGTCTTGATTTTCGGTTTTTAGTTTGATACAATACTGTTATTAGAAACTTAATGGAGGAAGGGAAAATTAATCCCTGGCTCGAAATAATAGGTGTTATCTTCGTTGCTTTGTTGGGTGTCCTTTTGGGCAGGCTGTCCTCATGCTTTCGCAAACCCTATTGGGCATGGGGTTATTTAGTGCCCACTATACTCATCTCGATGCTTGTGCTGACCAGGTTCAATAATACACTGTTCTTTACCCCGCCCTTTTCCTGGGTCACAGCCGGGCGGACAAGGTTCATCATTTTAGCTTTTGCCGTTACAATGGGCCTGACCGCACCACTGTCACGTTTGCCTCGAAAATGCGAGAAGATTATAATCTGGGTCGTAATGACTGTAGTTGTTGGATGGTTTTCGGTTATTCCCTTTCTTGTTCCCGCTTTGATTAAGAACGACCTATCGAATCTTAAAACAAATGTCAATTCGAACGGCATTTGCTATCAGAGCACAAATTATACCTGCGGGCCGGCTGCAGCGGTTACGGCCCTTAGAAAATTAGGCTTGTCCGCCAACGAGGGAGAATTAGCTGTGCTTTCTTATACCAGCCCTGTCATGGGTACTCTCCCAACGTGCCTTAGCTCGGCTCTTCAGGAGCGCTACGGTACAGAAGGCCTGAAATGTCAGTATCGTTACTTCGACTCGATTACCCAACTCAGGAATGCAGGCATTACGTTAGCAGTGGTCAAAGATGGTTTTATGAACAGCCATTGTGTTACCGTCCTTGGAGTCTCGGACTATATGGTCACTATTGCAGATCCGGTTGTGGGCAGGATGTTGATGTCACGGGAACAGTTCGAAAAAGTTTGGCGATTTTCCGGCATTGTGCTAAAGCGAGACCCTACACAAAACATCTAATTCGTGTTTTTCGCATCTCTTCGATTCGGGCCAGGATAAACTGTGAAGCATATCTGTCGGTTTGAACCTCTGGCCATAAGTAACGAGCGAGAGGTAACCAGAAACAAAATATGGAATATTACCCCCTCGATTTTGTTTTTTTTCACAAACTGTGACACACAGTTGTCACACTCACAAGAAAAACTGTGGCCAAATCATTCAGAAATGACCATTATTACTTTTATGGCATAATGGCATATTAAACATTGTAGATTCAGAAATCCAATAGCAGATAGAAACCCAGCCGGGCTATTTATCAGGGGGGGAACCCGGCTGAGCTTATTTTTATAACCTGCCGCCGATCCTTAAATGAGCTATCAGTTCAATTATTTCTAAAAACAACGAAAACTGCGAACTCAGTTTTCATAGGTATTTGTATCACATCCCCATTGTATTTGCCATCAAAGATGGAATTTCCGAAGAAATCCTGCGGGTCCATCAGGCGGTAGGAATCACCATCTTTCAAGAAGGGCTTTGCTCTAACTTTAACATTTTTTGCCTTGTCCCAATTGTAAACCACCAAATGCGCGCGATTCCGGTCAAATCGATTGGGCAGAAGAGCAGTCTTTCCGGCCGGACGCTTTTGTTCTATTCTGATGACAAGGTTATCTTCTTTCAAAACCTTTTTGTACCGGTCAATATTCAGAACACCGTTGACTATTGTGTTGTCGCGGATTTCGCAGTTTTCGTTGTACGGTGCATTGTAACCGATTCTCATGTCGATGCCATACAAGAAGTTTTTGAATACGCGAATGTTCTTACTTGGCCTTCCACCGCCAATCAGGAATGGGCCTTTGTTGTAACAGATATTTTCTTCGACAAGAAAGTTATCCACATAAGCATTTTCAGAGCCGTAGGCGTGCATGGTGTAAGAGCCATCGTATCGGCAGCTCATAATGCAATTTGAGATTGTTTTAACGCCTTCTTCATTCTGGGTATAGATGCAATGGCCGTGGCCGCGGTCGGTGCCAATCCAGCCGTTATTGTAGATTATGCAGCCGTAAATTTCGGGATTGATTTCACCTTTCCAACAACTAATGCCCTGGCAGCAATCGTGGATAATCAGGTTTATATACTTGCAATTCTTTCCGCCGTGCATGTGAACGCCGCCCCAGGGTTTGTTAAGGTCCTTTGGGCTTGAGCCGGGGCTGACCGGCTTTTCCGGCGCGGGTTCCGAAACGAATATCTCCAGGTCATGAATCCATACATGAGCGGAGGGACTTTGCACCGACAGGCCACCGTCTATTCTGACTCGTTTGCCGGGTAAAGGGCGGATGTGGATTGGTTTTTCTGCTGTACCTACGAGGCGAATTTCGAAAAGCTCATTTGGGCGACGTTTGTAGGTGCCTTCCAGTAGATAAATCGTATCGCCGGCAGCGATTTTCTGTGTGCCGTCCAGTGCTGTTACGATATCCCAGGGTTTGTCATGTGTGCCGGGATTTGTAGATTTGCCATCAGGTGATACATACCACTGAGATGCTGCACTAACCTGCACCGCCAGGAACAATACAAACAATCCGATGTAATATTTCATTATCATCACCTTGCGTTAGCTCATTCAAATATGCCTTAATCAAAAAAACATAATTAAGATGGCACCAATAGATTAACTAAAATGGCCCTCTGGGGACCTTTGCCCTGCACTTCGGACATTCTTCTTGTTGACTATGCCACAGGGCATAAACGACGCCAGGCACGATCCCAAACAAGAGAAGCGAAATACAAATAAGTATTGATAATACATCTATATGCTTTTTCCGGAATTTTCCCTCGTAACCACACCAAGGGCACCTTAAAGTGAGCCCTCGACCGGGTTCTTCGATAAATGTCATTTCTGAGTTCTCCCAATTCCTTTATTCTAATCGTTTTCTGTAAAGGCGGGTTTGCAGAGCGTTTTTCCATGCGGTCCAGTTTGAGTCGCCCGGCTCGTTCTCAATGGCTATTGTTACCTGGTTTACCTTGGCGTCCAAATTGTCAATATAACAAACCATAAAGGCTTCAGGGGTGGCGGGCAGCTTCGGCGAGCCGAATTCATACTCGCCATGGTGCGAGAGGATGATATGCTCAAGGGCATCCAGTACTGCCTGTTCAATCTGTGTACCTTTTGCTCTGAGCTCATCAGCCTTTTGATTTACCATTAGAACAGTCTTGACGATGTGGCCGATTAGCTGGCCTGAGTCGGTATATGAAAAGGCCATATCGTAGGAGAGTTCTTCGGTCTTTCCCATATCATGAAGAAAGATACCGGTCAGAACCAAATCGGATTGTGCTTTTGGATAAAACGGCAATATCGCAACAGCTATTCGCAGCATATTATGAGTGTGCTCCAGCAGCCCGCCGAGGTAATTATGATGCAGTGCTGTTCCACCCGGCGCTTTGCAGAATTTCTCCATCAGATCGGTATCGGCCAGAAACCGGCCGACCAGCGTTTTTAGCTGTGGATTCTTTATCCGGGCCACAGTATTTTTTATCTCATCGAACATTTTGTCAGTATCTTTGTCGGTTCTGGCCAGAAAATCATCGATACAGACATTCGCCGCATCAACAACA
>Ga0224495_10002471_pt1 | contig 12003 bp, 14 predicted proteins | sample SF_Jul11_sed_USG_FD_168128 | JGI IMG/M metagenome (GOLD analysis project Ga0224495, IMG submission 168128) | Sediment microbial communities from San Francisco Bay, California, United States - SF_Jul11_sed_USGS_4_1 | ecosystem: Environmental > Aquatic > Marine > Sediment | place: USA: California... | reverse complement strand
TTGCCCACTAAAGTGTCCCGTGAGCCAACACACTGAACAAAAGCGATTTTCTTTGGTATCGTTCCATCTGAGGGACGAAGGATTCGTCCGCCATTCGGTCCTGAGGCGCTCAAGATTCGTTCAAATTCAATGCTTGATACGACATTGGGCAATCGCCCATACCCATACATGCTCTTCAATCGGGGGTTGAACTCCTCAAAACCCGGAGCAAGAATGATTGCCCCTACATTGAGCTCTAGCGTCTCGGGCTTTTGATCGAAATCAACGGCTTCCGCTTTGCACGTTTGCTTGCACAAGCCGCATTTGAGGCAGTTCTCGTCGTCGATGGCATATTTGAGAGGAACAGCCTGCGGGAACGGAACGAAGATGGCTTTTCTGACGCCTAGCTTTTCATCGAACTCGTTTGGCACTTCAACTGGGCAGTGTTGAGCGCAGACGCCGCAGCCAGTACATTTGCTGACGTCGACGAATCTTGGCTTCTTGGCGACTTTGACCTTGAAATTGCCAGCTTCGCCTTCAACTTGCTCAAGCTTTGCATACGTAATCAGTTCGATGTTGGGGTGTCGACCTGCGCCTACGAGTTTTGGCGCCAGGATGCACATTGAGCAGTCGTTTGTTGGAAACGTCTTGTCCAGTTGCGCCATGGTTCCTCCGATGCTTGGAGATTCATCTAGAAGGTACACTTTGAATCCTGCATCGGCTAGGTCCAGTGAGGCTTGGATTCCGGCGATGCCGCCGCCGACGACGAGTGTTGCGCCAACTGTCTTGCTCATTCCTCTGGTCCTCCCTGATCACCTTGAACGTGTTTGATAAAGCATTTCAACTGCCTTTCTGACAGCTTCCTTTTCCCCATGTACAATGAGGTGTACGCTATTTTCTTGCTCAACGGAAACGCCGAGCTGCTTTGAGATTTCCTCGGCTTTCTCCCTTTCAATAGGCCTAGGGAGGGTCACTCTTGTCCAGCCAGTTCCATTCTCCTTGGGTAGTCCAGGAATGAATGTGGGCCCTGTTGAAGGGCCTTCTCTAAGTTCGCCTCTCTCAGCTCGATCTATTTCATCTATCCAATCTCTCGCGTATTCTTCTGAGACATACAGAGCAGACGTGACCAGATCCCGTTTAACTTGCTCGAGGCTGTGCCTCAAGTCTGGCAATCGTTTGTTCGCCAATTCAATGTCGCAGTCCGGACAAGCGTTAATGCGAACGAGGTTGATGAGAGTTCGACAATTTCTCAAATCCCTTGCATATTCGGGACTCACATTGACGCCTTTACGCGTCATATCCCCGAAAAGCCTGACCAAGACCCACCAGATTTGCTCGGAACGTTGAAGTGCGGCGTTTATGTATGTTCTTGTGCTTTCTACGACCGGCTGGGTCACCGTTGAAACAGGAATCAACTGTGCGGAAGAAGCGGGTTGAACCCTTAAAGGCGCTTGAGCAACTGCTTCGTTCCTTCTCGACAGCTCTTCTAGACGCAGTCGGATTGATTCGGCTACGAATTCAGAGATGCTTCTGTATCTGCCTGTTCTTTTCAGCAGATTCCTTATTTCCTCAATCAGTTCTTCTCTGATGCTTATAGTTGCCCAATCTGGCATCTGGCATCCTCTTTTGGGATTTGACTTACGGTATCCTTAACTCAAACATAACATATATATAATTCGCACATAATTATCTTACTTCTATTTACATATAAGTAGAAGGTCTCGTGATGGAAAGCCGCAAACTGCAACGAGTCGGATACTCAACCTACAGCGTATCGCTCCCCAAAAACTGGGTGAAAGAAGCAGGTTTGAAACCAGGCGACATCGTCATGCTGCACCAAGAAAAGGACGGATCGCTGAAACTCGTTCCTGGCAACTTGGTTGAGCGAAAGGTGCAGAGCGAGGAATGCGTCATCAACTCTGATCTTTGCACAGACCCTGGGATGTTGGAGAGGATAATTGTGGGCAATTACACTCTAGGATTGGATTTCTTCAGTGTTATTTCTTCATCACGGATCAGCAGAGGACATATTGACGAAATTCGAAAGATTGCACATAGACTCATGGGTCTAGGCATAGTCCAAGAAACGCCCGAGCGAATAGACCTTCAATGCTCTGTTGATCCGACAAAATTCAAACTGGACATGCTGATGAGACGGCTTGTTGTCATCGCATCGACCATATACACTGAAGCCATGCAAGCATTAGTTGAATCGGATAGAGAATTAGCTGAAGACGCTATACGACGCGAAGATGAGGCAGACATGATGTACTGGTTGGCTATTCGCTTGTTGCTCTCAGCCCAACGTGACCGAATGGTCGCTGACAAGATTGGCTTAGGAGAGCCTTCTCACATTCTCTATTATGCACTGATTTCAAGATACCTTGAAGTCATTGCCGACCATTCTGAAAACATAGCCAGAAGAGCCATCGAGTTCAAAAGCTATGAACGCAAGGGCGGCAAGCAGGCCATGCGAGACATAGTCAGCCTTAGCGAACTAGCACACAACGTCTTCCTGAAGGCCATGGACTGCGTCTTCACCGGCAGCATTGATGTGGCCAACAACGTTCTAGAGATTACCGAAGTAATAGGAAGGGAGCATGAACGCTTGATGAAGGAATCGCCCGAACTTCCAGTCTTGCGCACAGTGATTCTTGAACTGGCTAGGATAGCCGACACAGGCGCGGGAATCGCGGTCATCGCGATCAACAAAGCGCTTGAGAAATCAAGCAAAATATGCACATTGAGACCAGCTTTGTCGTGAGTCTTCTAGTGTTAGGTTTGCGCTAAGCTTAGCGCATGGAAGTCCAAAGGCATATTAGGTCCCGCATCTTCTATTTGATCACCAATTTAGCAGCAAAGATTATGAATAGGAGAGAGTTTGTTGAGCGAGCTAGACCTGAATTTCATGAGTGATATTGCGGGCACTCCCAGAGGCAACGGCATTCTCGTGTGCATTCAATGCGGAAGATGCTCAAGCGGCTGTCCCGTGGCAAGACTTACCAGCGAACACAACCCAAGACGGCTAATGGAAATGGTGATTCTCGGGCTGAGAAAGGATGTTCTGTCTACCCAACTACCTTGGTATTGCCTATCATGTTTCACATGCTTGGATCGATGTCCTCAAGGCGGCGACGTGGGAGATGTGATGTTTGCTATCAGAAACCAAGCCGTAAAGCAAGGCAATATGCCCGCTGGTGTTGCTGCTCAAGCCAAAGCCTTGTACGAAACAACGCGCGTCATCAACCCAATACGATCCGCTATAGACAAAAGGGCAAGCTTGGGACTAGGGCAACTGGACAATGAGAGTCTTGGCGATGTCCAGAAAATACTGAAGCGCACTGGAATGGATAAACTCCTCCCGCCAACTTGAGATGGTGAAAAAACATGAAGTATGCATTCTTTTTGGGCTGCTTGATACCGGCAAGAGAATTGAGCTACGAGGTTTCAGTGAGGAAGACCATGCCAGAATTGGGCGTTGAACTTGTCGACATGAAGGGGGCAAACTGTTGTGCGCCTTTCAGCATTCAATCAGTTGACTATTACAGTTGGCTTGCCTTGGCTGCGCGAGATCTTTGCATTGCCGAAGAAATGGGCTTGGACATAATGACGCTGTGCAATGACTGCTACGAATCATTGCTGATGGTAAACAATCTGCTGAAGAAGAACCCTGAGCTCAAGGACAAGGCCAATCAAATTCTCTCAGAAGTCGGCAAGGAATACAAGGGAAAAGTCGAAGTCAAGAACCTAGTCGACGTGCTCTATGGCGACGTTGGCATCGACAAGGTGAAGAACGCGATAAAAGAACCCATCGATGGACTGAGGGTTGGAGCGCAGCCTGGTTGCCATTTGACGAAGCCTAAGCGCATACACTTCGAATTGTTGCGAGGTTTCAAAGAGCTGGACGAATTGATACAAGCCACCGGGGCTGAGTCTGTTCCATACGAACGCAAGGAAATGTGCTGTGGAGGTCCATTGCGTGACATCAACGATGACTTGTCGAGAAGCATATCGCGAGAGAAGTTAAGAGCGCTCAAAGACTCTGAAGTTCAGGCAATAGCCACTGTGTGCCCATTCTGCTTTTTGCAGCTTGACCTAGGTCAGCTAGAAGTGAAGCGTCATTTCAACGAGGAATTCAACCTGCCAGTCGTGCATTTCATTGAGCTTCTGCGAATGGGGATGGGCATGAAACTTGAAGATTGGGAGATCAAGTCACATAGGATTCCGATAACAGACCTGTTCAAGGGGAGATTGTAGGAGGAAAAAGAAATGGTCAACAAATCTGTTATGGTAGTAGGCGGCGGCATTGCAGGCATTCAAGCATCTTTGGATCTGGCAAACAGAGGATACAAGGTATATCTGGTCGAAAGATCGCCTAGCATAGGCGGCAGAATGGCTCAGCTCGACAAGACTTTCCCAACGATGGACTGTTCAATGTGCATTCTAGCGCCAAAAATGATCGAGTGTTCCCATCATCACAACGTCCAGTTGCTCTCATACTCTGAGGTCAAAGCCGTAAAAGGCACCACAGGAGACTTCGTCGTCACAGTTCTTCGAAAACCAAGATACGTTGACATCACCAAATGCACAGGCTGCAACATATGCGCTGAACACTGTCCCGTTGAAGTGCCAAACGAATTTGATGAACAGTTGGGCACTCGCAAAGCTGTCTATATGCCGTTTCCACAAGCCGTGCCCAGAGCCATGACTGTTGACAAAAACAACTGCATCGAATGCGGACTCTGCATAAAGATGTGCCAAGCAGGCGCCGTGGACTTGAAACAACAGCCACAAGAGGAAGACTACAATGTGGGCGCAATAATTGTTGCCACGGGCTTCGACATTTTTGACGCTTCGCAGATTCCGACTTATGGATATGGGCGCTACAAAAACGTGGTCACGTCCTTGGAACTGGAGCGACTATTGTGTGCCTCAGGTCCAACAGGTGGGCATTTGATAAGACCTTCTGATGGCAAAATACCTAGGACTATAGCGTTCATCCAGTGTGTTGGTTCACGTGACCGTCGATTCGGCGCCACGTACTGCTCTAGCATTTGCTGCAAATACTCGGTGAAAGACGCCGTTCTCATCAAGGAACATGAACCCAACACGACAGTTAGCATATTCTACATTGACATGCGAGCGTTCGGTAGAGGCTTTCAGGAATTCGTTAACAGAGCTAAGAGCGAATATGGTGTGCGCTTCGTCCGTAGTAGTCCAGGGGAGATCTTGGAGGATCCAGCCTCGAAGAATCTGAGAATATGGTATGAAGACACCGTGGCTGGCCGTATAGAGAACGCTGAACTCGATCTTGTAGTGCTGTGTCCAGCGCTCATACCTAGCAAGGGTTCAGGTGATTTGGCCAAAGTGTTGGGCGCCGAGGTTGATCAATACGGGTTCTTCAAAGCTGCCGATCTCATAACCAGTCCCGTTGACACAACAGTGCAAGGGATATTTGTCTGCGGCTACGCTCTCGGACCCAAAACAGGCGATATTCCAGACTCGATAATGCAGGGGAGCGCAACAGCAGCTCGAGTAGCCGAAGTTCTAGAAGGGAGCGCGTAAAAAAGTGACTGAACAAGAGCCAAAAATCGGCGTTTTCCTATGCCATTGCGGAGTCAACATCGGCGGAGTAGTAAACATACCAGAAGTTGTCAAGTACGCTCAGACATTGCCCAATGTGGCTTACGCCGAGGCCAACATCTACACTTGTTCAGAAGCAGGACTGGCATCGATAAGAGAGAACATAAAGAAGCAAGGATTGAACCGCGTTGTTGTGGCGTCTTGCACTCCTAGAACACATGAACCCCTGTTCAGATCAGCTTGCCGAGAAGCAGGCTTGAACCATTATCTTTTCGAGATGGCAAACATACGCGAACATTGCAGCTGGGTTCACAAGCAGCAGCCTCAAAGAGCAACAGAAAAGGCAAAAGACCTAGTCAGAATGGCGGCGGCTAGAGCCACGTGGCTTGAGCCTCAGGAAGAACCCTCACTTGAAATCAAGGACACATCGTTGGTTGTAGGCGGCGGCATAACAGGCATGACAGCTGCGCTAAGCCTCGCTAATCAGGGCTTCAAGGTATATCTAGTTGAGAAGGAACCTGAATTAGGCGGTAACTTGCTTCATCTGCATAAGCTGTATCCGACCATGCAGGATACGAAGGAAATCCTCGAGCCTACAATAAGATCCATAAATGCAAGCGACAAGATCGAAACTTTGCTCTCAACAACAGTTGCAGACGTTAAAGGCTACGTTGGCAGCTTCAAGGTCACCTTGGCTAGAGCCGAGGAAAAACGAGAGATTGAAGTCGGAACTATTCTTGTCGCGTGTGGCGCGGCGAATTACACACCTCCTAAAGGGCTGTACCAATACGAAATCTATCCAAACATCATGACTCAGATGCAGCTTGATGAATTGCTGAAAACAGGCAAAGTGACGAAGCCACCTGAAAGAGTTGTAATGATTCAGTGCGTTGGCGCTAGAAAAGGCGAGATCCGTGCTATGGATCTTGCTGGCTTTCCAAAGTCTGACACAGCAAGGCTGCTGGCCAAAATCCTCAAAGCGAAAAAGGAGGAAGGTTGGCCCTACTGCTCCAAAGTCTGCTGCATGAACGCCATCAAGAACGCTATGCTTGTGAAGGAGAAGTTTCCGAAAGCCGACGTAATGATTCTGTACGGCGATGTCAGAATATACAAGGAATATGAAGACTTCTATTCTCGAGCACGGGAAAGTCAAGTCAAATTCGTCAAGCACATTGAAGAAGTACCTCCCGAAATCGCCCAAGCGCCTGATGGCAGGCTCCTAGTGACCGCTTATGATGCTCTCTCGGGCCAAGAAATCAAGCTTCCATGCGACTGGGTTATCTTGTCGACGCCTATGATTCCACGCAAGGAAGAAGTGATTCTGGCACGAATGCTCAAGGTTCCCATAAGCTCTGACGGCTTCTTGATGGAAGCTCATGTTAAGCTCAGACCGGTGGACACACAGATTGACGGCGTGTTCGTGGCGGGAGCTGCTTCTGGACCCAAGGATGTTCCTGAATCTGTAGTTTCAGCAATGGCTGCGGCTGCAAGAGCTGGCACACTCATGGCTAACAAGCAGATGACAACTGAAGCATTAACCTCGGTTGTGGACGAAGAACAGTGCATCGGTTGCGGTCTGTGCGAAGAAATCTGCGTTTATGGTGCGCATTACGTGGAGGAAGGCACGTCTCACACTATAGCTGCGCTTTGCCGAGGATGCGGAGCATGCGCTGCTGAATGTCCAAGAAGAGCAATCACGATGCAGCATTATTCTGACGACCAGATTCTTGCGCAGGTGAAAGCCGCGTTAATGGAGGAATCATAAGGTGGAACAAGCTAAGCTTGAGCAGAAAGAGTTCGAGCCTGTGATCTTGGCCTTCTGCTGCAATTGGTGTAGCTACGCAGGCGCGGATTTGGCTGGAACAAGCCGATTCGAATACCCAACTAACGTGAGAATAATACGTGTGATGTGCAGCGGGCGCATCGATCCAACGTTTATTCTCTCGGCTTTCAGATGGGGCGCTGATGGCGTGTTGATCACTGGCTGCCATCCAGGAGACTGCCATTACGTTCAAGGGAACTACATGATGGAAAGACGTTTCGCCTTCCTGAAAGAAGCAATGAATCAGCTAGGGATCGAGCCAGAAAGACTCCGATTAGAGTGGATTTCCGCGGGTGAAGGCGAGAAATTCGCAGCGCTGATCCGAGACACAACTCAGAGAATCAAGCAGATGGGTCCAAATCCCCTGAAGACAGCGTAACAAGTGAAAGACGCGGTCTAGATGAAATCAGCAGGGCTAGTGGTCGGCGCTGGAGTAGCTGGAATCCAAGCGGCACTTAGGCTTGCCGACCAGGGTTTCACGGTTTATCTCGTTGAAAAGAACCCGAGTGTAGGCGGCAGAGTGGCACAGCTAAGCAAGATTTATCCCGAACTTGATTGTGCGTCGCAGACTTGGACTCCTAGGATGATTGAGGTCGCGAAACATCCTAACATTAAACTGCTCACGTATTCTGAAGTCAAAGACATACGCCGCCAAGGAGACATCTTCAAGGTAAAGATTCTGAAGAAGCCCAGATTCGTAGACGAAAACAAATGTACTGGCTGCGGCGTCTGCGCTCAACACTGCCCAGTTGAGATCGCCAACGATTTCGATGAGCGAATCGGCGTCAGAAACGCCATCTACGTTCCCTTTCCAAACGCTGTCCCGCAAGTTTACACCATAGATAGAGAACACTGTTTGAAATGCGGATTGTGCCAGAACGTTTGCATGAGCAAAGCAGTCGATTTTCAGCAACGCCCCGAGACAATTGAAGTTGAAGCTGGAGCAATAATCGTCGCTTCAGGCTTCAACCCGTTTGATCCAAGAAAACACGATGAGTACAGCTTCAGCAGGTACGACAACGTGATTACCGGTCTCACACTTGAGAGACTGCTGAGCCTTTCCGGACCCACTGGAGGGCATGTTCTCAGGTTATCCGATGGCAAAATACCTAAGAGGATCGCGTTTATCCAATGCGTAAGCCCGGGAAACCCTAAATCTGGCAAGATCTACTGCTCTGAAGTGTGCTGTATGTACGCTACAAAACAGGCAGAGCTATTGAAAGAATTGATCCCGGACGCTGACATCACTATCTATTATGCTGAACCGCTAGTTAGCGACGAAAGATTCGAGGAGTACTACAAGAAAGCTAAGACTGAATATGGCATAAAGTGCTTTAAGACTAGACTGACAGAGGTTGTTGAGAAACCTACACATAACTTGCTGATACGTGCTGTGAGCGAGTCTGGCAAACCCATTGAGCATGAGGCGGATATGGTTATCTTGTCAACTGGTCTTGTGCCTTCCGCAAGTGATTTCGTTGATGCCCTTCGGCTCAAGTTGGATGATGGCGGCTTCTTTGAAGCAGTCGATTCCGACAGCAACGCGATCCAGACTAGCACTGAGGGAGTGTTTGTGGCGGGAGCCGCTGAGGGGCCAAAGGACATTGCCAAATCGGTCAAGCAGGCTGACGCCGCAGCTCTCAAGGCATCTGCGTATCTCAGAAAATTGGGCGAGGTTAAAACAACACCGACCAGACGTTCATGATAGAGGGCGGGGGTGATAGGCGGCTTGAGTGAAAAGAAAAAACTAGCTAAGAAGACTGACGCAGCAATTGAAGCGTTCAAGACTGAGCGACTTCGATGGGTGCTTGGAATATCGCAAGTTGGACCCAAAGTGGACGAACAGAAGTACAAGGCTGTGTCATCGAAGATCATGAAAGACGAGATAGACCGTCAAATGATCATCGGTGAAATAAAGGAGAAGGGTCCAAGAACGATCAAGGAATTGTCAGAAGCTACGAAGCTGAACACAAAGGAAGTGTTGCGACACATTATCGCTTTGAGAAAGATCGGAATAGTCTCTGAGGCCGGCGAGAAGGAAGGCGGATATCTCTACAAAGCCTCAGAATAATCTCTTTTTCTACAGCTTATCGATGCAGCTTGGGTGCACATCGCCCGGATAGTCATGATGGTACAAGTATATTTTGTTCTCTTCCAAGTCAACTTCCACGCGGTCGTGGGCTCTTTGACGAGTGAGCAGGTTTGAGTAGCTGTCATAATCGTTGATCTGGACTGTTTTCAGTATCTGCTCTTCGGCTCTGATCGGTTTGTCGCAGACTTCACAGAGTTTCTCGGTTACGCGAATCTCTGTAAAGGTCTTGCCTTTCATCTCCTCAAAGCCCACTGTCGACAGCGCTCTTCTCAAGTTCGCTCACTTCCCATAATGGTTGGAGCTATTCGTTAATCAGTTTTTTCACCGTGGCCAGATTTGGTTGCCAGCTTCAGAGCAAGTTCTGCAGCTTTTGGCAGCGATTGCTTCACTGAATCGGACAGTCCTACACTGACAGATTCAGGCATTCGTTCAGCTTGGCACGCGACGATGATGATGTGGATTTTCATCTGGTCTCTCAGCTCCTTTAGGAGATTAGATGATGGGAAGAAATGCATAGAGAAATCAACAAGCTTGCTGGCAGGCAACTCGTCAATTGAAAGCTCGAATACTTCGCCGGGCTTCTTCTTCAGATCAACTGCGTCAAGTATCACTATTCTTTGCGGTTTAGTCTGGCTCAATGCTACGTTGAAAAGTATGTCTCCCGAGCCGATTCCCACGTCCATTACATAGACGTCTTCGGGAATGTCACAGTTTTTCAGCATGTACTCCACAGCTGATGGACCGAAACCGTCATCTCCGAACAGAACGTTGCCTACTCCTAGAATCAAAACGCGCTTCTTGACGTATTCAGGAACGATATGCTCAGACGTTGTTGGTCCCGGCCAGCAGTATGAATAAGACTGACCAACTGTTTATTTCGGTTTCCCAAGTAGATTCATGGGAAAACGTTTTCGAATGACAATGCATCGCTTAGGTTTTGTGCTTCATCCTTCGGGCAAGCCGTAGACAAGTTGGTTGTCTCTTTCGCCTGCTATGGCGACTTTCCCGAACTGCCGCATGGCAATCATGTGTTTGAACAGCTTTTCTTTGTCGATGCCGGTGACTTTCGACAGTTCATCGAGTGTTTGTGGACCCTGATTTTTGATCTGGTTCAATATTAGGCTTCGTTCTCTAGAGCGTTCCTGCATTTCTTTGGCTTTTTCAGGTGATATCTTCGGTTTCTCAGCCATGCCGCTTCCCTTGCCACGAGATTAATCAGCATACGATAGGCGGTATATAAGAATAACTTAGTCTGTTTCTGCAAAAATTTATTAGCACAGCCTCGGCGCATAGATAGCCTTGAGTGATGCAGTTTGGTATCAGCGTATATCATGATGAAAATGCAAGTGGGAATGGACGATCAAGTGCTTGCTGAAATCAAGAAGCTAGAGCAAGTGAAGGAAGCCGACGCCACCTATGGCTCCTATGACCTCGTCATTAAAGTGAGTTTCAAGACTATCGAAGACTTGGACAGATTCATCTTCGAGAAGATACGTCGAATCAAGGGCATAAATGAAACTTCGAGCATGATAGTGGCGAAACAAGTAAAGTAGGTTTGGGCTGAGTTTTTCTTTTTATCCGATTTCCAATGGTTCGAAGTGGTGGTGCTCGATTTTTTCCTTTTCGCAGAGTTCCAGGATCTTTGCAACTGCTTTAAGGTCAAGGCTCTTGATCTTCTGTTCTGATGGTCCTGTGACCTCCAGGATGAGGCCTGTGCCTGAGACGCCGCAGCAGGCGTAGACATTCTTGTAGAGGTTGATATGGTATTTTGGTGGTACGCCGATTTCGTCAACTGCCCTTTTGGCTTTCTCAATCAGATAGTCAAGGCTTGGACCTGATGCTTTTATGAAGTAGCATTCACGGCAACTGACTTTTGCCATGGCTCCGCCCTCTCAATATGAATATGCTCAGCAGTCATTCATATTGTTTGTTTCCTAATAAAATTCACTGCAGAGCTAGAAATGAGAGAATGAATGTGGAGTTCTTTGGCTTGTGAGGGTGCTACATAGCTTCCTTCAAGAGTTCCAAAATGTCTCGGACGACTATTTTGTTTTCGACGTCTAGTACTTTGATGGCGTCTTCCAAAGTGGTCACGCAGAATGGGCACGCTGTGGCTATGACTTCAACACCGAGATCCAGTGCTTCTTTGACTCTGTCTACGCTTGGTCTCCTCTCTGGAACTGCATCTTCTGTCCATGTTCTACCAGCTCCGCCCCCGCAGCAGAAACTGCTCTCTCTATTTCTCTTCATTTCAATGAGTTCTAAGCCTTTTACTGATTGCAGGATATGTCTGGGTGGGTCGTATATTTGGTTGCGTTTGCCGAGGAAGCAGGGATCGTGATAGGCGACTCTCTTCTGGACTGCTTTCGGCAGCTTCAGCTCTCCTTTATCGAGTTTCTCAGCGACGAACTGTGTGTAGTGTTGAACGTTGAGTTTGGCGTCGCTGTAGGGTTTGTCGTTCTTGAAGGTGTTGTAGCAGTGTGGTGACAATGTCACGATTCTGTTAGCTTCGAATTTTCCCAATGCA
>Ga0224495_10002470_pt1 | contig 12004 bp, 8 predicted proteins | sample SF_Jul11_sed_USG_FD_168128 | JGI IMG/M metagenome (GOLD analysis project Ga0224495, IMG submission 168128) | Sediment microbial communities from San Francisco Bay, California, United States - SF_Jul11_sed_USGS_4_1 | ecosystem: Environmental > Aquatic > Marine > Sediment | place: USA: California... | reverse complement strand
ATCCCCCTGGATATCGTTCACGAGGATAGTCACCTGGCCGTGATCAACAAGCCGGCCGGAATGGTCACCCACCCGGGGGCGGGCAACTATTCGGGTACGCTGGTGAACGCCCTGATGTATCATGTCAGAGACCTGGCGAGCGGGTCGGCCGTGGAGCGCCCCGGAATTGTCCACCGTCTTGACAAGAACACCTCGGGGTTGCTGCTGGTGGCCAAGAGCGACACCGCCTACCAGCAACTTCAAAAGAGCATCCAGAGGCGAGAAGTTCAACGCACTTACCTGGCCCTGGTTTGCGGGCATCTGGCCGAGGACAGGGGTGTCATCGACCGACCGATCGGCCGGTCAATAAAAGACCGCAAGAAAATGACGGTGACAACGGTCGCCAGCCGGGAGGCGATAACGCAATTCGAACGCCTGGAGCGCTACCGCTCCTATGATCTGCTGGAGGTTGGTCTGTTGACAGGCCGCACGCATCAGATCCGGGTGCATTTTTCCCACCTGGGGCATCCCGTCTTCGGTGATCCGGAGTACGGCGGCCGCCACAAGTGGGTGCGGGGGCTGTTCGCGCCGGAACGGCCGCTGGCCAGAAAGATGCTTGAGATTATCGATCACCAGGCGCTGCATGCCCGGCGGCTGGCGTTTGACCACCCCGTCACCGGGGAGCGGATCGAACTGGAGGCTGATCTGCCGGCTGATTTTGAAGAACTGCTGGAGTTGCTCAAACGGGAGGGGATATAATCGCTCTCGAGATGTCGGCTGACATCGAATTATATCCTCTCGGAAAGTGCGGCGAGCCGCCACTAAGTGATTTTTCGCAGCACCAGAATCATACGCCAGGCCTTCTTGCTGTTGTCAAAGGGCTGGTTGACGTTGATATCGCCGTAGGCGGCGGCAATCTCAAAGCGATTTGAGAGGCGTATAAGGGCGCGAATCAATCCATAGCCGACATTCCGTATATGGTCGGGGCCGGCGACAGTTTCCGTCCGGCCGTCTTTCTCGTAAGTCATTTTGACGGTTTCGCTGTCGACCTCGGTGATAGGGTCAAAAGTGCGGTCAATGCCCCATTCGGTGTGCACCTTGAGGCCGTCTTTTTCGATATCCCAGATGAAGTTTCTTTCGTCCGGCGAAGAATCGAAGACATCACGGGGGTGGGGCAGTTCGGCGATATAGATGCCCTGGTCGACGAGGTTGTCGGCGACGCTGTCGAAGTGTGCCAGGATATCGTCGTTGGAGAGAAGGTAACCGAAGGTGGCCATCATGCAGACGGCCAGGTCAACCGGGTGGGGCAGCTTGAACTGGCGAAAATCCTCCTCGAGGGTGGTGCAGTCGAGTTTTTCTTCGGCGCATTTGCGCCGGGTATAGGCGACCATCTCGGGCGAGAGGTCAACGCCGTAGGATTTTACGCGGCGGCGGGCGAATTCCCGGCAGTACTGGCCGGGGCCGCAGCCGAGTTCCACCATCGATCTTACATGCCGCAGGCCGGCTTTCCGCGCGGCTTCCTGCAGGAAGTCGACGGCCAGGCCATAGTCGCGAAAACTGAAGGCGACCTCGTAAATCTCGGGGAGAACGTAGGGAGAATAAGCCATTTTGGCGGCCTCCTGTACAATTATGATTGACATAACGGAGCGGCAAACCGGCCCCGTGTGCCTGCGTATTATAAAGGGCGGGGAGTACCCGGCACAACCTCAAATGTGTGTGGGCTAGTTTGTTGACAATTGCATTTGCCGGTCGTATATATGGTTATGCCTGACAACAAGAAGAAAACGCCCATCAGCTACGCCGACAGCGGGGTTGATATCAAGGCCGGGGAGGAAGCCGTGGAGCGCATCAAGGGGCTGGCGGCGGCTACTTTCAATGAACAGGTTCTGGCCGGTCTGGGCTCATTCGGCGGTCTTTTCGAACCCAACCTGGCCGGACTTAAGGCCCCCGTGTTGATTTCGTCTACGGACAGTGTCGGCACCAAGGTCAAACTGGCTTTCATGACCGGCATCCACAATACGGTGGGGGAGGACCTGGTCAATCATTGCGTCAATGATATCCTCGTGCACGGCGCCAGGGGGCTGTTCTTTCTGGATTACATCGGGATCGGCACGCTCAAGCCGGAAGTGGTGGCGGAGATAGTGGAAGGTCTCAGTCGCGGCTGCAAGAACGCCGGCGTGGCCCTGATTGGCGGGGAGACGGCGGAGCTGCCGGGTTTCTACAAGCCGGGGGAGTATGACCTCGTCGGTTTCGTGGTCGGCGTGGCGGAGAAGAGCCGCATTGTCAACGGCTCTGGGATAAGGGAGGGGGATGTGTGCCTGGGCCTGCCGTCGAACGGTCTGCACACCAACGGCTACACGCTGGCGCGCAAAGTCGCCTTTGAGATCGCCGGGCATAAGCCAGACGATCATGTCGACGAGCTGGGCATGAGCATCGCCGAAGCGCTTATGAAAGTTCACCGCTGCTACGCCGATATAATCCACCCGCTGCTCGGGAAATATGATATCCGAGGCATGGCGCATATCACCGGGGGCGGTATCGTCGGCAACCTTATCAGGATTCTTCCCGACGGTCTGGCGGCAGAGATCGTCAAGAGTTCCTGGACGCCGCCCGTCATATTCGACTACCTGCAGAAAGTCGGCAATATCGACCCGGACGATGTCTATTCGGCATTTAATATGGGAATCGGCTATATCCTGGTGGTGCCGGCGGAGCGGGCCGGGGAGGTCATGGATAGCATCAGCCGGACAGGTGAAGAGGTTTTCCGCATCGGCCGAATTAAGAAGGGGAGGAAGGCTGTCAGGCTGATCTGAGCGGCCAGGCTCCGACAGGTTAGGTATGGTTCTCCTTTGTATTCTCGACGGTTTTGGGCTGCGGCAGGCAGCTGCGGACAATGCCATAGCGGCGGCCCGCAAACCCGTATATGACACCCTCGTCAAGGTTTGTCCGTTCACGCGGATTGATGGTTCGGGCCTGGCCGTCGGTCTGCCGGAAGGACAGATGGGCAACAGCGAGGTGGGGCACCTCAATCTCGGCGCCGGGAGAGTGGTTTACCAGGAGATCACGCGGATAGACAAGGCCATCGAAACGGGGGAGTTTTTCGAGAACGAAGTCTTGAGCGGGGCCATGGAAAGAGTGGCGTCGCGCGACCGAGCCGTGCACCTGTTTGGACTGGTCTCGGACGGTAAAGTTCATTCGTCGCTCCACCATCTCTATGCGCTGGTCGAGTTGGCCAGGAAGAAGGGTGTCAAGCAACTTTATCTGCATGCCTTCATGGACGGCCGCGATACGCCGCCGAGGTCGGGGCGGGATTACGTGGCCCAGGTTATCCGGAAGTTTGGCGAGATCGGCCTGGGCCAGGTATCGACGGTGTGCGGTCGGTATTACGGAATGGATCGGGACCGTCGCTGGGAACGCACCGACCGCGCCTTCCGGGCGATCGTATACGGCGAGGGCCGCAAGTACAGCGACCCCATCGAGGTCATCGGCATTTCTTACGTCAACGATATTACCGACGAGTTCATCATTCCGGCGGTGATCGATCTCGGGGATCCGTCCCGCGGACGGGTCGCCGACGGTGACGCCTGCATCATGTTCAATTTCCGCTCGGACCGGGCCCGCCAGTTGTCGTATATGCTGAGTGGTCACGACATCAAAGGATATCCGCACCCGGAGCATCCCGAGATTGAATTGATAACGATGACGAAATTCGATATCAACCTGTACCAGGCCAAGGTAGCTTTCTACCCGGAGCGTTTGAAGAACCTTCTCGGCGAGGTTCTCTCGGCAGCGGGCAAGAAGCAGTTGCGCACGGCCGAGACGGAGAAGTATCCGCACGTGACCTTTTTCTTCAACGGTGGCATCGAGCAGCCCTTTGGGGGGGAAGAACGCGATATGATCGCTTCACCGAAAGTGGCCACCTACGATCTGCAACCGGAGATGTCGTCGGTTCTGGTTACCGACAACGTGGTGCAGCGCATCAACTCCGGCACCTTTGACTTCATTCTCGTGAACTACGCCAACTGCGACATGGTGGGACACACGGGAGTGTTCGAAGCCGCCCGGACGGCCGTAGAGGCGGTCGACAAGGCACTGGGACGGGTTATCGAGGCCGTGAAAAAGCAGAGCGGGGTAGCGCTGGTGACGGCGGACCATGGTAACGCCGAGATGATGGTCGATCCGGCCACGGGAGGGCCGTGGACGGCGCACACCACTAACCTGGTACCATTCATTCTCTTCGACCCCTCGGGCAAGGCCGGTGACCCGACCAGGATAAAACTTCGCCAGGGCGGAGTGCTGGCCGACGTCGCTCCCACTGTTCTGGATATCATGGGACTGGAGCAACCGCCGGAGATGACCGGGGAAACCTTAATCGTGAGAGGCTAATCCTCTGACTTCTGTTGTCAACGCTGTCGGGCGGTTTATCCTCCCGGACGACGTGGCGGTACGCAAGCGACGACTGGAGTTGATGATCTGGTCGTTTTTGTTATCCCTGTCATTCTATCCGGGAATTTTCGGTTTCCTGGCGTGGTTTTCGCTGGTCAGGCCGCTGGCCATCATATCTTCGCTGAAAGGTTCCGAAGCATTTCGCGCCTCGTATTTTTTCGGATTCTTTTTCAGTTTATTCTCGTTGTACTGGGTGGCCCTGGTGACGCCGCCCGGGATGATTTCGGCCGTTGTCATCGTGGCTTTCTACTACGCCGCGATATTGACGGTATTCAACAAGCTGTTTCAAATCAGGTCTGGTCTGGGTATCGTCGCATTGCCCATGCTGTGGGTGGGACTGGAATACTTCCGGACGCTTTCGCAGTTCGCGTTTCCATGGTCCGATTTGGGGTACTCGCAGGCGCATTACCTGTACATTCTGCAGATTGCGTCGGTCATTTCCGTTCACGGGCTGTCTTTCCTGATAGTGACGGTCAACCTGCTTCTGTGGCAGGTGTTTAGAAAGACACTTTCCGCCGAGAGGCGGCTGACGTCACTTCTTGCGTCGCTGGCAATCGTGCTGGCTTTGCTGTCGTTCGGCTGGATTGTCATGCCGCAGTATCCGATCGAGGGCGATTACCGGGTGGCGTTACTGCAGGGGTCGGTGCCGCTGGAGGTGAAATGGGCTCCGGGCAACCGCAACCACAGTCTGCGTTTGTATGATTCCCTGGCGCAGACAGCGGCCGGGGACAGCATCATACTGTACATCTGGCCGGAAACGTCAGCACCCTGCTATCTCTCCAACGACTGGGGCTGCCGCCGGGCCGTCGGCGATATTGTCCGCCGCAGCGGTGCCTATCATCTCGTGGGGGCCCTGGGCGCCACTTTTATAAACGACACTGTTGCCGAACACTACAATTCCTGCTATCAGTTCAATCCCAACGGACGGGTGGACAGGCGCTATGATAAAGTAAAGCTGGTGCCTTTTTCGGAGCAGGTGCCTTACCAGGACTGGGTGCCTTTTATGAAGCAGGAATTTTTGCGAAAGTACCTCACCTTCATCGACACCTACGATATCCAGTGGTGGTCGGATTTCCGTCCGGGTGACGACAGTTCGCTGGTGTTCGAACTGCCGGATACCCGCTACGCCGTGCTGATATGTTTCGAGTCGACCTTTCCGGAGTTTTCGCGCCGGGCGATTCAGCAGGGGGCCGATTTCCTGGTGGGCATTACCAACGACACCTGGTTCGGCAAGTCGGTCGGTATTTACATGCACTCCAGCATTTTTGTTACGCGGGCGGTCGAGAACCGCTGCTGGGGCGCCCGGGCGGCCAACAGCGGCCTGACTTATGTGGTGGACGGTTATGGTCGGCAGCGAGGCCGACTGGAGGCGTATGAAGTAGCGGTACTGAGGGCCAGGGTGGGGCCGCTTGACGGGTTCTCAATTTTCACTTTGTACGGCGATATCGTCGGGAGATTCTCCTTCTTGATAACCGTATCAATTGGCGGTATATTGTTGCTGGTATGGATCTTAAGAAAAATCATGCCCGTTCGCGGAAAATTGCCGCAACGCTCGTAGGCCTGTGGCTGGCGGCGGCGCCCGCCGGGGCAGCCCGGGGCGATTGGGTGAACTGGACCTCGTTCAACGACGTCCGGCAGGTGCGTCTTATCGACGACACGGTGTACTTCGCGACCTCGGGGGGGATTCTGGCGGTGGCCGACCCAGACCAGGCGGGTCGGCGGATACTGAACACCGATGGGCTGGGCACGCCGGATATCACCGATATAATTGTGGACAACGCCGGCCGCAAATGGGTAACAGGTCACGGGCGGCTGATAAAATTTGACTGGGAAAATTCGGTTCAGTACCTGTTTCGCGACAACGACAACAACCTCCTGCCGCTGTACCGAGTGCAGGACGAGGCCGACCGCCTCTGGATCGGCACCGGTATCGGGCTGGTGCTCTTTTCCAAGACGTTGTTCGACGGTGGCGTCGAGGACAGCTACTCCCTTTTTGGCAGTCTGAATCCTTCCCCGTCGGTGCTGGACATACTGGTAGATGGCGACACCATCTGGCTGGCCACCTCCGTCGGCCTGGCCGTCGCCGACAAAAGCAACCCGGCCCAACTGAAGGCACCGGCGGCCTGGACCACTTTTGACCTCGGCGGTTATCCGGAACTGGGCAGCGAAAGCGTTAACAGTGTCGTGACCTATGATAATGAGATTTACGTAGCGACGCCTCGTGGAGTGTTTCTGCTGAGTCGGGCCGCCGACACAGCCTTCGTCCCCGTGGCCATCGGGACCAATGTCACGTTTGTCAACATCCGGGTAGACAGCGATTCCCTGTTTTATTACTTCGACGATGATGGTGGCGGGGGCATGGGTATTATCGACGGCACTACGGCACAGCCGCTGGTTACGACCGGTCTGCCGTCATACCCCAAGATCGGGTTCGGTGACGGCGCGGTGCGCTGGGTCGGCGTGGCGACCGGGGGGATCTGGAATGATGCCGGCGGGTCATTCGCCCGCTACGAACACACGGGACTGCCGAGCAACGATATCTCGGATATCGCCGTCAACGCCGACGGCGTGGTGACCGCCGGGTTCACGCTCACCGGGGTGGCCCAATACGACGGCGACGCCTGGAAGCTTCGGGATGTGACCTTCCGTGAAGCCACTACCAACGTCATCGTCGATTCGTCCGGCAACTTCTGGGCCGGCACCAGGGGTGAGGGTCTGTGGCTTATCACGGAAGACACCGTGATTAATTATGACGAGCAGAATTCGACGTTGCGCGGCAACGACCAGAAACCCCCGGCCGGGCTGCAGTATGTGTTCATCAAGGGTCTGGCCGCGAGTGCGACCAATCTTTTCGCGTCCTGTTTTATTGCCGTCAACGGCTACCCCATCGCTGTCGGCGATTTTCGCGACCTTGACGATATCTCTCGATGGGACTCGCTGGGAGCGGCCGACGGCATCACCGACGTCAACACGGTAGCTCTCGACTATCAAAACGGCCGTCTGGCAATCGGCACGGAGATGCTGGGTGTTTTCAAATATTACCTGGGGCCGAGTATCCGGGACCGGTCGGATGATTCCGTGGTTCACTACCGGGAGGGTTTTCCTAATTTCCTGATTTCGGACGACATCCGGGTTGTCAAGTTTGCGCCCGACGGAGCCTTGTGGGTCGGCACTAACCTCGGTCTGTCGCGTTATGACCTGGCTGTAGAGTTCTTCTTCGACGTCGCGCTGCCGGCGGGAATCGGACCGGAAATAACCGGCATAGCCTTTGACGGACGGGGATCGGTCTGGGTAGGTTCGAAGACCGGCCTGGCCCGCCTGGATCTCATCAGCGGCGAGCAGACCAAATTCACCAGCCTCAACAGCGGCCTGCTGTCGGACCACGTGCAGTGTCTGACCTTTGACCAGTTCAGCGGGAGACTCTTCATCGGGACCGACGCCGGTATTTCATATATTCCATCGGCTTTCGGGCGGCCGACTTCGCGAGTGGAAGAGGTGATAGCCTTTCCCAACCCCTTTGTCGTAACGTCGGCCGCGGACCGCCTGAATTTCAACTATCTGGGAGTCGCCAGCCTGCGCATCTTTACCGCAGCCGGAGAACTGGTCCTGGAGGCGCAACTTACCTCCGAGGGCTGGGATGGGCGCAACCAGAGCGGGGAGGAGGTCGCGTCGGGAGTCTACCTGTTTGTTCTCAATGATCCGGAAGGCGGGGTCGGCAAAGGCAAGATTCTCCTGGTGCGAGAATAATGAAGGTTACCCGCTGTCAGGAATTATCCCCAAGTCAGGCTGAGACTATCGTCGGGCTCACGGCTGTTTCGGTCTTCTGTTCGCCGGGTTTTGCAGGCCTCTGGCGTCACGTCGGCGGCAAGGCGGTCAACTGGGTGGTCGAGGAGGCCGGCGAGTTGCGGGCGGTTCTGCCGGGAGTGGAATTCGGCGCGGGGCTCTGGCGGCGGTTTCAGGCCATGCCCGACGGTTGTTATGGCCGGGTGTTTTATGCGGACACCGCCCCGGACAGAAAGAGAGCGGTTGTCAGTGCCCTTTCACAGGGGCTGAAGAAGGCCCATTACGCCAAGCTGTATATATACGATTACTATGATTCGTTTGGGAGCCCGGGTGACTTTGCCGAGATGAACTGCACTACTACGATAGTGGATATATCCTCGCCGGAGTGGCAGCCACCGCATGAAAGCGTTCGCCGTGGCATCAACAAAGCCGAGCGGGAAGGAATCGAAGTCCGGGCAATTAACTGGGACAGGGATGCTGCCGCGTTTGTTGAACTCATGCGCCGGACCGAGAGAAGGCATGGGCGCTCTGTGAGGTACCCGGAGGCCTTCTTCCGGAGTCTCGCCGAACTGGCTCGACACGATGAACGCATCAAGTGGCTGTGGTGCGAACACGACGGTGAACCGGCCGCCAGTCATATTTACATCGCGGAGGACGGGGCCGTAATTTACTGGCAAGGCTATTTCGACAAGAAGTTCTCATTTTTACGACCCAACCATTACATGCATTACACTACGGCGAAAGCGGCAGCGGCACAGGGCGTAAAGTATTTCAACCTGGGAGCATCACCGGAGACGGCTGAAGGGCTAAAGGCCTACAAAGACCGCTGGGGCGGGTCGCCTTATTCATACAAGTGTTACTGGTCAAAGTCGCTTCTGGGCAGGTTGGTTTGAGTGCGCATAGACTAAAAATCTTAGTATTGGCCGACAGCCGTTCCTTCCACATTGAACGGCTCGCCCGCGAGCTGGTGCGGCAGGGGTGCCGGGTAGTTACGGCTTCGCTGGAACGAGGCCGGTTGTGTCACTACAAACTGAAGAGGCGGGGGCCGGTAAAGGCGTGGCACTACCCCCTGTCGGCGCCGGAGGTGAAAAGCATTATCAGGAAGTATCGACCCGATGTGATCAACCCGCACTACGCCTGTGGCTACGGCTTCTCGACAGCTCTGGCCGTGGGCAAAGGAGGCCCGCCGGTGGTGCTGGATTTGTGGGGTTCGGATATACTGATAGTGCCGAGAAAATCGTTTTTTCACCGGGCGATCACTCGCACGGCCCTGAGGCGGGCGGACCTGGTGCTCGGAGATTCGCAGTATCTGTTGTCGGCGGCGGAGGCGCTGGCGCGGCCCGCCCGGAAAAGTGTGGTCAGGTGGGGTATCGAGCGGCAGTATCTTGAGTTTCACCGGTCAGACTACGAGTTGCGCCGGCCGTTGAGAATAATCGTCCCTCGTCCGCACGAGGAGGTGTATAACAACGGCTTTATCCTGAGGGCACTGGCGCCGTTGATTGTGAAGGAAGATGTCGAGATAACTTTCCCCGACTTCGGCAGTCAGGCGGGAGAGTTCCGCGCCGAAGGCGAGTCGCTGGTAGGCGGAAAAGTCAAATTCTACCCGAGAATGTCGCGATATGAGTTTATGCGTTTTATGGCCGGCTTCGATGTATATTTGTCGGCGGCCCGGTCCGATTCCTCACCGGTCTCTTTGATAGAAGCGATGGGACTGGGCCTGATACCCATCGCTGCGGATATCCCGGGGATAAGCGAGTGGCTGACCAAAGCCAGCGGTTACAGGTTCAGACAGGATTCGGCGGACGGCTTAAGGGCGGTAATTGAAGGGCTGCTGTCCGAGAAAGATCCGCATGAACGCATGCGACGGGGCAACTTTGAACGGGTCAGACGGGAGGCCGTCTTTGAACACAACGTGGCTGAGCGGATAAGGCTCATGCATGGGTTGGCGGAGGGTGCCGATGGTTGAGAGGCGGGCGCTACTGGTCTGCTATTATTTTCCGCCGCTGGGCGGGGCGGGTGTGGGGCGCCCCCTGGCGCTTTTCAAGGGGCTGGCGGAGCACGGGTACAACTGCGATGTGCTGACGGTCAAGCCGGTCGCTTATCGAGTGTATGAGCCGGAACTGCTCGAGGGGCTGGAGGTGCAACGGGTGTATCGTGCGCGCTCTTTCGACCCGCAGCGCCTGCTGTATCTTCTGGGAGTGAGAAAAGTCAGAGCGGCGACAATTCGCCGGGGCAGGAAGGTTGCCGACCGTTTCTTTCCGGACTCCAAAGTCGGCTGGGTGAAGCCGGCGGTGAAACTGGGCCGCACCCTGGCCGGCAACCGGGGCTATGATGTAATCGTGTCGACCTCGCCGCCGGTGTCGGCGCACCTGGTGGCGCGCAGGTTGTCGGCTGATTTCAGACTGCCGTGGGTGGCCGATTTCCGCGATTACTGGACTGCTTCTACTCCTGAAGAATGGTACAGCGACAGCCGGCAGGCAGTCAGGGCGCACGCCCTGCTGGATGCGATCAAGAAAGATGCTTCGGTCCGGACCACGGTGAATGAGACTGTCGCCGCCTTCCTCGATGGAGCCGAAGTCATCCGCAACAGCTACGATGAATCCCTGGCAGGGCTGTGGACACGGCCGCCGAGCGCAGAGGTGTTTACCATCGGTCTTTTCGGGACGTTCAACGATGATTACCCGGTGGAACCGCTACTGCGGCTTCTGGATCGGCTACGGAATCGGGCTAAAGAGCTGCATGAAAGAGTCCGGCTGCTGCAGGTGGGTGATGTCGAACCGGCCTGGCTGAAGAGCTGCCTGGCCCGTTTCGGCCTGGAGGATCGCTGCGAGATACACCACTTTGTTCCGCGAGCGGAAGCGGTGAAGATTCTTTCCAGAAGCCATCTTTTCTACCTCGGTATGCCGTCGGAGAAACACGCCGGCATATCGACCGGGCGCATCTACCTGCTTCTGGCCTCGGGGCGGCCCATCTTGGCCGCCACCAACCCGGACAGTGAAGTGGCCGGGCTTATCGAAGTTTCTCAGAATGGATTCTGCTTTGAAGAGGGGAACAAAGAAGCTGCCGTAAGCTATCTGGCACGGTTGATCGAGGCGTTTCTATCGGACTCGCTGTCTTCGACGCCGCTGCCTGAATACGCCCGACAATTCTCATCGGAGAATATGGTAGCCGGATTTGCCGCTATCTTCGACAGGGTAGTCTCCGGCCGCCGGTCCTGACCATCTATTTCAGATAAACCATTTTTTTGACATCGCTGAAGGCGTCGCATTGCAGACGGTAGAAGTATACTCCCGTGGCGACGGAGCGACCCTCGCTGTCGGTAGCATTCCAGGACGCGGTATGCGACCCGGCCGGCAGCGACGAGTTTATCAGCGTGGTTACTTTCTGCCCGCTGATGTTGAAGACGGCCAAATTCACGGTGCTAAGGCGCGGAAGATCGAAGGCGATCATGGTGGCGGGATTGAACGGGTTGGGAAAATTCTGCGCCAAGTGGAAGGCCCGGGGGAGCACTCTCTGCGGATCATCATCGATGTCAGAGGCGAGAGAGGGCGTATAGTTTTTGAGAGCAACGGTGTAACCCCCTTTGGAGGCGGCGACGCCGTAGGTGACGCCGAGCTCAAAATCGCAGGTAATGACGGCCGATCCGTTCTGGTCGGTCAGGCAGCGAGCGACCGGACCGGAGTCGTCGCTCAGGATCACCGGGCAGGCGGGCACGGGATTGCCTTGTGAGGTCACGTTGACAGTAAGCCGTCCTTCACCGGGGACGAGGTTGACGGCGAGTCTGCCGGGAAGGCCG
>Ga0224495_10002469_pt1 | contig 12009 bp, 9 predicted proteins | sample SF_Jul11_sed_USG_FD_168128 | JGI IMG/M metagenome (GOLD analysis project Ga0224495, IMG submission 168128) | Sediment microbial communities from San Francisco Bay, California, United States - SF_Jul11_sed_USGS_4_1 | ecosystem: Environmental > Aquatic > Marine > Sediment | place: USA: California... | reverse complement strand
CGCCGATCTTTTTTCCGATTGCCAACCATCTGGGGATCGACCCCATCCACCTCGGCGTCATCATGGTGGTCAACATGGAGATCGGCATGGTCACGCCGCCGGTAGGTCTCAATTTGTTCGTAACCAGCGGCATCACCGGCATGAGCATCATGCAAGTCACCAGGGCGGCCTTGCCTTGGCTGATGGTGCTGCTGACTTTTCTCGTTGTCATCACCTACATACCGCAGGTCACCCTGTTCCTGCCGAATCTGTTGTTCAATTAAATCAGTTTTCAGGATCCATCTGTATTAAGTGAAGTGCCGAGTAGACGGCCATTTATGGTTGTATTCGGAGCATCACAATAGGCTGCACCTGCTGCGACAGTGGGTGCAAAGCCTGATAGAATTACGCCCTTGGAATTTTTGATCAACTTTAATACATAGTCTGGAGAAAGAAGCATGGCTGTAGAACGTACGCTGTCAATCATCAAACCCGATGCGGTAGCCAAGAATGTCATTGGTCAGATATACACCCGTTTTGAAAATGGAGGGTTGAAGATCGTCGCTGCTCAGATGCGCCACCTGACCCGTTCAGAGGCGGAAGGATTTTATGACGTGCATCGCGCGCGTCCTTTTTTCAAGGACCTGGTGGAGTTCATGATCTCCGGCCCGGTGATGATACAGGTGCTGGAAGGTGAAGGCGCGGTTCTGAAGAACCGCGACCTGATGGGTGCGACTGATCCGAAAAAGGCCGATATGGGCACGATACGCGCCGACTTCGCCGACAGCATCGATGCCAACGCAGTACATGGTTCGGATTCTGCGGAAAATGCAGCGATCGAGATCGCATATTTCTTTTCGGAAAAGAATATTCATTCGCGCTGAAGATGCAACAAAACCTCCTCGACTTTGATGCGCAGGCATTGGCTGTTTATCTCACGGAAATGGGCGAGAAGCCGTTCCGTGCTCGCCAGTTGATGCGCTGGATATACAAGGAAGGGGAGTCCGATTTCGCTGCGATGACCGATATTGCCGTGGCATTGCGCGGCAAGCTTGCCGAGTGCGCCGGAATTTCTGCGCCTGAAGTGATGCGCGAAGAATTTTCCGACGACGGCACGCGCAAATGGCTGCTGAACGTCGGCACCGGAAATGCCGTGGAAGCTGTGTACATACCCGAAGCTGGAAGGGGTACCCTGTGCATTTCCACACAGGCCGGATGCGCGCTGAATTGCTCGTTTTGTTCGACCGGCAAGCAAGGTTTCAACCGCAACCTGAGCGTTGCCGAGATCATCGGCCAGTTGTGGTGGGCGAACCGCCAGCTGGGCAAGGATGCCGAGGGAAATTGGCAGGTCAGCAACGTGGTGATGATGGGCATGGGCGAGCCATTATTGAATCTTGACAATACAGTGAGTGCATTGCGTTTGATGCTGGACGATCATGCCTACGGCCTGTCACGCCGTCGTGTCACGGTATCCACTTCAGGAATCGTTCCGGCGATGGACAGATTGCGCGACGAATGCCCTGTTGCGCTCGCGGTTTCACTGCATGCGCCGAACGACAAATTGCGCGATGAACTGGTGCCGATCAATCAGAAATATCCGCTCAGACAGCTACTGGCTGCCTGCCTGCGCTACCTGGAAAGTGCCCCCCGCGACTTCATCACTTTCGAGTACGTGATGTTGGAAGGGGTGAATGACTCGGTGCAACATGCGCGTGAACTGGTGAAACTGGTGAGTGACGTGCCATGCAAGTTCAACCTGATCCCGTTCAATCCGTTTCCGAACTCCAATTACCGGCGTTCAGGGGCTGATTCCATCCAGCGCTTCCGCGATGTACTGATGCAGGCTGATATCGTAACCACCACGCGCAAGACCCGCGGCGACGATATAGCAGCTGCATGCGGCCAGTTGGCCGGGCAAGTGCTGGATAAAACCAGGCGAACCTTGCTGCACACTGTCGGGATTGCATAGATGACAAGCCGGGGTGGACTGATGGGCAGATCTATTATGATGTTGTTTTCATTGCTTGCGCTGGCGGGTTGCGGCACACCGTCCGTAGATTCCAGCAATACCAGGAGTGCAAAAGTTCATACTGAATTGGCTGGTCTTTATTTTGAACGGGCCCAGTATGGAGTTGCGATTGAGGAGATAGAGCAGGCACTGCAGGCTGACCGTAATTATGCGCAAGCTTACAGCGTGCGCGGCCTGGTCCACATGGCATTGCGCGAAGACGAGCAAGCCGAGGAAGATTTCAAGAAGAGCCTTAGCCTCAACAGGAGTGATTCGGATACGCACAACAATTATGGCTGGTTCCTTTGCCAGCGGGGCAGGGAAAAGGAATCAATACCGCATTTCATGGCAGCGCTGAAGGACCCGTTGTACAGGACGCCTGGACGAGCTTTTCTGAATGCAGGAATATGTTCCAGGAAAATGGGCAACAACAAGGATGCCCGGGAGTTTATGCAGCAAGCGCTGATTGCTCAACCCGGAATGCCGCAGGCATTGCTGGCGATGGCCGAAATGAGTTTTGCCGAGGGGGATTATTCGGAAGCGAAGAGATATTTTGCGGAATTTTCCAAAGATTCCGACAATCCTACGGCCGAGCAACTCTGGCTGGCGGTGCGCATCTCGCGCAAGACCGGAGACCGCAATGCCGAGGCCAGCTACGGATTGCAGTTGCGCAAGCGGTTTCCAGATGCTCGTGAAACTGAATTAATGATGAGTGGTAGATAATGGAAAATTTATCCGATAATCAATCTGCACAAACAGATAAACTCGACGATATAACCGAAGCCACACTGGGAGCGGTGTTGCGTGAGGCTCGCGAAAGTTTGGGATTGAGCGTAGCTGATGTTGCCAATCAGATCAAGTTCGCACCGCGTCAGATAGAAGCGATCGAGGCGGGCGATTATCAACATTTGCCTGAAGCGGCATTCTTGCGCGGTTTCATCCGCAGTTATGCCAAGATATTGCAACTGGATGCGCAGAAATTGTTGGCTGCCTTGCCTGGTTCCAAGACAGTAACGATGGAGTTGACGATTCCTCCTTCGGTTGGAGTGCCTTTGCCGAGCGCGAATTCACTGCTGCGGCAAAATATGATTTTGCTGGTTGCAGCTGCTGTGCTGGCTATGATTGCCGGAGGAATCGCGCTTTGGAATTACACATCGCCTATCAAGCGTACGGAAATAGCCAAGGTCGAAACACCGGTAAGCTTGCCAGCAGCAGAGCAGACTGTTCCGGCTTCGCCTGTTCCAGAGGAAGAGGTGAAAAAGCCAGCCGTGGTAGTTGAGCCCAAGGCAAAAAGCAAACCTGAAAGTGTTCAGCCGGAAACCAAGCCTCAGACCAGGCCTGAAAAACCGGCGGTTAAGCCGGAGGTAAAGCCTGTAGAGATGATGGGGCTCGGTCCGACGGTGCAGCCAGTTCCAAAGCCTGAGGTTAAGCCAGTAGTTAAACCAGAGGTCAAGCCGGAGGCAGCGCCTGTCGTGCCGCAACAGGCTGTACCTGCTTCATCCGAGGCCCAGCCTGGCAATACCACGAAGGTCACCCAGTTGCGTCTCGAATTTGGCGAGGAATCCTGGACTGAAATCAGGGACAAGGATGACAAGATCCTGTCCTCCCAGGTAAATCCGGCCGGAAGTGAACTGGTTGTCTATGGCCGCGCACCCTTTACCATGCTGATCGGCCATGGCTTGTCGGCGCGCTTGTACCATAATGGGAAGCAAGTTGACCTGACGCCCTACATCAATAAATACAGCGAAGTGGCGCACGTGATATTGAGGTGAGCATGAGTGCGGCCATCATCAAGCGCCGCCCGTCGCAACGGGTGCTGGTCGGCAAGGTGATGCTTGGCGGCGGCGCGCCTGTCGTGGTTCAGTCGATGACCAATACCGATACAGCGGATGCCCGTGCGACTGCTAAACAAGTATTCGAACTGGCTCAGGCGGGTTCCGAACTGGTTCGCATCACAGTGAATACTCCAGAGGCAGCCGCACAAGTGGCGCACATTCGTTCACTGCTGGACGGAATGGGATGCGAAGTGCCGCTGGTCGGAGACTTTCACTACAACGGTCATCGTTTGCTGACCGAGTTTCCCGAATGTGCCCGGACGTTGGACAAGTACCGCATCAATCCGGGCAACGTCGGACGCAATCGCAAGCAGGATGACCCGTTCACAATGATGATAGAAACCGCAATCCGCTACGATAAGCCGGTGCGCATCGGGGTGAATTGGGGCAGTCTGGACCAGAATCTGGTGGTGCGCATGATGGACGAGAATTCGCGCCTTGCCCAGCCAAAGGAAGCAGCAGAGGTGACACGTGCCGCGCTGATCACTTCAGCGCTGGAAAGCGCCGCACGTGCCGAGCAGTTGGGCATGGCGCACAACCGTATCGTGCTGTCATGCAAGGTCAGCGAAGTGCAGGATCTGATCGCAGTATACCGGGAGTTGTCGCTGCAATGTGACTATGCGCTGCATCTCGGGTTGACCGAAGCGGGCATGGGTTCCAAGGGCATCGTCGCGTCGACTGCCGCTCTATCGGTGTTGTTGCAGGAGGGAATCGGTGACACGATACGCATCTCCCTGACGCCGGAACCGGGCGGCGACCGCACCCAGGAAGTGCTGGTCGGGCAGGAAATACTTCAAACCATGGGATTGCGCGCGTTCGCACCGATGGTAACTGCATGTCCCGGTTGCGGACGCACCACCAGCAGTTTTTTTCAGGAATTGGCACAAAGCATCCAGACACATCTGCGCGAACAGATGCCGCTGTGGCGCGATCGATATGAAGGAGTGGAAAACATGACCGTCGCGGTGATGGGCTGTGTGGTGAATGGCCCGGGCGAAAGCAAGATGGCGAATATCGGCATCAGTCTGCCCGGAACCGGCGAGAGCCCGGCTGCGCCGGTATATGTCGATGGAGAGAAGGCGGTGACGTTGCGCGGAGACAATATTGCAGCGGAATTTACGCGCATTGTGGATGAATATGTGGAGCGCACATACCTGAGGCGCCAGATTGCACGGAACTGAACATGGGCAACGAAATAATACAAGCCGTGCGCGGCATGAACGACATTTTGCCGGAAGAGGCGGAGTTGTGGCTATGGTTTGAGGAGGTGGTGCGCGACTGGATGCACAGTTACGGTTATCGCAACATCCGCATGCCTCTGGTCGAGCCGACCGCATTGTTCAAACGCGCCATCGGCGAAGTGACCGACATTGTTGAAAAAGAGATGTACAGCTTCGAGGATGCGCTGAATGGTGACCATCTGACCTTGCGTCCCGAGGGTACGGCGTCATGTGTGCGCGCGGTGTTGCAGCACAATCTGCTGTATAACGCGCCGCAACGGTTGTATTACAGCGGCCAGATGTTCCGTCACGAGCGTCCGCAAAAGGGACGTTATCGCCAGTTCCATCAATACGGTGTGGAAGCGCTGGGCTTTGCCGGGCCGGATATCGATGCCGAGCAGATTCTGATGTGCGCACGGTTATGGCATAAACTCGGTCTGCGCGATGTCTCGCTGCAGTTGAACACACTCGGTGATGCGGCAGCACGTCAGCGCCATCGTGCCAAGCTGATCGATTATTTCAGCCGGCACCAGGATATGCTTGATGCCGATGCGGCGCGCCGCTTGCACAGCAATCCTCTGCGCATTTTGGATAGCAAGAATCCCGCGATGCAGGATTTGATAGACGCGGCGCCGAAGCTGATGGACGAGATAGAGGATGAAGCGCTGCGGCATTTTGCTGCAGTTCAATCAATTCTCGAGCAGCATGACGTTTCCTTCGAGATCAACCCACGTTTGGTGCGCGGCCTGGATTATTACAACCGCACCGTGTTCGAGTGGGTTACCACCGAACTCGGGGCCCAAGGCACTATTTGTGCGGGCGGCCGCTATGACGGGCTGATCGAGCAGATCGGAGGGAAACCCGCACCTGCGATAGGTTTTGCGATGGGTGTAGAGCGCTTGCTTGCATTGCTCCAGAAAGACGGAATGGCGTTGCCCCGGCAGCAGGTGGATGTGTATGTGGTTCATCAGGGTGAGTTTGCCAATCGGATAGCAAGCAAAGTGGCGGAGCAGTTGCGCGATGACGGACTGCGTGTGCTGTTGCATTGCGGCGGCGGCAGCTTCAAGTCGCAGATGAAGAAGGCCGATGCCAGCGGCGCATATGTTGCGGTGGTGATCGGCGACGACGAAGCGAAAGCCGGCGAAACGAGTGTCAAGCCGATGCAGGGCGGAGAGCAAACCCGCGTGGCATTGGATGATCTCACCAGGACAGTCAATCAATTTATCAAGTAGGAGTCTACAAGAATGGCAGCACTGGATTTGCAGGAACAGGAACAAGTCGAAGAACTCAAGGCATGGTGGAAGGACAACCGCAACTTCATACTTGGAACACTGCTGGTCGCCGTCGTCGCGATCGGCGGCTGGCGCGGCTGGCAGTATTACCATCAAAATCAATCCACTCAGGCCGCGATACTGTACACAGAGTTCGTCAGGCAACTGGCAGGGAATGATGCAGGCCGCGTCAACGATGCCGCTGCTGCAATGATGGACAGGTTCGGATCCACGGCATATGCATCGCGAGCAGCTTTGCTGGCTGCGCAAGTGAATGAGCATGGCAAGGACGCGATGCGCGCCAAGACACAGTTGCAGTGGGTTATCGATCATACCGGTGAAGCGGGATTGCGCGACGTTGCAAGTTTGAGGTTGGCATCACTTTTATTGGATGAGGCAAAATATGCAGAAGCCATGAATCTGCTGAAAGCAGAGCATTCCCCATCGTTCGATGGTTTGTATGCCGACCTCCAGGGCGACGTGTTGAGCGCGCAAGGCAAGGCTGATGAGGCCAGGAGCACATACAAGCTGGCCTATGAAAAAACCGATCCAAAAAGCATGTATCGCAATCTGATCAAGATGAAACTCGATGCGCTGGTAAAAAGCAAATGAGACTTGCACGTCCTTGCCTTGGACCATTCTGCACCGCACGTGTGAGATTGGGCTCGGGGCATGTTCTGATGCTGGCGATGCTGGTGCTTGCCGGGTGCTCCAGTGATTCTTCACCGGGCTTGGCCGATATCAAGGGTCAGGCGGAACCGGCCGAGCTGGTCGAGTTCACCCAGACATCCAGGTTCGAGGAGCGGTGGCATGGCGAAGTTGGCGGTTCGGGACTGAGTCTGCTAAGACCCGCGCTTACCTCTGACGCGGTATATGGTGCTTCCGCCAAAGGTGTTCTGGTACGTCTTGACCGAACCACCGGTAAACAGGTTTGGCGTATCAAAACCGGAATTACGGTCAGCGGCGGTGTGGGCAGCGGAGAAGGCCTGGTGCTCATCGGAAGCAACAAAGGCGAAGTGCTGGCTTATGGCGAAGACGGTAAACTGCGCTGGAGCAGCAAAGTACCCAGTGAGGTGTTGAGCGTTCCGCAAGTCGCAGCCGGCGTGGTGATGGTACGCAGCGGCGACGGGCGCATCGCCGCACTGGATGCTTCTGACGGGAAACGTTTATGGCTGTATGAGCGCAGCACACCTGCATTGGTTGTGCGCAGCCACGCAGGCGTAACGATACAGCGCGGCGTGGCATTTGCCGGCTTTGCCGGTGGGAAGCTGGTAGCGCTGAATATTGCGGATGGGTTGGTGCTGTGGGAGGTTACGGTATCCCAGCCGCGCGGAAATACAGAACTCGAGCGCATCAGCGACATCACCAGCAACCCTGTTGTCGATGATGAGGAAGTCTGTGCCATCGCGTTCCAGGGCCGCGTGGCATGTTTTGACGTGGCGCAAGGCAGCCCATTGTGGAACCGAGACATCTCCAGCGACAAGGGAATGATGCTGCTGCGCAAATATCTCTACATAAGCGATGCGAAGGGATCGGTGATCGCGCTCGACAAAACCAGCGGAAGCACACTGTGGAAAAATGACAAATTGTCCTTGCGCGACATTTCCGCACCGCTGGTGCTGGAAAAGCTGGTTGTGGTCGGGGACTATGAAGGATATCTGCACGGTTTGAATCGCGAAGACGGCAGCATGGCCGCGCGCATCGAACTTGATGGCGGTGCAATACATGCCACAGTGCTTGCGATGGATGACGGCCTGCTGGTGCAGACACATGACGGCGACATTTATTCCTTGTCCGTCAAATAAAGAAAGTCTTGTTAATGCTTCCTACATTGGTACTGGTCGGACGTCCGAACGTGGGAAAGTCTACGCTGTTCAATCGTCTCACTCGCAGCCGCGACGCACTGGTGGCTGACCAGCCGGGACTGACGCGTGACCGGCATTACGGGCGCGGCAGAATAGGCGACAGATCATATCTGGTAGTAGATACCGGCGGGCTCGAACCGGTTGCAAAAGATGGCATCATGTTCGAGATGGCAAAGCAGAGCCGCCAGGCAGTGGACGAAGCGGATGTGGTGCTGTTCCTGGTAGACGGTCGCGCCGGATGCACGCCACAGGACACGATCATTGCCGGTCAATTGCGCAAGACCGGTAAGCCTATCCTGCTTCTGGTCAACAAGGCCGAAGGCATGATGCGCGCCAAAGTCACCGCCGAATTCTTCGAGCTGGGTCTGGGGGAGCCGCTGCCGATATCATCGGCGCATGGCGACAACGTTGCGGAAGTTGTCGAGATCGCGCTTGAAAATTTTCCACTAGAAGCAGAGCAGGAAGAAGCGGACCATGAACATCCGCCCAAGATCGCCATCGTCGGTCGTCCCAATGTCGGCAAGTCGACGCTGGTGAATGCCATACTCGGCGAGCAGCGCGTGATCGCATTCGACCAGCCTGGCACCACTCGCGATTCCATCTACATCGACTTCGAGCGCGACGGCAAGCAATACACCATCATCGATACCGCAGGAGTGCGCCGGCGCGGCAAGGTCGAAGAGGCAGTCGAGAAATTCTCCGTGATCAAAACCATGCAGGCGATCGAAGACGCTAACGTGGTGGTTCTGGTGGTGGATGCGCGCGACCAGGTCACTGAGCAGGACGCGCACGTGGCCGACTATGTGCTGCAGGCGGGCAGGGCGCTGGTGCTTGCGGTCAATAAATGGGACGGGCTGGACGAGCATCAACGCGACATGGTGAAGAACGACATCGAACGCAAGCTTCATTTTTTGAGTTTTGCCAAACGGCATTACATTTCAGCGCTTAACGGTAATGGTGTGGCGAATGTGTTGAAGTCGATCGACCAGGCCTATGCCGCAGCGATGGCGAAGCTGTCCACGCCCAAGCTTACCCGCGCATTGATCGCTTCGATCGCGAAGCAGGCACCCCCAAAAAACGGGCGCTTTACACCCAAGATGCGTTATGCCCATCAAGGTGGCAGCAATCCACCGCTGATCGTGATACACGGCAGCGGCCTGGATAAAGTGCCGGCCAGCTACTCGCGTTACCTTGAGCGTACTTTTTGCGAGGTCTTCAAGCTGCAGGGCACGCCGGTGAGGATCCAGTACAAATCCAGCAAGAACCCGTACGAGGGGAGCAAACCCAAGCCGCTCACCGAGGCCGAGCAGCGCCGAGCTCATCGTGCGCGGATCCGGGGCCGCAAATTATACGGGTGACAAACGCAGAACTTATGCTGGGCAACATTCATGAATTGCTTCGGTTGGCAGCGAACTTCGGCGGGCGATGTAAACTCGAATTGGGTTTGTTGTTATAATTAACTCGATTCGCGCGACCGCTTTCTTTACTTTCCATCCAAGCATTTGAAAAAGTAGAAAAAATGACAACTTTCCCGATTTTTGGAGGTAATGATTCCTGATAATTGGAAAAGGCATTGACTATTAAGAAATTTAATAAAAAAAACAATGAACTAAGAATGGCATGTAATGTGCTAACGTATATTGGTACGTTCTGATAGATAACCAGGTTAGTTGGAATTTTGCGGCAAGCAGAACATTTGTTGGAAATTTGCTTACAGTTTGTGAACGATTTTGTTTTACCGTAGCCTTATTGTCGTTCGTCAAATAGTGAATATAAATTTATTTATGCCAGGACACGGCAATATATTTTATTCATAACCAGAAAATAAATTAACCGGTGTCACAGAGATCAACGCAACATATTTACTTATGTTTAGGGAAAGCACTATTAAATATTTCGCTGCCATTTTCGCGATTTCCACTTCATCCAGGGACAAGTTCCTGAGTGCCGGGAATGCTGCTATGGAAAATGAAGGTCCCGGAAATTCTGGGCTGGTGCTCAATTTTATTGCCTTCGCCTTATTGGTTGTATCTCTAGCGGCGCTGCATATGCCGCTGGCTCAAGCTGAACCCACTGGCGGGCAAGTCAGCACAGGAACAGGTTCGATCACCCAAGCTGGAACGACCACCACCATCACCCAAAACACCCAGAACCTCGCCATCAACTGGCAGACCTTCAACATAGGCAGCAGCGAATCTGTAATCTTCAACCAACCGAATGCATCATCCATTGCACTCAACCGCGTACTCGGCCAGGATCCAAGCTCTATCCTCGGCAGCCTGAGCGCCAACGGGCAAGTCTTCGTTCTGAATCCCAATGGCGTGTTGTTTGGTGCTGGCTCACAAGTGAATGTGGGTGGTTTGGTTGCTTCCACACTAAGACTCAGCGATGCTGACTTTATGGCTGGCAATTACGCCTTCAGTAATAGTGGTGCCGCAGGGTCTGTCGTCAACCAGGGAGCTCTTACCGCGGCACAGGGCGGCTACATTGCCCTGCTTGCGCCCGAAGTGCGCAACGAAGGCATCATTACCGCCACACTTGGTACAGCCTTGCTCGGCGCGGGCGATAAAATCACCCTCAATCTAAACAATGGCTCGTTGCTTTCCTACACAACAGATCTGGGCTCTCTCAACGCGCTTGCCGAGAACAGGCAATTGATCCAGGCGGACGGTGGGCAAGTGTACATGTCCGCCAAGGCTGCTGACGCGCTCAGCACGGCAGTGGTCAACAACACTGGCATTATCGAAGCTCGCACGATGCAGAATGTCGGTGGTGTCATCAAGCTGATGGGAGACATGCAGGTCGGCACCGTCAATGTCGCCGGTACTCTGGATGCCTCGGCACCAAATGGCGGCGACGGTGGTTTTGTCGAAACATCTGCGGCTCATGTGCGCGTTGCCAACGATGCGAAGATCACGACCCTTGCTATTCAGGGAACAAGCGGCAACTGGTTGATTGATCCTACCGATTACACGATTGCGGCGGTTGATCCGTTGAATGGCAGCAGCTACATGTCCAACAGCGTGCTGGCCACCAGTCTTGCCAGCGGCAACGTTACCATACAAACCCTGTCAACCGGAGTCGCCCCCGGCGATATCTTCGTTAATGATCCGATTGCCTGGACTGCACCCACGACGCTGACTTTGAGCGCCTATCGCAATGTGAACATTAACGCGTTGATTGACGCCAGTGTAGGTGCTACCGGAGCCGGAAGTGTAGTTTTGCGTGCGGACAACACAGGCAAAGGTCCTGGCGCTTTAGCGGGCACAGTGAACTTTGCCGGTGCGAACCTTGTAGCGTTGAATACTGGCACGGCAAACATCTACTACAACCCGATCTCGTACGCTACACCAAATAGTTACACCGGAAACGTTACTGGTGGCACGCTGAATTCGTACATGTTGGTGTTTGTCAACAACAACTCAGCAACAGTTAATAGCAAGACCTACGATGGCAATACTTCTGCTACTCTAAATACGCCGTTCACGTTTCTAACAGGTCCCGACGGAGTCTCTGCCGGTCAACTCGTAAGCTTGACTGCCGGTACGGCTGCCTTCAACAGCAAAGACGTGTTAACGGCAAATACTGTAAGCTTTTCAGGTTACGGGCTCAGCGGAACAAATGCAGGTTTGTATTCCCTGTTTAGCCAACCCGCGAGCCAATCGGCGAACATCACCCCGGCAGCACTGACTGCCGCGATCAGCGCGCCGAACAAGGTCTATGACGGCACCGTCACGGCAGCGCCGACATTCACCATCACGGGCGGACTGATCGGCACCGAAACCGTCACGGCCACCGGTACCGCGACCTTCAACAGCAAGGACGTGCTGA
>Ga0224495_10002468_pt1 | contig 12013 bp, 10 predicted proteins | sample SF_Jul11_sed_USG_FD_168128 | JGI IMG/M metagenome (GOLD analysis project Ga0224495, IMG submission 168128) | Sediment microbial communities from San Francisco Bay, California, United States - SF_Jul11_sed_USGS_4_1 | ecosystem: Environmental > Aquatic > Marine > Sediment | place: USA: California... | reverse complement strand
GCCTTTGTCACCGGGGCGAACATCTCGATCAACGGCGGGCAGCACATGTATTGATGGTTTAATCGGTGCCGGCAAGGCGGATACGCGTTTCGGCACGGACGATACAAGGGGGAACGATGGAATCGCAGTTGCGCATGATCAAGAAGTACCCCAACCGGCGCTTGTACGACACCAAGACGTCGAGCTACATCACGCTTGCCGACGTAAAGCAGATGGTCATCAGACAGGAGGAGTTCCAGGTGGTCGATGCGAAGACCGCCGAGGACCTGACCCGGCAGATCCTGCTGCAGATCATCCTCGAGGAGGAGGCGGCCGGTGCGCCGCTGTTTTCCTCCGATCTGCTCGCGCACCTCATCCGCTGCTACGGCAATGCGATGCAGGGGCTGATGGGCGTCTACCTCGAGAAGAACATCCACGCTTTCCGCGAGATGCAGAAATCGATGGAGGAACAGTCGAGTCAGCTCTACGGCGACAACTCGCGCGTCTCGCAGGAGATGTGGACGCAGTTCGTCAATCTGCAGGGGCCGGCGATGCAGACGCTGATGCAGGGCTACATGGAACAGAGCCAGAAGATGTTCGCGCAGTTCCAGGACCAGCTGCACAGCCAGGCGCGCAACGTGTTCTCCGGATTTCCGTTTCCCGGATTCCCGCCGCCCGCCACGCCGGGAAAACGCGAGACCGATAAGTGAAGAGCTGCGGTGCGATGCGGCGCAGAGAAGACCTGCGCCGAGATGCCTGATCTTCCGAGCGGTCGTACGGTGCGGAAATCCTCGCGCAAAACCACGCCGCGCGTCGGCTTCGTTTCGCTCGGCTGCCCGAAGGCGCTGGTCGATTCGGAGCGCGTGCTGACGCAGCTGCGCGCCGAGGGCTACGCGACCTCGGCGAGCTACCGCGACGCGGACCTGGTGATCGTCAACACCTGCGGTTTCATCGATGCCGCGGTCGAGGAGTCGCTCGACGCGATCGGCGAGGCGCTTGCCGAGAACGGCAAGGTGATCGTCACCGGCTGCCTGGGGGCGAAGGACGGCATGGTGCGCAGTGCGCATCCGAGCGTGCTCGCGGTCACCGGGCCGCACGATACCGACGCGGTGATGCGCGCGGTGCATGACCATTTGAAGCGGCCGCACGATCCCTACACCGACCTGGTGCCGCCGCAGGGCGTCCGGCTCACGCCGCGGCACTATGCGTACCTCAAGATCTCGGAAGGCTGCAATCACCGCTGCAGCTTCTGCATCATCCCATCGTTGCGCGGCGACCTGGTGTCGCGGCCGCTCGGCGAGGTGATGCAGGAGGCGGAAAGACTCGTCGACGCGGGCGTGAGGGAGCTGCTCGTCATCTCGCAGGATACGAGCGCCTACGGTGTGGACATCAAGTACCGCACCGGTTTCTGGAACGGCCGGCCGATGAAGACCCGCCTCACCGAACTCGCGCGCGCGCTGGGCGATTTGCCGGGCGCACCCTGGTTGCGGTTGCACTACGTCTATCCGTATCCGCATGTCGACGAGTTGATTCCGCTGATGGCCGAGGGAAGGCTGCTGCCCTACCTCGACATTCCGTTCCAGCACGCGAGCGCGCGGATACTCAAGCGCATGAAGCGTCCGGCAAATGCGGAGAACGTGCTCGAGCGCATCGCCGCCTGGCGGCGTATTTGTCCGGAACTCGCGATCCGCTCGACCTTCATCGTCGGTTTCCCCGGCGAGACCGAGGCCGAGTTCGGCGAGCTGCTGGATTTTCTCGATGAGGCGCAGCTCGACCGGGTCGGCTGCTTCGCTTATTCACCGGTCGACGGCGCGGCGGCGAACGAACTCGATGGCGCGGTCGCCGAGGAACTGAAAGAGGAGCGGCGCGCGCGTTTCATGCATGCACAGGCGAGGATCAGCCGCGCGCGTCTCGAGGCGAAGGTCGGCAGGCGTCTCAGGGTGCTGGTCGACACGGTGGAAGAGGGCGGCGCGAAAGCGCGCAGCACGGCGGACGCGCCGGAGATAGACGGCGTGGTGCACGTGCGCCACGCCAGGAAGTTGCAGGCGGGAGAATTCGCGGAAGTGCTCATCGAAAAATCGGATGAGCACGATCTTTACGGGAGAGTGGCATGAGCGGTCGTGAAGTGGTGGTGGTGGCGGGTGTGCGCACGGGAATCGGCGACTTCGGTGGCGCGCTGAAGGATCTTGCGCCGACCCGGCTTGGCGCGCTGGTGGTGAAGGAGGTCGTCGCGCGCGCCGGGATCGAACCCGGGGCGATCGGCCACCTGGTGTTCGGCAGCGTGATCCACGGCGAGGCGCGCGACATGTATCTGTCGCGCGTCGCGGCGATCGACGGAGGACTGCCGGTCGGCACGCCCTGCCTCACGGTCAACCGCCTGTGCGGTTCGGGCCTTCAGGCGATCGTTTCGGCGGCGCAGCATATTCTGCTCGGCGACACCGACGTGGTGATCGGCGGAGGCGCCGAGAGCATGAGCCGCGCGGCGTACATCCTGCCTAGCCAGCGCTGGGGGCAGAGGATGGGCGACGCGGCGGTGGTCGATGCGATGGTCGGCGCATTGCACGACCCCTTCGGCCACGGCCACATGGGCATCACCGCGGAGAACATCGCCGCGAAGTACGGCTTTACGCGCGCGCAGCAGGACGCCTTCGCGCTCGAATCGCATTTGCGCGCGGCGCGCGCGATCGAGCAGGGATATTTCAAGAGCCAGATTGTGCCGGTCGAATTGAAGACCAGAAAGGGCGTCGAGACCTTCGCCGGCGACGAACATGTGCGCCGCGATGCGAAGATCGAGGACATGGCGAAACTGAAGCCCGCGTTCAAGAAGGAGGGCGGCACGGTGACCGCGGGCAATGCCTCGGGACTCAACGACGCGGCCGCAGCGCTGGTGATGATGGAGGCGGGCGCTGCGCAAAAGCGCGGACTCAAGCCGCTCGCGCGTCTCGTCGCGTACGCGCACGCGGGGGTCGAGCCGCAGTTGATGGGGCTGGGCCCGATTCCGGCGGTAAAGCGCGTGTTCGAGAAGGCCGGCCTCACGCCCGCCGACATGGACGTGATCGAATCGAACGAGGCCTTCGCGGTGCAGGCGATGGCGGTGACGCACGACCTCGGACTCGACCCGACCAAAGTCAATCCGAACGGCGGCGCGGTCGCGCTTGGCCACCCGATCGGCGCCACCGGCGCGATTCTCGCGGTCAAGGCACTCTACGAGCTGCAGCGCGTGCAGAAGCGCTACGCGCTTGTCACCATGTGCATCGGCGGCGGGCAGGGCATCGCCGCGATCTTCGAGCGGGTCTGAACCTCGGGGCGGCGCTCGGGCCGCCCATTCGCTATCCTCACGCTCGGCGTTACTCGTTTGGCGCAATCGCGCAAGGCGCTGCCGAAGCGCGGAAAGAGGGTATGGCTCGCTTTCACGGCAAGGAGCGCCTTTGCTCTATCCTCTCTCCTTGCCGTGTGCAGTCGACGCGACTGCCGCAATTGAACGATCTCTTATGGCCGATTCCGATGAGCGCCGCCGCCGTCCTGTCCATTGCCGAGCTGGGCTTCCCGTGGGAAACCAGCGATCCTTTTCTGTTTTGCGTCTATCACCATGACGCCTACCCGGCAGGAAACGAGCGGCTGGGGCCCGCGGTATCGCTCGCCGGCCGGCAGCGGGGCCAGGACTTCGAGGGCAAGGACGGCTGGCGCATGTACCACGGCGATGCGGTGCCGGGGTTTCCGCAGCACCCGCATCGCGGCTTCGAGACCGTGACCATCGTGCGGCGCGGCTATATCGACCACTCGGATTCGCTCGGCGCGACGGCACGCTTCGGTGCCGGCGACACGCAGTGGCTCACCGCCGGGCGCGGCGTGGTGCATTCGGAGATGTTTCCGCTGCGCGAGCCGAACGCGCCCAATCCGCTCGAACTCTTTCAGATCTGGCTCAACCTGCCGCGCGCGCAGAAATTCGCCGCGCCGCATTTCACCATGCTGTGGCGCCACGCGGTTCCGTTGCACGCGGCGTTCGACGGCGCCGGGCGCCGCACCGAGGTGACGGTGATCGCGGGACGGCTCGGCGAGGCGCGCGCGCCGGCCTGCCCGCCCGAGTCCTGGGCCGCCGCGCCCGAGCACGATGTGGCGATCTGGACCATACGCATGGCGAGCGGCGCGCAATGGACTCTGCCGCCTGCCATGGCGGGTACGAACCGCCGCGTATTCTTCTTTCGCGGTAGCGGGATGCGGATCGGCGGGCATGCACTGACGTCGCACGCCGGGGTGAGCCTGCGCGCCGAGCGCGAGGTGGCCCTCGAAGCCGGCGCGGACGAATGCGAACTGCTGCTCCTGCAGGGCAGGCCGATCGCCGAGCCGGTCGCGCAGTACGGCCCGTTCGTGATGAACACGCAGGTCGAGATCCGCCAGGCCTTCCTCGACTACGAGCAGACGCGGTTCGGCGGCTGGCCGTTCGCGAGCAACGAGCCGGTGCACCCGCGCGCGCAGGAGCGCTTCGCGCGCCACGCCGACGGGCGGGTGGAGCAGGTCGGGGGCTGAGCACCGACGATATGGAAATATCGCTGGCAGTCACCCTCGCGGTGCTCGGCGGCGCGATGCTGCACGCGAGCTGGAATGCGCTCGTCAAGTCGAGCGCGGACAAGCAGCTCGATACCGCGGCGATTTCTGCGGGGGCGGGGCTGCTCGCGCTCGGCGCGATGGTGTGGCTACCGGCGCCGGCGCCGGCCTCCTATCCCTGGCTTGCTGCCTCGGCGGTGGTGCATATCTTTTACTTCGCGCTACTCGCCGATGCCTACCGTTGGGGCGATCTGTCCTTTACCTACCCGGTGATGCGCGGCGGCGGGCCGGTGATCGTCGCGCTGGTGGGTTCGCTCGTGCTCGGAGAATCGCTGCCATCGGCGCAGACTTTGGGCATTTTGCTGATCTGTGCCGGGGTGCTCGCCTTCGCCACGGTGCGCACGCACGACCCGGTGGCGCTGCGTCGCGCGCTCGGTTTCGCGCTCGGCAACGCCGCGGTGGTCGCCGCGTACACGATCATTGACGCGCAGGGCGCGCGCGCGTCGGGCGAGCCGGTGAGTTATGCGCTGTGGTTCTTCTTCGCCAACGGTGTCGCGGTGCCGGCCTGGTTCGCGCTGCATCGCGGCCGCGCGGTGGCGGATTATTTCGCGCGGCATTGGCCGCGCGCGCTGCTCGGCGGCGCATGCACGCTCGGCTCCTACGGCATCGCGCTCTGGGCGATGACGCAGGCGCCGATCGCGCTGGTCGCCGCGCTGCGCGAGACCTCGGTGATTTTCGGTGCGCTGCTCGGTGCGCTGTTCCTCGGCGAGCGTTTCACGCGGCGGCGCCTCGTCGCCACCGTCGCGGTGCTCGCGGGCCTCGTCGCGCTGCGCGCATAGCGTGGCGCCGCGCGCAGCGGACCCGCTTCCCGCCTAGCCCTCCGGCCGCATATGCGGAAACAGGATCACGTCGCGGATCGACGCGCTGTCGGTAAGCAGCATCACCAGGCGATCGATGCCGATTCCCGCGCCCGCGGTGGGCGGCAGGCCGTACTCCATCGCGCGGATGTAATCGGCGTCGTAGTACATGGCTTCCTGATCGCCGGCTTCCTTTTTCCTCGCCTGGTCGCCAAAGCGCTCGGCCTGGTCCTCGGGGTCGTTCAACTCCGAGAAACCATTGGCGATTTCCTTGGTATCGATGAACAGTTCGAAGCGGTCGGTGAGTTCGGGGTCGGCGTCGCGCCGGCGCGCGAGCGGAGAGACCTCGGCCGGAAAGTCGAGCATGAAAGTCGGATCGACGAGGTGCTTCTCCGCCGCGGCCTCGAACAGCATCAGTTGCAACGATCCCCAGCCCTGCGCGGCGTGGTACGCCACGCCGCGCCTGTCGAGTTGGTCGGCAAGAAAGGCGCGGTCGCGCAGGTCCGCCGTGGCGCAGGCCGGTCCGCCCCATTTGCGGATCGCTTCGGGAATCGGCAGGCGCGCAAACCGTCCACCGAAGTCGATTGTCTTGCCTTGGTAGCTCACCGCCAGTCCGCCGCAGGCGGTTTGCGCCGCGCCACGCACCAGCCGCTCGGTGAGGTCCATCATGTACGCGCACTCCTCGTACGCGCAGTACAGCTCGAGCATCGTGAATTCGGGATTGTGGCGCGTCGACATGCCTTCGTTCCTGAAGTTGCGGTTGATCTCGAACACGCGTTCGATGCCGCCCACCACCAGGCGTTTCAGATACAACTCGGGCGCGATGCGCAGGAACAGTTGCATGTCGAGCGCGTTGTGGTGCGTCGTGAAGGGCTTGGCCGCCGCGCCGCCGGGGATCGGCTGCATCATCGGCGTTTCGACCTCGAGGTAGCTCTCGGCGACCAGCGTTTCACGCAGCGACTGCACGATGCGCGAGCGCGCGGCGAACACATCGCGCACCTGCGGGTTGACGATCAGGTCCACGTAGCGCTGTCGGTAGCGCATTTCCTGGTCGGACAGGCCGTGGAACTTCTCGGGCAGCGGGCGCAGAGCCTTGGCGAGCAGCCGCAGTTCGCTCGCGTTCACCGTGAGTTCGCCCTTGTTGGTCTTGAACAGCGTACCGCGCACGCCGATGACGTCGCCGAGGTCCCAGTGCTTGAAGGTCTCGTGCTCGGCCTCGCCGGTGATGTCGTTCGAGACGTAGATCTGAATACGGCCCGAGCCGTCCTGAATCGTGGCGAAGCTCGCCTTGCCCATGACGCGCTTCAGCATCATGCGACCGCCCACCGCGACCTCGACCCGCCTTGCCTCGAGCGCGGCCTTGTCGAGCGCGCCATGCTCGTCGGCGAGCCGCGCCGCCAGGTCCGCGCGGCGAAAGTCGTTCGGATAGGCTCCCCCCAGCGCGCGCAACGCATGCAGCTTCTCGCGCCGCTCGGCGACGATCTTGTTCTCGTCCTGCGGCGCCTCGCCGTCCGGCTTCCTGTCTTGTGTCACGATCAGACTCCCTGTTTCAGGCTCGCACTGATGAATTCGTCGAGATCGCCGTCGAGCATGCCCTGCGTATTGCCGACCTCGACGCCGGTGCGCAGATCCTTGATGCGTGACTGATCGAGCACGTAGCTGCGAATCTGGTGTCCCCAGGCGATATCGGTCTTCGCATCCTCGAGCTTGGACTGCTGCGACATGCGCTTGCGCAACTCCAGTTCGTACAGACGGCTCTTCAGCATCGCCATGCACTCCGCGCGGTTGCGATGCTGCGAGCGGTCGTTCTGGCTCTGCACCACGATGTTGGTCGGCAGGTGCGTAATGCGCACCGCGGATTCGGTCTTGTTGACGTGCTGGCCACCCGCCCCCGATGCGCGATACACGTCCACGCGCAGGTCCGCCGGATTGATCTCGACTTCGATCGTCTCGTCGATTTCGGGATAGACGAACACGCTCGCAAACGAGGTATGCCGGCGCGCATTCGAATCGAACGGGGACTTGCGCACCAGGCGGTGCACGCCGCTTTCGGTACGCAAATGGCCATACGCGTAGTCGCCCGTGATCTTGAGCGTCGCGCTCTTGATGCCGGCCACCTCGCCCTCGGTCTGCTCGAGGATCTCGGCTTTGAACCCCTTGTGGTCGCAGTACCTGAGATACATGCGCTCGAGCATCGCGCCCCAGTCCTGCGCCTCGGTGCCGCCCGAGCCCGCCTGGATGTCGAGAAAGCAGTTGTTCGGGTCGAGCGGGTTCGAGAACATGCGGCGGAATTCGATTCCCGCCACCTCCTTCTCCAGCGTCCGCGCGTCGCGTCCGAGCGTCTCGAGCGAGACGTCGTCGCCCTCGATGCGCGCAAGTTCGAAAAGTTCGCGGGCATCGCCGATTTCACCGCCCACGCGCGTAAGCGAGACCAGCACCGCTTCGAGGGATTTCTTTTCCTTGCCGAGTTCCTGGGCGCGCTGCGGGTTGTCCCACAGCTTCGGATCTTCGAGTTCGCTATTGAGTACTAGGAGGCGTTCGCGCTTGGCATCGAAGTCAAAGATACCTCCGCAGTTCGGCGCAGCGCGTTTGCAGGTCCTCGAGCGAGGCGGCGATCTGGTTGATGCGTTCGGCTTCCATGGCGTCCCAAAAAAGCCAAATTATACCGGGGGATGGCAGCTGTTCCGCGAATCGGGGGCGAGGTAGGCGCGTGTCGCCCCGCTGGGAATCGTACAGGCAGCGGGGACACGGAGGCCGCCCAAATCCCGGCGCGCGGTGGCTGGACAGGTTCACTGCGCGCGCAGCGTGCGGCGTGCTGGCGCCGAATTGGAACTGCCGTATCGATGGCGATCATTTCCCATTCGAGCAAGGAAGCAAGAACTTAGCGCGGTCGCCGACGCGCCAGGCACGCGGGAATCACAGCGTTCCGGGGCCGAGGCGGCGTGCCCGCGGCGCGGTCTCGCGGCAACGGCGAGCGAGAGCATTTCGGCGCGGATCAGTCCCGTCGATGCCCGTATAAGCAACTCGACAGAGCGACCGTCCACTTCCATGCAGACCAAGGCGGAATGGCGCGGCGCGGGACCCTTTGACAGTTTCCCGATGTGACCAAATTCACGGAATGATTTGCAAAATTTCGTCTTCACGATGGAAGTGATGCGCAACATCAGTTCAATAGGAACTAATATCCATTCAACAGTCCTGTAAGTGTCCGTCCTACAACCCAGCCTCTGTCGCTCCTACGAATCCACTGTAACGAGAATACTTCAAGTGACCGCAATGTCGACACGGCAATGGAACGTCCCGACCGGTAGTCACGCCGGGGCGGCAGGTATCTCTGCCGGTGCGGTTCCCGCCACGGGCGGACGGTCGTGGCGCTCCGCCCAGTTTGTCGTTCCGGTGGCGCTCGGTGTCGCGGGAGCGGCGATGATCCTGCTCCTGGGGCAGTGGGGAATCCTCAGTGCGATTTTCGCGCCCTTGCTGCTCGGGGGTTCGGTCGCCGCCGGTCGTTACCTGAACCGCGCCCATGGCGCGGGACTTGAACAGGCGGCACGCGAGGCCGCCGACCGCACTTCCCGCCTGCGCGAGCTGTGTGCGCGCGGTCTGCCAGTCTGGGCGCAGCAAATCCAGACCTCGCGCGAGAGCGCCGACGGCGCGATGACCAGCCTGACGCGCAATTTCGGCGATATGGTCGAGCACCTGGGCGCCACGCTCTCCGCCTCCAAGGTCACGGTGCGCAGCGAAGAGGGACGCGAGGAAGACGCGGTGATGATTATTAACGGCGGCGAGGCGCAACTCGCGCGCGTGATCGGGGTGCTGCAGGAACTGCACCGCAGCAAGGAATCGATTCTCGAGCAGGTACGCGGCTATGCATCGAGCCTGCAGGAAATGGCGGCCGATGTGCGCCAGATCGCGCTGCAAATACGCCTGCTCGCGCTCAATGGCGCGATCGAGGCATCGCGCGCGGGCGAGGCGGGCAAGGCTTTCGCGGTGGTAGTCGGCGAAATGCGCCAGCTCTCCGGGCAGTCGGCCGAGATGGGCGATCGGATCTCCAAGAAGGTCGACGCGGTCAATCACTCCCTCGCGGGCATGTTTGGCGACGGCACCTCCACCGACGCCGAGGCGTCATCGATCCAGAAGGCCGAGCGCGACATCCTGTCGGTGATCGCGCGCTTCAAGGACCTGACCCAGGGATTGTCGCAGTCGGTACACGGCATGGAGACCGAGGGCAAGGCGCTGCGCGAACGCATTTCCGAGGCGCTGGTGGATTTCCAGTTCCAGGACCGCATCAGCCAGATATTGAGCCATGCGGCGCAGGGCATGGCGCAACTCGGCGTGCTGGCCGAGCGGCGCGAGGAGGAAACGCTCAGTCTCGAAGACTGGCTTGCCGGGATGGCGGAATCCTTCACCACGCACGAGGAATTCGCAAATTTGCAGGGCAAGGCGCGCGGCGCATCCGCCGAGCACGAAGTCACTTACTTCTAGGAGGTGTCAGATGGGCAAGAAAATCATGGTTATCGACGATTCGGCTTCGCTGCGCGAAGTGGTTTCGATCGCGCTGAAGGCCGCGGGCTACGACGTTACCGAGGCGGTGGACGGCCAGGACGCGCTCGCCAAGCTCGATGGCAACAAGGTCAACCTCGTGATTTGCGACGTGAACATGCCGGTGATGGATGGCATTACCTTCGTCAAGGAAATCAAGAAGCGCGCGGATTATCGCTTCGTGCCGGTGATGATGCTTACCACCGAGTCGCGCGAAAGCCGCAAGGAGGAAGGACAGCGTGCCGGGGCGAAGGCCTGGGTGGTCAAACCCTTCCGCCCGGAGCAGATTCTGCATGCCGTCAGCAAGCTGATGCCGGCCTGAACGCCGCGATCCGAGACAGACATGGCCAAACGCCCGGCTACCCCCGCTCGCAAGCGTACTGGCGCGGTAAGACGCGCACAGCAGCGCGTTGCCATGCAGGGCCCGATGACGATTTACGAGGCTGCCGAGCACAAGCAGATCCTGCTCGATGCGCTGGCGCGCGGCGCTGAGCTCGAGATCGATCTCTCGGGCGTGAGCGAAATCGACACCGCCGGCATTCAACTCCTGCTGCTCGCCAAGCGCGCGGCGGCGAAGGAAGACAAGTTCGTGCGGCTCACCGCGCATAGCGCGGCGTCGCTCGAAGCGATCGACTTGTACGACCTGGGCGGCTACTTCGGCGACCCGGTGGTCATTTCCTCGCGCGCACGCTGACAGTCCCCCTCTTCGGGAGCACCCAAGGCATGACCTCTCAACCCGTATATCAAACCTTCGTCGCCGAAAGCAGGGATCTGCTGCGCGAGATGGAGGCGGCGCTGCTGCGGCTCGAAAAAGCGCCCGGCGAAACCGAGCTGATCGATGCCGTGTTTCGCGCCGCGCACACGATCAAGGGGTCGGCCGGAGTCTACGAGCTCGACGCGATCGTCAGCCTGACCCACGTGATGGAAAGCGTGCTGGTCGACGTGCGCGCCGGAGACCTGGTGGTGAACGCCGATCTGATCGCGCTGCTCCTTTCCTGCGGCGACCATGTCTCCCTGCTGATCGACGGCCTCGCGACGGGCGACGCGACGCCCGACCCGATGCTGCTGGAGGCGGGAAACGTGCTGGCCGGCCAGCTCGGCGCCTATTTGGGATCGTCGCCGGTTCTCTATCCCGCGGTGGCAGCCGTGCCGGTGCACGAGGCGACCGCGGAGGCGCTCGCCGGTCCGACCGTCGCGAGCGAAACCTGGCATATCTCGCTGCGCTTCGGGCGCGACGTGATGCGCAACGGCATGGACCCGCTCGCCACGCTGCGATACCTCGGCACGCTGGGAAAGATCGAGTCGATCACCAGCCTGTTCGACGCGCTTCCCGACGCGGCGGATATGGACCCCGAGTCCTGCTATATGGGCTTCGAAATCGACTTCAGCAGCGAGGCCGACAAAAAGACCATCGAAGGGGCCTTCGAATTCCTGCGCGATGACTGCCGGATCCGCATCCTCGCGCCGCACAGCCGGATCGCCGATTACGTTGACCTGATCAACAGCCTGCCCGAGGACCGAATCCGCCTCGGTGACCTGCTCGTGGCGAGCGGCGCGCTCACCGACAAAGAACTCCAGGAGGGACTCAAGATGCAAAAGGAATCCAATTCCACCGGCGGCGAGGCGGCCGACGCGGAACAGCGCCGCATCGGCGAAATTCTCGTCGATCGGGGCGTGGTGACCAATGAACTGGTCGACGCGGCGCTCGACAAGCAGCGCGTCGTCAAGGAACGCCGGGCGACCGACGGCAGCTTCGTGCGCGTGCGCGCCGACAAGCTCGACGAACTCATCACCCTCGTGGGCGAACTGGTGATCGCAAGCGCCGGGGTGAACCTCGCCGCGCGGCGCGTCGCCGACAGCGACATGACCGAGGTGGCATCGACCCTGGAGCGCCTGGTGCAGGAGGTGCGCGACGGCGCGTTGCAACTGCGCATGGTGCCGATCGGCGAGACCTTCAGCCGCTTCGACCGCGTGGTACGCGACCTCGGACGCGAGCTCCACAAGGACGTCCAGCTCGTAATGAGCGGTACCGAGGCCGAACTCGACAAGTCGATGGTCGAGAAAATCAGCGATCCGCTGATGCACCTGGTGCG
>Ga0224495_10002467_pt1 | contig 12014 bp, 9 predicted proteins | sample SF_Jul11_sed_USG_FD_168128 | JGI IMG/M metagenome (GOLD analysis project Ga0224495, IMG submission 168128) | Sediment microbial communities from San Francisco Bay, California, United States - SF_Jul11_sed_USGS_4_1 | ecosystem: Environmental > Aquatic > Marine > Sediment | place: USA: California... | reverse complement strand
GCAGAGGAAAACCGCGATAAAGAAACCCTTTTGAGAAAATGGTCGCACATCGAAGGTGTCTATATCCCGGAGTTTTTTAGTCCGGAATTTGATCACCATGGTTTTCAGACGCTTACGCCAAGATATCCGGATTATGATATAATTAAAAAAGCGGTTGTTGGCGATCTTAATGAAGTGCCCTTTCCCGATACACCGATTATTCCATACGGTAAACCAGTTCATGATCGCTTAAGACTCGAAATATCAAGAGGATGCACCAGAGGATGTCGGTTCTGCCAGGCCGGGATGATATACCGACCGGTCCGTGAAAGATCTTTAAAGAAGCTGCTTTCGCTTTCAGATGCTTCTGTTGCTGCAACCGGTTATGAAGACATATCACTTTTATCTTTAAGTACAGGGGATTATAGCTGTATTTTACCATTAATGGAAAACATGATGTCAAGGTATGCGAATCAACGCATTGCGATATCCCTTCCTTCTCTAAGGGCTGGTACATTAACCCCCAGCCTGATGAATCTTGTAAAAAAGGTCAGAAAAACCGGCTTTACAATCGCACCGGAAGCGGGAAGTCAGCGGCTTCGAGACGTGATTAATAAAAATATAACGGAAAAAGACATCATAGACACGGTAAACGATGCGTTTTTATTAGGGTGGCAGGTTGTTAAGCTCTATTTTATGGTCGGCCTTCCCACAGAAACGGACGACGATTTAGAGGCGATAGTCGATCTTGTGAAAAGACTCAAAACGGTTAAGCGTGAAAATAGACGAAAAGGCCAAATCAACGTCAGTATAGCAACTTTTATTCCAAAGCCTCACACCCCTTTTCAGTGGTCGTCTCAAATTTCATTGGACGAATCGAAACATAAAATTACCTGGTTAAAGAAGAAACTAAAAATACCAGGAGTTCGATTTAAGTGGCAGAATCCAGAAGTAAGTATTATAGAAGGACTTTGGGCGCGGGGAGACCGGCGTCTTAACCGTTTGTTGGTAACTGCGTACAACAAAGGATGTAAATTTGACGGCTGGAGCGATAAGTTTAGATATCAGTCATGGGAAGCGTCTTGTTTAGATGAAGGCGTTGATATTGATTTTTTTACAACACGTGTTAGAAATGCTATCGAACCGTTACCGTGGGATCATATTGATACCATGGTGTCAAAAGATTATTTAATAAGCGAGAGGAATAAAGCCGCAGAAGGTGTGCATACAATCGATTGTCGAAACGGCAATTGTAACCAATGCGGGGCGTGTGATTTTGAAGCTATTGCACCCAAAGTGTTTGATGACCGTAAAGAAGATATGGTCAAAAATTTTACGCAAGACCGCCATGAGCCAAAAGGTTATAAAAAATTAAAGATATCATTTTCTAAGCTGGATCAGGCAAAATATTTTGGGCATCTTGAACTGGTTAAAATTATTATTCGTGCGATCCGACGTGCCGGCATAGCTGTTAAATATTCAGAGGGGTTTCATCCGAAGCCGTTGATATCATTTGAGGATGCGCTTCCCATCGGCTTAGAGAGTTTGAATGAAATATTTTATTTATCCGTACATGACAATGTAAAACCGCAAACCATCATAAACGGATTAAACATTCACCTTCCAAAGGGATTGCGTATTCTTAACTGTCATCTTGCCCCGACAAAGCCGTCGAATAATACATTTGAGCCTGTTATTTATATGGTAACCTCCAAAAACGGTTTTTTTGATGAAGAAAAAATGAACCATTTTAACAAGATGTCAGAATTTATAGTTACGCGGTTCAATCGAAAAGGTAAAACCAAAAAGATAAACTTAAAAGAGATGGTGATAAATTTGACATTGCTCGCACCCAATCAGGTGAGGATGATCCTAAGATCGGAACCGGGGCAAACGGTGAGACCTTTTGAGGTTCTTGAAAAGGTTTTCGGATTATCCAAGGTAGAGATAAAACAGGGAGCAGTTGTTAAACTATAATTTAAAAATCAGGAAAAAACATGTATAAAAAAATTGTCATCAATGTTGCTGATCATGAAACCAGAGTGGCGCTTCTAGAGGATGGAAACATTGCTGAACTTTTCATAGAACAGGGAGATGCTTCGGATATTGCCGGAAATATTTACAAGGGAAAGGTACAGCGGGTTCTTCCGGGCATGCAGGCTGCTTTTGTAGATATAGGGCTAAAACAGGCTGCTTTTATCTATGTGAGCGATGTCATTGGTGAAAATTATAGCCCTATTGAAGATTTCTTGAACAACAATAGTAGTACAGAAGAAGGCATTCCTTATAATTCTTATATTTCCTCGATTCGTCGTGATAGGCACATTGAAGAACTTATCACTGAAGGACAAGAAATGATGGTTCAAGCCGCCAAAGCCCCAATGGGCTCAAAGGGAGCACGGCTGACAACGCACATTTCCCTTCCAGGCCGATTTCTTGTGCTTATGCCGGCATCAGAGCATGTTGGGATATCCAGGCGAATAGAAGATGATACAGAGCGGAATCGTTTAAAGGCGACCGTTGAATCTATCCGTGAGAATAATTTCGGATATATTGTTCGAACTGCAGCAGAAGGTGTCCAGGAAGAGAAGCTTAAATATGAGATGGGGTTTCTTAACAATTTGTGGGAAAGTATTCAACAGAAATACCAGACAGCTCCGGCGCCGTATCTTTTACATAAGGAGGTGGCCGTTAGTCTTCGTGCTGTTCGGGATCTTTTGTTGCATGAAGCTGAAAAACTGATCATAGATTCTCGTTCGGGGTATGAATCTATTTTAAAATTTCTTGATGAATTCATGCCGAGCCTTAAAGATTCCGTGGAGTTTTATGAAGGCTTGGAGCCGATTTTTGATTCATTTAATTTAGAAGCGGATATTTCACGAGCATTAAAAAAGAAGGTGTGGTTAAAGTCCGGCGGATATATCGTGATCGAACATACAGAGGCACTGGTGGCTATTGATGTAAACACAGGACGATATGTCGGTAAATATAATCTGGAGGAAACGATTCTAAAAACCAACCTTGAAGCTGTTAAAGAAATCGCCTATCAAATCCGTCTTCGGGATATCGGGGGTATCATTATTATCGATTTTATCGATATGGAAAAAAAGTCGAATCAGGAAAAAGTCTTTAATGCGCTAAAGGAAGCGCTTAAAAAAGATAGAAGTAAAACCCACGTATTACCCATATCAGAGTTGGGGTTGATACAAATGACCCGAAAGCGGATTCGAAAACCATTGACAAGGATACTGTGCGAGCCCTGCTTTTATTGTGACGGAGAAGGATATCTTATCTCCAAACAGACAATATGTTACAATATCTATAGGGAAATTATTCGTGAATCACGAGACATGATAGGGGTCAAGGTCAGCCTGAGAGTAAACCCTGAAATTGCCGAACTTCTTTATGGTGAGGAAAGCCATATTATCGTTGCTGTTGAGCGAGTTATCGGAAGGCAAATTGTCATATATCCGGACGCCAAGCTTCATATGGAAGAGTTTAATATTTTTGAAATTATCAAGGAATAAAAAGGAGTTGAGTATTCTATTTAACGTTTGAAAAAAGTATAATATATTATTTTGAATCTATGGTTAAGTTTGAAGCTTGACAACTCGGTTATCTTGTGATTTATATATTCGGTTTAATTCATAAATAACACTTTTTTTCAACGCGTTAAAAAACACTTTGGTGTCTGAATAAGGATTTTAGGCTATGAAACGAACATATCAACCAAGCAGAATTAAGCGGGCAAGAACACACGGGTTTCTGAAAAGAATGTCGACAAAGCAAGGCAGAAGGATTATCAACAGGCGCAGAGCAAAAGGCAGAGCCCGTTTAGCGGCATGAAAAGTGTTGCTCGATAAAATAAATTAAGAGATAATAAAGGGTTAAAAAGAGGAGTCTCTTTTGCGCTTTTGTTTTACCAAGGCGGACAGAATATTAAAACGCTCCGAATTTCTTAAATTGTCTATTTTGGGGAAGAAAACACAGAACAGGCATTTTATTGCAATATTCTCTCCAGGTCGATTGCAAAGAACCCGCCTTGGTGTCACTGTAGCGAGGAAAGTAGGAAATGCCCCTACAAGAAACAGGATTAAAAGATTTTCTCGCGAATATTTTCGGCTAAACAGGCACATTATTACAGGTCATTGGGATATCAATATTATCGCTAAAAAAAGGGCCGCGGAGCTATCATCGGAGCAGGCCTTTCTATCCCTGAAAGATGTTATTAAAAATATTTCCAGGAGTTTAGAGCATTAATAGAATATTTATGATACCAGCTCTGATGTTCATAAGAGCATATCAATTCATATTGTCTCCAATACTGGCTCCTGCATGCCGTTTTTATCCAACCTGTTCTGAGTATGCCTATCAGTCTATTTTGCGTTATGGACTTCTTAAGGGATTTCTACTTGCTTTGAAAAGAATTTTAAGGTGTCATCCCTTTCATCCGGGAGGAATCGACCCTGTCCCATAAAGCAGTGCAAATGATACCGCTTGGGGACAAGTTCGAAATAAAGGATGCCGATTCAGGAGGGAAATGTATTTGTCCGCCTTTTCACAATCCTACATAGATTTTGCTCCTCTGAACCCGAAAATACCGATGATTCAATTTATCTGAAATAAATTTTTATGCATTGTATTGAACTTTGGAGAGGATAAAGGATAATGGAACACGTTCGATTATTTATTGCAATAGGATTGTCTTTGCTGGTCTTTATTGTTTGGAATGTTTTATTTGTTGATAAAGAAAAGGGAAAACTTCCCCAACAAGCCATTCAAGCGGAACAACCGTCAAATAAAACGTCAGGGATAACAGAAAAGCAAAAGACAGCAAAAGAAACAACCCCCTTAAAAGCCCAACCGCCTTTAAAAGAAAGTGCTTCAGAGCCGATTAAACCTTCTCGAACAATTACCGTAAATTTACCCTTGTATACAGCAAAGATTTCAGAAAAAGGAGCGGTATTCAAGAGCTTTGTCCTTAATAAATATCGAAAAACCATTGATTCTGATTCCCCTCCATTTGAGATGATAAATCCTGATTTGTCCCAAGGAACCGTACGGATTGGATTTGCCGGTAATAGTCTTCAGGGAATCGATGATGCGATTTTTTCAGTTAATCTTGAGAAGGATTCTGTAGATATCAAGAATAAAGCCCAAGAAATTTCTTTTTCATGGACATCCCCCAAGGGGGTTGTCGTTGAAAAGACATATTTATTTTCACCTGAAACCTATGTGATTTCCCTTGATGTTACCATTAAAAACGGTTCCGATCAGACGATTAAAGATAATCTCACACTATCTCTATTAAAAACGGCGCCGGAAAACGAGAGCAGGTATGGCTTTGAAGGGCCCAGCGCACTGATCAACAATAAACTCGAGCAAATTAAGACTAAGAAAATTAAAAAGCAAGATGTATATCCTGGAAAATTAACATGGATTGCGGTTCAGGATCGTTATTTCATGTCTGCGATCATGCCCGATGAGGCTGTGGATGCCAGTATGCACCTTGGTATTAATGACGATAAAATTTTAATGAATACCTATGTTCAGCCGGAGCAGGTGATTCCTCATGGCGAACAGCATGTTTTTAAGTATAAATTGTTTTTCGGGCCCAAAAGCATGACCGTTTTAAAATCCGTGGATTATGACCTGATCAAAGCCGTCCATTTCGGTATGTTTGACGTACTCGCCAAACCATGTGTCTGGATAATGAACTTTATATATAATTATATCCCCAACTATGGTGTTGCCATTATTATTTTGACGATACTTAGCAAAATCCTTCTGTGGCCGCTGGGAAATAAAAGCTATAAATCAATGGCTGCAATGAAAAGAATTCAACCGTTGATGGCGGAAATAAAAGAGAAATATAAAGGCGACAAGAAAAAGATGAATGAAGAAATGATGGGATTGTATAAAACGTATAAGGTCAATCCACTGGGCGGATGTCTTCCAATGGTGGTTCAGATTCCCGTTTTTTTTGCGCTATATAGAATGTTATATGAAGCCATAGAATTAAGACACGCGCCGTTTTTCTGGTGGATCAATGATCTGTCAGCACCGGATCGCCTTTTTCGATTCGATTTTTCCATCCCATTTATGGAGGCGCCATACGGCATACCTGTATTAACCATAATCATGGGGGTGACCATGTTTATTCAGCAAAAAATGTCGCCGCCAGCAGGGGATCCGACCCAGGCCAAAATGATGATGATGATGCCGATTGTTTTTACGGTAATTTTTATCAATTTTTCTTCGGGGCTTGTTCTATACTGGCTTGTAAATAATATCATTTCCGTGGCTCAACAGTATTATATCACGAAGAAAAACGAATAATAACGGAGGTTTAACAATGTCACCCAGCTTGGAGTTTGAGGACAAAAATGTTGAAATGGCAGTAAAAAAAGCCTGTGAAGAATTAAATATACCCAGGGAAAAACTCAAGCATGATGTGATTTCCTATGGGTCAACCGGAATTTTTGGGTTGGTGGGCACCAAAAAAGCGCGCATTCGTGTTACCCTACCGAAATCATCTCAGGATTTTAAAATGGAGAAATCGAACACAAAAAAACCGAAAACCGCTTCTTTGGATCAAACTGTAAAGAATAAAGACTTTCAAATGGATGCCGCAATTGATGATATAGAACTTTCCCCTTCAGAGGATGATCCAAAAGAAATTGGCAGAGAAGCCCTGCAACGCATTATTGATTTAATTACCACAGATGCGACAATCTCGATTGAAGAGAAATTAAATCGATTTTTTTTCAATGTTAAGGGTGGAAACTCTGCCGTTCTCATAGGCAAACGCGGGCAAACTCTTGAAGCAATGCAATATATCGTTGAAAAAATTGTTAATAAGAAAAGAAAAGAGCGTGTTGGAATTCAGGTAGATGTTGAAGGGTATCTGGAAAAACGGCGCATTAGCCTGGAAAAAACAGCATTTAGGCTAGCTGAGAAGGTTAAACGGACTGGAAAACCAGCGACAATCGGTCAAATGAATTCTCACGATCGACGGATCGTACATATTGCCTTAAAAGATGACAACATGCTGAAAACTCAGAGTATGGGGGAAGGAATTTTAAGGAAACTGGTCATATTTCCAAAGAAAAATTCATCCCGAAAGAAAAGCCCTTAACTTAAGCCTTCAATACTATACATCGTATGAAGTAGGTATTTCAAAGGCTACTTTATTTGAAGGTGTTCAAACCAGCTATACATGTTATAAATAATGGAATATGATACTATCGCCGCAATTGCAACACCCATCGGTAGCGGCGGTATCGGGATTATTAAAATCTCCGGTAAAGACGCTTTTTCTATAGCCGAAGCAATTTTTCAAAGATCTCACGCGTCGTGGAGTTTAGGCCGTACGGAGGGTGACGCCCTCTCTTTCCCCTTAAAATCCCACCGCCTTTATCACGGGAATATTGTGAATCCTGAAACAGGACAGGTGCTGGATGAAGTTCTTCTGTCAGCAATGAAAGCCCCCAGGACATACACCAGAGAAGATGTTATCGAAATAAACACCCATTCAGGCTATATTGTAATGGCTTCGATTTTAGATTTGGTATTACAAAAAGGTGCCAGGCTGGCCGATCCCGGTGAATTCACAAAAAGAGCATATCTTAGCGGCCGTATTGATCTCACCCAGGCTGAGGCGGTTATTGACATTATCAATTCCAGAACCGAAAAATCGCTCGAAATTGCAACTTCACAGATAAAAGGGGATTTGAAAAACCGAATTGAGTCCCTAAGAAATTCACTGATTGACATTTTAACACAAGTGGAGGCTGTTATAGATTTTCCGGAAGATGTTGGGGACGTTATCGATGTGGACTCCGTTAATCAAATTTTGAACAAGAGGGTTATCGATGAGTTATCAGACATGGTCGCGCAATATGAAAATGCGCATTTTTTAAGAGACGGCCTTAAAATGATCGTGGTTGGCAGACCCAATGTGGGTAAATCGAGCCTAATGAACCGGATGATACAAGATGATCGCGTAATTGTTACACCCATTCCCGGAACGACGAGAGATTTAATTGAAGAAACATTGAATATTCGTGGTATACCGGTTATTATTGCAGATAGCGCCGGCCTTCACGAGACAAACGATCCGGTTGAAGTTATCGGTATTGAAAAGACCCGGGCATATATTCACGCTTCGGATTTGATACTTTTCATGATCGATGCAAGTGATCCATTTACTATAGAGGATCAAAAAATATATCAGGCAATCGGTGACAAACGGGTGATATTGGTGATAAATAAAATCGATTTGGTGGAAGATGGCTTTAAACCTGAAATTCCCGAAACATGGGATAAAATACCAAGCATCAGGATTTCCGCTTTGTATGGAAATGGATTGAGCTCACTAAAGGATTTAATCGCAAAACTTGCAATTGGAGATTACAAGCTTGAAGTTCAAAATAAAATCATTCCCAATTTAAGGCATAAAATAGCCCTTGAGAAGAGTTTGGAGTTTGCTGTTTCCGCCGGTGAAGAACTACGCAAGGGGACTTCTTTCGAGTTGATTGCCATCGATATTAAGGATACATTAGACAGCCTGGGTGAAATTATAGGCGCTGTTGCCAAAGAGGATGTCATCGATCAGATTTTCAGACGATTCTGTATCGGAAAATAATGTTTCACGTGAAACATTATTTCCCTTTGGTTGTAGTGTTTGTTGATTTTTACTATAAAAATTTAATCATACTCGAAGCTCCTTTGAAATAGAGTTGTTTCAAAGGACTAAACTATTACATACAAAATTTAAAATTTTAGGAGTTAAATGATGAAAATAGATTTTACACCATATTTTGAAAAATATAAGGCGCTTTCAGCGAAAGCCGATGAAATGTTTGCAAAAGTACAAAATGAGTTTCCAGAATGCGTAACATGTGAAATTAAATGCGCAGACTGCTGTCATGCATTATTCGACCTAACATTGATCGAAGCAATTTATATTAATCATCTGTTTAATGAAATGTTTGAAGGCAAAAAGAAAGAGGCGATTATTGAAAAGTCGAACCGTGCGGATCGAAAAACTTACATGGTCAAAAGAAAAGCATATAAAGACAAAGAAGCTGGAAAGAACGAAGTTGAAATACTTATGGAAATTGCCGCTGAACGCGTCAGATGCCCACTTCTTAACGAAGATGATATGTGCGATCTCTATGAATATCGACCCATCACCTGCCGACTTTATGGTATGCCGACATCTACAGGCGGTATCGGGCATACCTGCGGGAAGTCGGCTTTTGTTGAAGGCAAATCGTATCCTACGGCCAACCTGGATGTTATTCAAAAAAAGCTTTACGAAATTTCTGCTGAATTTGTCGGCCAAATCAGAACCCGGTATGTTAAGATGGGAGATTTGCTGGTGCCGTTATCCATGGCGATTCTCACCGATTATGACGAAAACTATCTTGGGGTAGTGGATGAAAATGAAACCCTAAAGAAGCAAGGAAAAGAAAATGACAACGATATCCCCAGAAGAAGAGGAAAGACGAAAAAAGGCCATTTTCGATAGTATGTCCCCCAGACGCCAGAAACACATCTTAAAAAAAGGATATGAAAAATGGGAGCCCTTCCAGGAACCCAAAGATCCCATAGATATCAGAAAAGATAAAACCAAGCGAACGACCCAAATGCTGGTCCGGGAATTTTTACAAACGAGAAGTTTTCAGGAGTACAGCAATGCATACGGCGGCGGCGTTTTTGAAATTTGTCTTGGAGTCATCAACGATGATGACAGATACAAGGGGATGTTCGATTTTTCCGTCTGGTATCATGAATTGTTAAAGCGGGAGGGGCATGAGTGACCATTATCTCTGACGTTTTAAGCAGGCTTTTTTGTGGCGTTTTGTCCAAAATGGCGCTGTCATCAAAGAACAATCATAAAACTCCACAAGATACCCGCACAGATTGCAGATCCGATAACACCGGAAGAGTTGCAGGCCATGGCATGCATGAGGAGGAAATTTTCAGGATCTTCGGACTGACCCACCAGATGAACCTCTCGGGCTGAACCGGGAACAGCGGAGACCCCGGCCGCGCCCAGCAATGGATTGATCTTCTCTTTAAGAAAAAGGTTCATAATTTTACCAAATATGACTCCGGAGGCGGTTGCGATGCTAAAGGCAACGGCTCCAAGAAAGAAAATCCCCACGGATTTTGGCGTTAGAAATACATCTCCCTGGGTGCTGGCACCCACCGTTAAACCTAAAAATATGGTTGCTGTATCGATGATTGCCGTACGAGCAGTCTGAGCCAGACGTTCGGTGACACCGCATTCTTTTAAGAAATTACCAAAAAAGAACGTTCCCAGAAGCGGTATGGAAGCCGGCGCAAGGAAACAGCACAAGATAACAGCTATGGCGGGGAAAATGATACGTTCTTTCTTGGACACTTGCCGGAGTTCCGGCATACGGATGAGTCTTTCCTCGCGGCTGGTCAAAAGTCTCATGATAGGTGGCTGAATAACAGGTATTAGGGCCATATAGGAATAGGCAGCGATGGCGATGGGCCCGATGAGATGGGGCGCCAGTTTGGCGGTGAGAAAGATGGATGTTGGTCCGTCGGCGCCGCCGATAATGGCAATGGATGCGGCTTCCTTGGGCAAAAACCCGAGGCCAAGGGCTCCCAGCAGTGTAAAAAATATTCCCATTTGAGCGGCTGCCCCCAAGAGCATGAGACTGGGCCGTGCCAGTAAAGAAGAAAAGTCGGTCATTGCCCCGAGACCCAGAAAAACGATAGACGGATAGAGACCTGTGGTTACGCCGAAATATAAATAGTGAAGCACACTGTTGCTTTCATATATACCCAGTCCAAATCCTTTGAAAAAAGGGATATTCCCCACCAGAATACCAAAGCCGATGGGAACAAGAAGAAGCGGTTCGTATTTTTTTGCGGTTCCAAGATATAAAAATACAGCGCCGACCACTATCATGATAACATTGCGATAGTCGGCCAGATAGTACCCGGTATTGGATAAAAATTGAAACAACAGATCCATGGATTAACCTTTATTCATTTTCGTTAACTGTATCTACTATGGGTGATTTCCAGCTGAATACACCTTCACCGTGGGGAATTAATATTTTGGCATCACGAAAGGCTGTAAACGTTATGTGTGGGTGTGGAAACTTGTTTTCCTTGGCAATTTTATAAAGATCGGAAAGGTAAAAAGTTTCTCCAATTTCTTCAATCAAGGGTTGATACAGACGGGCTATTTCATCAAGCGCTGAGGGAAATATTGTTGGTAAAGCCGATTCCGGTTGTTCATCAGGTTCATCGCTTTCCTGTATTTTGTTGTTGTTTCGGAAACGGTCATATTTAGTTTCCAAGAACAGAAGTATTTTATGAAGCTGAGAAATTACGGCGGACAGCACAACCAGTCCTGAAAAAACGATCAAAGTGCCGGCAATGGCCATTGCCCAACCGTTATGAGTCGATATGGCATGAAAACCGTACAATTGATATCTCCCTTTTTTCGAATAAAAAAAACGATGTGTTAAACCAATTCATATTTTCAAAAAGGTACACACGGCTTTTAATACGTTACCACCCGCATGAAAAAAACAATTCTTTTTTTCGATCATACATCTTGACAAAAGTCAACACTAAAGCGCTGTGAGTTCTCTCATCGCTTAAAAGAGAACCATTAAAGTTTTTGGACAAGATGCCGATGACTATTCATTAATGTCTGCATATTTTCAGTTTAAATTACCTGCTGCTTTTCGGAATAAATGGAGATCGCGATCTTTCGGGGTTGAAGTGCAGTGGAAATTCCTACCTGGCCGATCTCGAAAGAGTTTCATAGCATCGTAACACAATATTATTAGAACAGAAAATTATTATGAAATTTGATGGTCATAAAGGAAGGTCGTTAGCGATGGTTCTGGCTGTTTTTGTGTTGATCGCTATATGTGTCGTGGTTTTTATTCACCATAATGAAAAAATAAATTTTCACAACATATCCATGTTAAGACAAAAACAGGATAAAAATGGATCTAACTGTCTAAATATCC
>Ga0224495_10002465_pt1 | contig 12025 bp, 8 predicted proteins | sample SF_Jul11_sed_USG_FD_168128 | JGI IMG/M metagenome (GOLD analysis project Ga0224495, IMG submission 168128) | Sediment microbial communities from San Francisco Bay, California, United States - SF_Jul11_sed_USGS_4_1 | ecosystem: Environmental > Aquatic > Marine > Sediment | place: USA: California... | reverse complement strand
GCCTACAAGTTCACGGCAAATTTATTAACACTCCTGGCAAAATGCTATTGACCCCGAGCAACATTATACTTATTCTACCTATCACGGGATTAATTATACTGGGGGAGTCATATGTGGCGAGGTCTTTACGCCTTATTGGCGGCGCTGTGCCTGCTGACTTTTAGTAACCTATCCGCATGTGGCCATGGCGACACTGGCCCAGTGAAAGGCCGCGCCTTCAAAGGGCCGATTTCCGGGGCGGCTATCTCCATATTCCGGTTGAACGAGGACGCCTCGCGTGGTGATCTGCTGGCCAATCTGTCGGCCGATAGCCGCGGATTCTTCTATATAGACAAGTCTTTCGATTTTCCCGTGCTCATGGTCTCCACTGGCGGCACGTTCATCTGGGAGGCCACTGGCGAAATTCTGCAGATGGACGAGGGGCTGGAGCTTCTTGCCATGTATCCCCTCATACAGAAAGGCTGGTTCGCCGCCGTCACCGCATTCACCCACATCGCCACTTTCCAGGTCCAGACGCGCCTGACCATGGGTCAATCCCTGCCGGACGCCATTGACAGCGCCAACCGGGATATCGCAGCCCGGTTCGGCATCCCGGAGGTGGACCTGATCCACACCCTCCCCATGGACCTGACCGATCCGGCCGAGGCGGGCAATACTGGCGCATATGACCCAACTCCCATAGACAAAAACTTGAACATCCAGGTTGAGAACACCTGCTCGTCCAGTTGCCTCTATGGCCTGGCCCATGCGGCTTTGGCCATGTCCATCAGCGACCTATTTTCCCGGGAACCTTGGCGGCGTGGCCCTGCCTACGCCAGCACATCGGAGTCGGTCGGGGCAGCGCAGATCTTGAGCTCATTAAGCGATCTGGGCAAGCTGGCCGCGGCGGCAATTGATGGCAGGCCCATCACTGGATACGGCATAACTAACCCCGGCATGGTGGATATTTACACCACCTTTGGCGCCCAGACCAACGGCTTTTTAGGCAGCCCATGGAACCAGAGCAAGATTCCTCCTGGCGGAGTGGTGTTGGCCCCCTCAACGGGCCAGACCGGCACGCTGCCTCCGCCTCCGGTTCCGCCCCCCGCTGCGCCCATTCCACCCGCTTCGGCGCCGGTCATCACCTCGGTGAGCACATGCGGCCCCAACGGAAACATCTTTTGGCAGACTGTGGCCGGGGCCACCAGTTACGCCATCTACTTCTCCACCACCCCAGCCAACGCCGCTCCCGGCGCCGGAGGGCGGCAAACCGCATATTCCTCCGGCGGCACGGTGACTGGCCTGGCCAACGGAGTCACCTATTACGCCGTGGTGGTGGCCGTCAACTCAGGGGGCGAAGGGCCGCCGTCGCGCATGGTTAGTTTCACACCATCGGTAGGCCTAGTCGGGTTCCAGCTCTGCCTGGCGCAAACTATTGCGTACTTTAACGCCGTTCCTACGGGTCCCTTTGTCATTAACTGTCCCAAGATGGGCATAACCAACCTGGTGGGGATCGACCAGTTGAACTCTTATGCAAGAAATCCTGTAATCACAGACATAAATCTGTCTGGCAACAAACTGACTGACATCACTCCGCTTGCGTTATTGAAACCAAAATCTCTTATGTTTGTTGGACAACCGCTATTCCAAAAAATAGATTTATCAAACAATCAAATTACCAACATCACACCACTTGCGTCTTATGAGCAATATATGCTTACAAACAGGTTTGGCACCCATGGTATTAATGTTAGAAACAATCAGATTACTGCAGGCATGGGTGGGTTAATGACAACGCTGGGAGCCACCAGATATTCTTTGCCAGGTCCATTTTTTGGGTCGCCACAGAATGTAGGGCTCGATTTCACCGGCAACACTACGGCGCTGCCTGGTGGAGGGACAGGGCCGAGCATCGCATGCGTGGACATGACGCCATATGTGGCAAGTCCAACTACCAATACCGTCAATCCTGTGCCATGGCCTGCCACGCCGGGTGTGGATTGTTTCTGACGGCGGGAGTATTCTTGGATAATTAGAGATAACCATAAACAGATTATGGAGGGAATATGGCTAGTATGAAAAGAATAAGTCAACGGTGGATGTCGCACAATACGTCACTGCGTAGACATGTACCACTACTGGGAATTACTATTAGCATGCTATTGATTTTCGGACCAGTATTGGTTTCCGCTGCTCAATCAGATCAAGATGAATACATCCCTGGATTTTCGCATGAATTTGTGGATGATGGCACTCATAAGATGATCTTTAAGGAAGAAATACCGTGGTATGAGCAATTGCGCTTGCTAGAGGATACAAAGGATTACTCAATTGGCAAAGCGTTCAGACTATCTCCAATGACCAGTGTGGAAAAGATGCGGTCCAAAGACATTGTTGGTTCTTATGTGACCCGTAAATTAAACAATCCAAAGCTAACCTGGGAATATCTGGGTGTACGTGAATTAGACGGAGATAAATTACATTCCTGGATCTCTGCTATAGAATTTGCCGAAGCAAAAGCGATAAAGATCTATCTTAAAATAAACGACAAAAACGGCAGGATTATTGTTCTTGGAAACGATGAAGACCATACCGATTTGGGAGTGGAAACGCTTAAAAATCATATGCCGCTTCCCCCAATAACTGATACAGGTGATACCATTGCCGGCGCTTACAGAGGAAGCCTGATGTATATCCTTTATTACAGTATGGACAAAGAGCGTAATCCAAACCATGATCCCCCTTTTGTGATTACTGGAATTAGAGCCTACATACAGCAAAATGATCGCAGTTCAATTAACAACAGCGCTCAAATAGCTACATGTAGTAAACAGGCATGTGGACAAGGCTATGATTTACAAGCACATTCAGTAGTTATGTTGCTATATGAACATAAATATGACCGTACTGCTCCTGATGAAAACTGCACTGGCACTTTCATATCGAATAACAAGGATTGGACGCCATATCTTTTAACTGCGGAGCACTGTAATTATGACTTAACTCAATATCGATTATCACTGATTTGGCATGACGACAACTGCCAAAGCGGGCTGGCCCCGATTGAGGACGCTAGGCTGATGCCAATTTACTTTAGCGGGAGCTTGTTTGGGGCTGATATTTCGCTATTCAAGATGGTAGAAACTATTCCACCATATCAGAAGACAACAAAGTCATTCTTTTTATCTTACAGTGGAATATTTTGGGGGGCAGTTCCCTTTCGCACGGACTCAGGAATGGTAGACGGAACAAGTTATGAATATAACACTACGAAGGGGCTGCAGTTAAGTGTTGAGACATTAACTCATCCAAATGGACAATCCAAAGAGTATGCAGGAGGCATAAAGGATAAAGTAATATCAGAATGGACGATAGGTTATGATTCAAATATGTATCATCAGATATATATTACCGGCAATACAGGATATCTTGCAGAGGGTTCTTCTGGCGGCCCCCTTTATGTTAACAAGATAGTAGGTGCAAATAATAATCCCCTGGTTGCAGGTGTGTTAAGCAGATTGGGCTACTTGTCTAATTGGTGGATGCCTTTGCGAAAATTTTGTTTCGATGACAAAGCAGGACCTGCATATTATGGCGCCATTTCATTTGTAGCGCAAGAATTGGTTGGACATCTGTCGCCGTATGGACCAGATGATTTTTATGATAGTGGCAAGGGCAACGATACTCGAGCAACAGCTACACCAATCGAATTAGTTAACAACAATTGGATTGTCCTTGACTCTGCCGAGAAATGCCCTAATCAATCAAATGTAATAAATAAATGCCCACTCATATTAAAAAAGAAAGACAAGGTCAGCAATGATTATGATTGGTATTCATTTAAAATTCCCCCAGGAGCTAAAATATTGTTTGATATTGAACATGACTATAGGCGTGGAGAATTTAATGTCGAATTGTACGAGGATAATGATTCATCATTTATACCAACAACATTTAGTCGCTATCGTGACGCGTATAATATGGATAATCATTCTATTAACTCAGGATATACTCTAGAATATGTTAACAATACTTGCAAAGAAAAAATACTATACATGTCATTATCCCTAGCCGGAATGCCGCATCAATACTATAAACATTATGGACCTGGTTTGTGGAATGAGTATTATTTGCATGCTTTTTTGAGTGAAAATGCGGTGCCGATACAGCCAATCAGCATTATGGCAACTAATGGTGGCTGGAAAGATGAAACAAATAATTCAATACACTGCAAATCCGTCAAAGTCACATCGAAAATATGTCCAAATAGCCTCGGCGATAAGCACGAAATATACAGGTTGCGCGAGGCGTATATAAATGAGCCTACAATTTCTGATACACCCATCTCAATAATTGAACCGAATATGATCCAGATTGACAAAAATGGTGACCCGTATGTGACGCTAATTGATCCTTATCCGTATCCTAATGAATATAATCACTATTGGATAAGGTCCACGCGCGAGATTAATGATCCAGATTTAGGTATTATAAAATTAAAGTCTAAATTTACAGGTCCTGCGGATGGCAGCATTTGTAATTATAAGTCAAACATCAAGCATCTTTATTTGAGGCCTCAAGGCGGCATTACTGCCATTCCGGTTGATACGCAAATCGGTTGTTTGTGGGGTGCAAGTAGCGATTCTACCTGGATATCGGCAGGTGATCAGGAAAGCATTGGGTCTGGATTTGTTCTTTTCAAGTATGACCCTATTCTCGATGAAGGCGCCAGAACCGCGACGCTTTCCGTGGCGGATCAGCCGGTCACGGTGACCCAATCCTCTCCTTCCCCAGTCTCCATCTTCCCCACCGTGGATATCATTGGCGCGGCGGCTTACACAGGCAAAATAGCCGTCACCACCACCGGTGGCGAAGCCTGGCAGGCGCAGACCACGGCGGACTGGATCGCCCTCTCCTCAAGCTCCGGCAGCGGCAACGGCTCCGCCTCCTTCACCGTGGCGGAGAACGGCACCGGCGCCATCCGGTCCGCCGTCATCACCATCAACGGGCTGACATACACCATCGTCCAGCAGGCCGGCCCTTGCTCCGTCACCCTGGGCTCCTCCGGCCGGATCGCCGCCAAGGATATGTCCACCGGCTCCGTCACCATCACTGCCCCGGCGGAATGCATGTGGACCGCCATGAGCGACTCATCCTGGCTCACCGTGGACGCCATCACCAGCGCGGGCGCCAACGGGCTGTTGCAGAAAGGCTCCGGTTCCGTCACCTTCACCATCGCGGCCAACACCACCAGCCTGCCTGGCGGAGGGACAGGGCCGAGCATCGCATGCGTGGACCTGAAGCAATATGTGGCAAGTCCCACTACCAATGCCGTCAACCCTATTCCATGGCCGGCCACGCCGGGTGTGGATTGTTTCTGACGGCGGGAGTATTCTTTGGTGAATAGAAATAACCATAAACAGTTTATGGAGGGAATAATGGAACAGGAACATAGGGAACAAGGCAAAGCGAGGGGCAGTACTGCCACGTCAGGTCAAAAAACGCGCCTTTTGGCGATTGCGCTTATATTTATTGTCCTTGCAGGCGCAGGATTTGCTATTGGGGAAGAGGTCGATGAAACAAGCCAAGCCAATAATCAAGATGACAATCCGAAAGTGATCCAACTGGATGGGCCTATCCAGCCAAGCGCGATTATAACAGATCGCGGAGAAGACATAATACAGCTGCGTAGAATCAAGACCTCGTCTGATGTATTTTCCGCTAATAATTTGGCCTCTGATTATCCCATTACTGTGGATCCAGAAAGTCAAGGTTACTCCGGCGATGCTACCTATAGGCGAGATGAAGGAAGTACAGACCAAAGCGGAATCGATGATAGCTGGGTTGCTGATCGCCTGTCGCAAAAGGAATTCAATTCACTGGCAAATCAAAACATTGTAAAAATAAGTCCTATTACGGCAGGTGAAAAGGCAAAGTTGCTCAGAAAGAAGGACCCTTTGTATTTCCAGAGAAAAGGGCCAAGCGCTTTACCGTGGAAATATGTAGGCATAAAAGTAATTGAGAATAAAAGCTATCATCTATGGATGACAGCGATTTCAGTAGCAAACGCCAATAGAATATATGTGTACTTTAGCAATTTCTTTCTAAAGTTAGGCGTTGTTGTTCACATTTATGGCAACAGGGAGACCTTTAAATCTCAGGTAATGTCCAGTTATGTATTCAATAACAGCCCGAGTTATTCAGGAACACACTTGTCAATGATTCAGGGAGATACTGTTGTTGTTGAGTATCTGAGTGAGGATAATAATATATCACCTTCTAATACCCCCCCATTTAAAATCACTGAGTTGCTGGTGTTTGCCAATGAGGATCACAGTAACACTTTCTATAATAACACCCTACTAGCTAAGCCTTGTAGCGTGGACATATGTGCCAGACCTCAATGGCACAAAGAATCAAAATCGGTGGCGCGCATACTTTATAAATATACGTTTGTCATTTGATAATAGCGCGGCTTTACACTCCAAATTAGGCTCATGGCGGCTAAAAACCGAATCCCATGTTGAACCCCAGTGAAGGAAACAGCCCGTTATACGGGAAGCTCTCCCCCATCACCACCACCCTGCCCGTCAGGTAAGACATGCCCACCCCGGCGTCCATGTGAAACCGTCCGGCAAACCATGAATAACCCAGCATTACGTTGGGCATGGCGTTGAACACCGCCACCGTATCCTTGAAGCCCATAGCATCGGTGAAGGTGGCTTCCAGCGTCCCCACATCCAGGTTCAAGGCCAAGTATCCCCCTTGGGGCGCCCGCTCTCCCCAATATCTGCGCAGTCCCACCCCGCCTCCGGTCCATCGAACCCGCCAATCCTGGATGCCCACGGACCAATAGGATCCACGCATCGAAATGGCAAAACCGTCGCTTACCGCGTGTTGATATTCCAGGCTCACCATCCCCACTAGCAGACCGAAGGGATTTACTGATACAGAGTTGGATATGGCTGGATTTTCCAGCGGGATCGGTTCATCTCCGCTGGCCAGGTCGGGCTCCTGCTGACCCATGGCCGAGCCAGCAAGATAGAATTGTACGGCCATAAATACGGCCAGCAAAACCCCCGTTCCGATCCGCGCGGCAAAGAAGCTTTTCAAGGCTTCTTCTCCATAGTGTGAGATTTAAAAAGGCAATCCGACAGACAGAGTAACAAAAAAGCCTGTTCCGTTCATCGGGAAGATATCACCCTCATACCTGGGTTCGATTCCACCCATATAAAGCTGGGCCCCAAGGGTTACTTCCATTAAAAACTCATCCATTATCCAGGAGTAACCCACCGTGGCGGTGGGGATGATGTAAAACGACTCCTGCAAATCCGTGGGAGAGCCGGTGAGAACGACGGTTCCAGCAGAGACCTTGGCCACATATACGTTGGCCGCCATATATCCACCTTCAGGCGCCGTGCCTTGGGAATATTTTCTTACTCCTAATCCTGCGCCCACGGCCGTCACATCCCAAGTTTCCAGCTCCATGCTCCAAAACAAGCCCTGGGCGGTAAGGGCGATATTGTCGCTCAGCAGGCGCTGATACTCCATGCTTCCCATTCCCCGGAAGCCGTTAAACAGGTCAAAGGTGAGGACATTTTTCGGCTTTTCATATTCTTTGGCCAGAGCTTGGCCTGCGAATGCGCTGGAGAGAAAAAATATCACTCCCGCCATGAAAGCCGCAGAAGAAAAAGCCGACCTCCTGGCCGACTCTGCCACTTGCGTCCTGTCAGAGGCTCCATTATCAACGCCCGCAAATAGGCTCTTCAAACCGTCTTCTTTCCATGCATCAATCATCTTCATCTTCATAACAAAGGATTCTCGCTCATGGCCTTGATACGCGCAAACCGGCGGTCCACTTCCTCCTGGAATGTAGCCACGATCTCTTTATACTCCGGCTTTGACATATGTTTCGTCTTCCCCATGGTGCTCAACCATTGGGTAACCGGTATCTTCTTACCCTTGGCCTCCGGGTCATAGTTGAGCGTGGTGATTCCATGCTCTACCTCATACAGCGGAAAGAAGTTGCAGTCTATCCCGGCCTGGATCACTTCCTGGCCGTTGTTATCAGGGTGCCGCCAGTTCAGCGGGCAATCGGAGAAGAGCTTGCCGAAAACCAGCCCCTCATGCTTGGCGTACCATTGGGCCTTGGCCGCCTTGCGGATGAGGTCCTTATAATCAGACTCCGAGCCGGTGAACACATATGGTATGTGAGTTGCGGCGAAGAGCTGGGCCGAGTCCTTGTGATGAAACTTCTTTCCTCTTCCCACCGATCCGATGTTGGAAGTGCTGGTGGCATGGCCCATGGGCGTGGTGAAGGAGAGCTGATGCCCCGTGTTCATGTAGCCCTGGTTATCATACTCCAGAATGATCATATTATGGTTGCGGAACGCCGAACCAAGGGCCGGCCCCAGGCCGATATCCAGCCCGCCGTCGCCGGTGACCATGATAAAGGTAATATCCTGGTCTTGGGCTATCTCTCCCCTTCTCTGCCGTTCCTTATACATCTCCACCACGCCGGACAATGTGGCTGCGCCGTTCTGGAACAGGTTGTGGATATAGGTGACCGCAAAGGAGCTGTTGGGGTATCCGGTGGTGACCACCATCCCGCAGCCGGTGTGCCATAGCATCACCACGAAACCTTCTATCCCCTTCAAGAACGTGCCAATGCTGGGGAATATGCCGCAGCCAGGGCATGCGCCGTGGCCTGGGGTTATCCTCTGGGGCATGGCGGTAAGGTCGCGCTGTTTCACTCCCTTCACTTCCAGCTTGCCGGTCTTTTCGTCCTTGACCACCTTCAAAATGCCGGGGGATTGCTGGGCCTCGGTCAGGGCTGGGTTACCCTTTGGCGGAGAGTATGATGGGTCGCCTGGGGCGGCGCCGATATAATCATAAGGAATCTCCACCTTCCCCTTCTTCACGGCCTCGAAGGTCAGGTTGAACATCTCCACACCGTCCTGGAAGTAGAAGTCCTTGCCTCCCAACCCATATATGCGGGAGATGACCAATGTCCGGTTATCCGGATCGTCTTTCAGGGCGGCTTTCACCTCGTGGCTCATTCTGCCGCCATGAGCGCCATAGGAATCCGCCCGATCCGCCACCAGCACAGCCTTCACATTTTTGCAGGCGCGCCGGATATACTCTGCGGGAAAGGGCCGAAGCATGGTGGGATACATCATACCCACTTTCTTACCCTGGGAGCGGAGCTTGTCCACCACGTCCATGGCTGTGTCAGCCGCGGAGTTTACTATGAACAGCGCAGTCTCCGCGTCTTCCATCATGTAAGTCTCCAGCGGGCGGTATCTTCTACCGGAGACCTTTTCATATTCTTCAAAAACCTTGGGGATAATGCTCTCGGCGGCCCCCATGGCCATGGAAAGCTGTTTCTTGTTGTTGATCTGGTCCGGATCGTTCATGTAGGGCCCGATAGTGATCGGGTTTTCGGTGTCTACAGAGCTGTTGATCACCTTGAATGGCCCGATAAAATCCTGAACCGGTTTTTTCTCCTCAAAAAAGCTCACCCTGCGCTTCTGGTGGGAAGTAAAGAACCCGTCGTCGGCCACGATAACCGGCAGACGGACATCTTCATGCTCTCCAACCTTGACCGCAATGATGACCATGTCATACACGGCCTGGGGATCCTTGGCGCAGAGCACAATCCAGCCCATGTCCAGGGTGGAGATCAGGTCCGAATGGTCACCTCGGATATCCAGCGGTCCGGAAACAGACCGGCAGACCAAATTCAGCACCATTGGATACCTGGTGCCAGACTGCACCGGATATTGCTCCAGAGAGTAAAGAAGCCCATTGGCGCTGGTGGCGTTGAACACGCGGCCGCCAGCGGTGGTGGCGCCATAGCATGTGCCGGCGGCGCCATGCTCACCATCACCTGGGATCATGCTCACCTGATGTTCGCCATTGGCGCCCATCTCGTCCAGATACTCGGCCACCTCCGTGGAGGGTGTGATGGGGTAATAACCCATCACGTGAAAGTTCACATGAGATGCGGCCAAAGAGGCCATTTCGTTGCCGGACCTGAAATCCACCACCTGCGCGGCGGAGCCTGATTTGTTCCCCTTTTCCATCGTCTTGGTTTCGGAGCTCATCGAAAATCCTTTCCCTGCTTATAAGCCACAACGCGAAAAACCCGGTATGCCGGGTCAGTCCGTGTATCCATCAGCCAAAATTTTCTTGTCCACCTCGTACTCCACCTTGGAGACCAGCGCGTCGAACTTGCATATTTCCACGCACCGCAGGCAACCTTTGCAATGTTGATACTCAATTCGGAATAGCTTCTGGGCTTCCTTCCCCTTCTTGTCCTTCTCCTTGCCCCATACAAAACAGTAATCGGGGCATGTGATATCGCATTCACCGCAGGAAGTGCATTTTCCCAGCAGCAACACCGGAATGTAGCCGGAGCGGGAAACGGTGAGATCCTTATGAATGGAGTTCCCAGGGGTCAACACCGCGCCACCGATGGCCTGATTCATATAGCCGATCTTCTGCCCTTCCAGCCGGAAAGGCTGGGCGGGATATTTTCCGTCCTCCTCGAACTTCTTGCTGGCAAACTCCTTGGCGCCCCGGTCGAACGTTTTTATGTTGGGCGGAATCATCGACGCGTATTTTTTCCCCAGGTTCTTCTTTATATAATCCTTTATCGCCTCGGGGTCGATAAAGCCGGATACCGCCGCCACCGTGCCCAGCAGGGCCGTGTTCACCCGGGTCTTCTCCTCCACGGCGATTTTCATCGCGTCGGTGGTGACCACCGTGCCGGCATGAAGCTTCATGGCGTCCCGAGCCTGGTCCGGGGTCATGGAGGTGTTCACAATCACTATTGTGTCCTTTCCAACACCGGAAATTAGCCCTGGAAAGCCCAGCATGCTCTCCAGAAATATCACCAGCATGTGCGGCTCGGTGACGGGGCTGTTCACCCGTACATTCACCTGCGGGTCGCAAAACCTGACGAACGCTTTTACTGGGCTTCCCTTTTTCTCCGAACCGTAGCTGGAGAAGTTGGATCCGTTGAAGCCCATGCCCAGCACTCCGGCCTCCCCCAGAATCTTGCCGGCCAGATTGGCTCCAAAGCCCCCGATTGATTCCATCCTGATCTCGTAGAATCCAAGATCGTTGACAGTCGGTAATTTCACCATTTATTCCTCTTCACTTTAGCCCTAATGCGGCGCCGGGATAGGAGTGATTTAAATTTGTTTAGATTTTTCATTGGGCCTCATTCCCCGGCCTGAGCCTTAATTGTACAAAAGTAAGGATAATAAACCAAACTTTTTCGGATACAAAATCCTTTTTTCTTTAGAATATCTGTTTTGGGCCCCATCCAGCCTCAGGGATATTCGAAATTTATAGCTATTCTATTTCCATGAGGCTTTCCGATCCGGTGTTTTCGCATAAAACATCCTATAGAAATAGAACAATGCGCCCAGGATCACGATAGCGTCGTCTCCCAACCCGAATATAGGTATTACATCCGGCATGGCGTCCAAGGGGACGATACCGTAAACCGCCGCCGCCGCCAAAAGAAGAACCGCTTTCCATCCCCCCCTCGGCCTTTGGCCTGGTTCCGGATTGGCCTGGCTCTCATTATTCATACAGATACGCTCCTTCCTGGCAGATGATACAGTTTTTTTCCAGCCGGCGCACCCCTGAATTCGCCAATTCGCCTAAAGGTCGGCCTGGTCATGGAAATTTTGTTTTATGGCGTAAAGCAAAATGTTATATTAAGCTGAAGCTTTCGAAGAGATTTCTTTCCGAGGCGTTGCTTTTCCATGATTGCCATAAAGCCAGATATCAGGATAGCCTAAGTTCATGAGCATTGATAAAACATTGATTGTCGGAAAGGATATGGATTCGTCCAAATCCTCTTCTGCGTCCAAGAGCGACTATATAGAAATCGAGCCGGGAGCGATACTGGCCACCAGGTACAAAATCCTCTCCAAGCTCGGCGAAGGCGGCATGGGCGTGGTGTATATGGGCACTGATACTCAGCTGAACCGCTCGGTGGCCATAAAGCTTTTAAAACGCAATGTCAGCG
>Ga0224495_10002464_pt1 | contig 12033 bp, 7 predicted proteins | sample SF_Jul11_sed_USG_FD_168128 | JGI IMG/M metagenome (GOLD analysis project Ga0224495, IMG submission 168128) | Sediment microbial communities from San Francisco Bay, California, United States - SF_Jul11_sed_USGS_4_1 | ecosystem: Environmental > Aquatic > Marine > Sediment | place: USA: California... | reverse complement strand
GGAAGATGTGCGCGGAATTGAACAGCCGGTCGGTATGCTCCCGCAAACGAAAGATTGCCGTACCTTTGGCTGCCCGGTAAGCACGCAGTCCCTCAAATACGCCCATGCCGTAGTGCAGGGTATGCGTAAGCACGTGAGTGGTGGCATCGCGCCATGGCACGAGCTTGCCGTCATACCAGATAAAGCCGTCGCGGTCTGACATCGACATAGTGGGATTCCTTAGGAGGGTCGGTTGCAAAGCACGGATTCTAGCGTTTCCCAGCAGATTTATGAAGGGGCGAGCAACGAAATTGATGATATCCGGTTTTATTTGTGCTTGATGGTTTTGTTTACTCTGGCCGTTTGCTCGCTAAATGAGTTATGATTATCTGCCCCATTAGTGTTGGCTTAACAACTCAAATTCAGAATGAGGCTTGGACGAATGGCTATGATTCCTGCAATCACTGAAGAGACCGCGGATACGCAAGAAGACAAGTTGCACCGTAGTCTGCTGGTCTTTGCCGCCGCTTTCATGAATCTTGCGGTAGTGTTATGGCTTGCCATTTACTGGGTGATGGGTGTGCACTTTCCGGCCAACGTGCCATTGATATATCAATTGATTTCGGTAGCCTCGTTAGCCTATTACTTCAAGTCAAAGCGATTCGAGCCGTTTCGCATGGTGCAGTTGAGCTTGTTCCTGTTTGCGCCCTTCATCATGCAGTGGAGCATCGGAAGTTCTGTTACATCCAGTGGAGTTACACTGTGGGCGTTGCTGGCCCCGGTAGGCGCGCTGGTCGTATCCAGCTGGCGCGAGTCCGTCCCATGGTTTTTCGCGTATATCGTGCTGACGGTCGTGTCGGGGATTTTTGATTATTTTTTGACCCAGGGTGGCCAGACCGAGTTGCAGATGAAAACGATCGGCGTGTTCTTTGCCATCAATTTCGCCGCGATGTCGTCCATCATATATTTCCTGATTCGGCATTTCGTCGTGGAAATGGACAGGATCAAGCACCAACTTGATCAGCAGCACCAGTTGCTGGCAGAAGAGCAGAAAAAATCCGAGCGTGTATTGCTCAACGTGTTGCCCAGCACTATCGCAAACAGGCTGAAGAACCAGGAGGGGCTGATTGCGGATGGCCATGCCGACGTGACCGTGATGTTCGCCGATCTGGTGAATTTCACTCAGCTTACCGAGGCGCTTTCCCCTGACCAGATGGTTGCATTGCTGAATACCATTTTTTCCGGTTTTGATGAGCTCAGTGAAAAATATGGTGTGGAAAAAATCAAGACGATTGGCGATGCTTATATGGTGGTGGGCGGGTTGAACAACAGCAGATCCGATTACACCAACAACATTGCGGATCTTGCGCTGGAGATGCGTGATTTCGTGTCCCACCATCCCGATCTGGCCAGATTCAAGTTGGGCATACACTCAGGTATAGCAACCGGCCCGGTAGTCGCAGGGGTGATAGGCACCAAGCGATTCATCTATGATTTGTGGGGTGACACGGTGAACGTTGCCAGCCGGCTCACCGATGAGGCGCTCGAAGGCGTGATTCAGGTGGACAAGACCACTTACAATCGGATACGGAACGGCTATGCGTTCGAGCCCCCTGCCTCGATACCCATGAAGGGTAAGGGTGACATGATGATGTATCGTCTAACTGCGAAATTGAGCGGTGAAGACGCTGGGACATACAGCGCAACAGGAAGTTTTTATACCCATAAACTATCGGGTGCCAACAAACAACCTGCCCCATAGGCGAGTGCATGCGCTGGTTTCGATTGAGCCCGGAGCGACCCGGCAGGGCGAGATGTTATTGAGACGCATGCGATGCTGGGTCTGGCGCAACTCGCGGTATATCGCTCCGGTCTGCGCGGCAATATCAGCAGGAATGACCCCCAGCTCTCCGGTCAACTTGAGCAAAGCCAGATTCCCGATATTTGCGCACAGTTGCGGGTGTAGATGGGCATATGCCAGCACCAGGTATTGCACTATGAATTCGATATCCACCATGCCCCCGCTGTCATGCTTGATATCGAACAGGCCGCTGTCGTTGGGGTGGCCGTCGTGCATCTTCTGGCGCATCGCCAGTATCTCCTTGCGTAGCGTCGCCAAGTCACGTGGCTGACACAATACCTGTTCGCGGATACTCTCGAATGCCATACCGACCTGATTATCCCCGCAGCTGAAGCGGGCGCGGGTCAAAGCTTGATGCTCCCACACCCATGCATGCTGCATCTGGTATTCGGCAAACGCGGAGATCGAGCTCACCAGCAAACCGCTCGCGCCATTCGGGCGTAGGCGCAGGTCGGTTTCATACAGGCGCCCGGATGAAGTGTAGCTGCTCAGCATCGTATTGATGCGCTGCCCAAGCCGGGCATAGTTTTCCTGCGCATCGGGGTGGGTGTCGTCATAGAGGAAGATCAGATCCAGGTCGGAAGCGTATCCCAGTTCTTTTCCTCCCAGCTTGCCATAGGCGATTATTGCGAATTTTGGTTCGTCGCAATGCCGTTTGCGTACAGTTGACCAACTCAACTTGAGTACATGGTGCAGCATCAGATCGGCCAGGTCGCTGAGATGGTCGCTGAGCGTTTCCAGTGCCAGCAAGCCCTGCAGATCCATCGCCAGCAGATGGAAAGTCTGCTCCTGCTGGACCTGGCGCAGTGCATCCAGCTGCCGTTCGGCGTCCCCGGCGCAGTCGTCCAGTCGGCCAAGCAAATCATCGCCTATCTGCCGCCAATCCGGCTGCAGATACATCTCGCGGGCATCCAGCAACTCATCGAGCAATGCCGGGTGCAACGTCAGATATTCACTCGCCCAACTGCTGGCTGCGACCAGCGTGGCGAGGCGCTGCAAAGCGTCCGGATATTCGGCCAGGAAAGCAAGGTAGGCGGCGCGGCGGCTGATTCCATCCAGCAAGACCAGCAATCTGGATAATGTTGCATCCGGATCGCTGTGCTGCGAACTCAGGGCGATGAATTGCGGGATCAGCTTGTCCAGCCTCTGCCTGCTCAGCTCGGGCAGTTGCCGGTAACGATTCCCGGTGCGCAATTCCTGCAAGCGCTGGGCGCTGTCGGCTGCGGCGTGATAACCCATCTGTTCGAGATGGCGACCCAGTTCTTCTGTGGTGATGTCTTCGCACCATAGTTGCGGTCCTTCCTGGTCACCCTGCTGTGCGCCGAAAATCTGCTCGAACTGCAGGCTGACAAGCGTGCGATGGCGATCAAGTTCATTCAGCAACGCAGAGTAATCCGGGAATCTCATTGCATCGGCGATGATTTCCTGATCTTCACTTTTTTCCGGTAATTCCTGAGTTTGCTGGTCATCCAGATATTGCAGCCGGTGCTCCAGATTTCTCAGGAAAACATAAGCTGTATCGAGATAGGTAGCCACTTGATCGGACAGTTGTCCGTTTTCCTTCAGTTGTTGCAATACTTGTTGGGTGGGGCGTATACGCAGCTTGGCTTCGCGCCCGCCTCGTATCAGTTGGAATACCTGCGCGGTGAATTCGATCTCGCGGATTCCGCCGGGGCCAAGTTTAATGTTATTGAGACGCTCGCGGCGTTGCACCTCATGGCGGATTTGCGTGTGCAGGCTGCGCATTGAATCAATGGCGCCAAAGTCGAGATACTTGCGGTATACGAACGGATGTATCAGTTGCGTCAGCTCGGCGATCTGCAAACTGCCGGCAGGTGCGATGACGCGCGCCTTGATCCAGGCATAGCGTTCCCATTCTCGCCCTTGGCTGAGCAGGTATTCTTCCAGTGCAGCAAAGCTCATTACCAGCGGACCGCTGTCGCCGTAGGGACGCAGCCGCATGTCAACGCGAAACACGTAACCATCGGCCGTGGGCTCGTTGATCAGGCTGATTAGCCGGCGCCCCAGCCGGGTAAAAAACTCGTGATTGCTTAATTTCTTGGGGCCATCGGTTTCTCCGTCCTCTGGATAAACAAAAATCAGATCAATGTCGGATGAAACATTCAGCTCGCCTCCACCCAATTTTCCCATGCCAATAATCAGTAACTCCTGCGGCTTGGCACTTGCTTCACCCACAGGAGTGCCAAACTGCACCCGCAGGGCATCCATCAAACAAGCCTGAGCCGCTTGTACGCATTCCTCGGCTAGCGCTGTCATGACTTGCATTACCTCACTCAGGTCGGCGAGTCCATTGAGATCGCGCAGAATCAGCTTGACCATTACCTGCTTGCGCAGCCTGCGCACCGCTCGGGTCAACTCGATTTCATTGGATTGATTGAGACCGGACTGATGCAACAATCCCTTGATTTCATCACGGTTGCAGGGGGTGGAATGATTTTCCCGCAGCCAGTTCAGTAACGCCGGATCCGATTCGAGCATCTGCCTGGCATAACGGCTGCATTGCAGTGTTTTTTGCAGCATGGAATCCAAGGTTGCAGGTTGCGAGCTCGCGGTATTCATAATTTATTAGCACAAATCGTGAGGGTTTTCACATCGTAGTGCAGATAGTTTGCTGTGTTCATGATTGAAGCTTCAAGTTAGAATGCTCATTGTCTTCTGATTAGCTGCCAGTCGCCAGCCGTTCGTAAAATCTATTTTTGGCGAGCGAATGGTGAGCGCAGAATGGCATCTTATCGACTTGCAACTAGAATCCACTCACAACTCATGCTGAATTCACTTGCTATCCGCTTGCTATGGCGCAGCTTTAACTGGCTGACGCGGTTAACCATCGTAATAGCTGCAACCATCGCCGTGCTGATCGCTTTGACTATCATTGCCCTGCGGCATTATGTGTTGCCAGATATCGAGCAGTATCATGACAAAATCACCGCCTCCCTGACAAGCGCTATAGGCAATACCATCACTATCGGCAAAATCGAGGGGGATTGGCAGGGTTTGCAGCCACGCCTGAAATTTACCGATATACGCGTATTAGATGAGCGGCAGCAACCAGCTTTCGAATTGCCGGATATCAGTGGCAGCGTTTCATGGATGTCGTTGTTCAGCGCCGAGCTGAGGTTGGCCAGCCTTGAGATTGTCCGGCCTGAATTGCTGGTACTCCGCGATGCTAAAGGGCATTTTTTTATCAACGGTATTGCCCTGTCCAAGCATGGTGGCGAGCCAAATTTGGCTGACTGGTTGTTGCATCAGTCGCACATGGCGGTGCGCGATGCTCTCATCGTATGGGTGGACGAACGGCGCGCTGCACCGCCGCTGGTTCTGCAACAGGTCAATTTGCGCATTGAGAGTTTTTTTAGTCGGCACCGTTTTGCATTGCGCGCGCTGCCGCCTGAGGAGCTTGCTACCCCGCTGGATGTACGCGGGGATATGCAAGGTTCAAGTTTTGATGAGCTCAGCGATTGGCGCGGACAGATATTTACTCAGCTGGATTACACCGACGTGATGGCTTGGCGGCCATGGCTGGACTTGCCCGGCGAATTCAGCCGCGGGCGCGGTGCGCTACGTGGCTGGCTGGGCATCAAAGACGGCAAGGTGTCACAGATCGCCGCTGACTTGGATCTGCGCGATGTTGTGACCAAACTGGCCAAGGATTTGCCGGAGTTGGCGATGCTTGAATTGCGTGGTCGCGCCACATGGCAAGCGGATGAGTACAGCCTCGAGATTTCCACCAGACAATTCTCGATGCGCATGCAAAATGGAGTCAGGTTGTTACCCACGGATTTTTACCTGTTTACGGAGAGAGATGGAAATGGGCAGCTAACCGGCGGTGAGCTGCGTGCCAACCAGCTGGAATTGGAGACTCTCTCCGGTCTGGCTAAATATCTGCCGCTGGAAACCGGGATGCGTACCCGGCTGGATGAGTATGCCCCTAACGGGAAATTGTCCAGTCTGTACGTGCGCTGGCAAGGCGTGCCTGAAAACCCGGATAGCTATAATATCAAGGGCCACTTTGAAAATTTCGGGTTGCATCAGGTTGGCAAAATGCCGGGTTTTTCAGGTCTGACCATGGATGTGGATGGCGGTGATGCGGGAGGCAGGATGAGCTTTAATTCGCGTCAGTTGAAGGTCGACGCACCGGATGTGATGCGCGAACCTTTGACATTTGCCACGCTAACCGGTCAGGCCGGCTGGCAACACAAACGAGGGGAGTGGTCGGTCAAGGTCGATAATATTTCCGTCGCCAATCAGGATCTGGCGGGTAATTTGTATGGAAATTATCAAACGATTGCCGGAACCCGGGGCGTGCTGGATCTGACCGCCAAATTGACACGTGGAGATATCAGGAGTGCCGCCCGGTATACCCCATTGTTCGCGTTGCACAGAAAGGGGAATGATTGGCTGAACGGCGCCCTGTTGGCGGGGCACACGGAGGATTTGCGCATACGCATCAAGGGCAATCTGAGCGATTTTCCGCTGGATGGTACCGAGGATGTGTTATTCAAGATTGGCGGGCATGCACGGGATGCGGTAATTGAATTTGGCAAGGATTGGCCGAAAATTGAAAATATCACGGGTGAATTTTTGATCAACGGCAACAGGCTGGAAGTTAATTCAACCTCTGCGACCATGCTCGGTGCGCGCTTGCAGAACTTGAGCGCCACTTTGCCGGACATGATGAGCGAAGATTTGCCGCTTGAAATAAGAGGGGAAGCACAGGCGGCCAGCAAGGTATTCCTGCAATTCATTCAGCAAAGTCCAGTGCGTGGCTACATAGATGGTGTTACCGACAGAATATCTGCCAGTGGCAGCGGTCATCTGGCGTTATTCGTGCGCATTCCGTTACTGGGCGGCAAGCCAGTGCAAGTTTCCGGCAATATCAGGGTGCAGGATAACGATATTGACCTTGGTGAAGGTGTGCCTTGGTTGCGTAACACTCGTGGTGTGCTGTCGTTCACGGAATCGGGTATACAGGCCAGCGGTTTGTCGGCGGAGATTTTGGGTGGGCCGGCTACCATCAGTATGCAGACCGTCAACACCGGTACGGTGCATGCCACCGTGCAGGGACGCAGTGACCTCGATGTCTTGCGCGAAAAAGAACCTCATCCGATGCTGAATCACCTGCATGGTGGCGCGGAGTGGGGTGCTGATATCAGTGTAGTGAAAAAATCCGCACAAGTGATTGTGAAATCTGATCTGAAGGGCATTCGATCCAATTTGCCGGAACCTTTTGTAAAACAAGCCGACGAGGTGATGCCGATACGCGTAGAGAAGAGAAGCGGCGCCAATGGTCTGGATGTCATTACCGCCCAGTTGGGCACACTGGTCAATGCACGGTTGGAACGAGGCGAAGAAAGCGGCATGAAGGCCATCAAGCAAGGCGTTATCGAATTGGGGAGTGGTGCAGGTACCTTGCGCATGCAGGATGCTATGAGAGGCAAAAATGGCGTGTGGCTGGTAGGCACCTTGCCTGTCCTGTCGATACAAGGATGGGAATGGTTGGCAGGAAATTCAGGAAAACCGGGGCTGGCCCTGCAGATCGGTGGAGTCAGCCTGAATATCGGTAAGCTTGTTGGCTATGGGATGGCCGTCAACAGCCTGCGTATCGATGCTGCAAAACGCGGCGATGCATTGGCTATGCAGCTTGCCAGCAGTTTGCTGGACGGGGAGGTGATATGGCAGCCGCACGGATATGAAACCGGCGGCAAGCTCAGCGCACGCTTGCGCAATCTGCACTGGGTGGCTGACGAACAGCCATCGCTATCAGACAAACCCGGGGCTCGGCTACCACAAGGTATGGATGAGAAAAAGGGCGATCTTCATCCAGGCGGTTTGCCCGCACTTGAGATTGCAATCGAAAATCTGCAATTTAAATCCAAGCAAATCGGCCGGTTCGAGCTGGTCGGACACCCGGAAGGCAATGATTGGCGGATGCGCAGGCTGCGCTTTACCAACCCGGATGGCTCGCTGATGGGTGAAGGGGTTTGGTACGGAAGCGCGCCCAGCACAGCTAAAGACGAAGCGGAAATATCTCCGGCCGGGATCGGCCGAGACACCACGCAAAGCCAGATCAATCTGCTGTTGGAAATCAGCGATGCCGGAAAAATATTGGCTCGCTCCGGCTACCCGAATACTGTCAAGGGCGGCAGTGGGAAGCTGGAGGCGAATCTGTCATGGCCAGGCTCGCCGGGAAAATTCAACTATGCCAGTTTGAACGGCACGCTCAAGCTGGATACCGGGAAGGGACGCTTCATCAAAATGGATACCGGTGCCGGGAAATTGCTTAGCATCCTTAGCTTGCAAGCACTGCCCAAACGCATTACGCTGGATTTCAATGACGTATTTAGCGAAGGCTTTCAATTCGACAATATCAACGGCAAAGCGTCGATCAAGAGCGGTGTGCTCGATACCCAGGATTTTCATATTGATGGTTCTTCTGCCAAGGTAACCATGAAAGGCTATGTGGATCTGAACAATGAAACCCAGAACTTGCAGGTGAGGATATTGCCCACCGTGGGAGACAGCGTGTCACTGGGAGTGGCGATTGCCGCAGGCCCCGTTGTGGGTATCGGTGCGCTCATCGTCCAAAAGGCAATGGGTAATCCGCTCGATAAGTTGGCATCATTTGAATACAATGTGAGCGGTACTTGGAGCGACCCAAGTGTGGTCAAGGTTGGAGGAACCCAACCGAAGCAAAATAACATTAGTGAATAGGAACAGAATCATGCCCATAGGCGATAACACGCAGCGACGCATCGCCGCGCAAATTAACGCATTCAAGGTTGCCGCAATTCAAATGGCTTCCGGCCCGAATGTGGCGGGCAACATCAGCGAAGCGCGCCGCCTGATCGCCAAGGCTGTAGAGCAGGGCGCACGGCTGGTGGTATTGCCGGAATTTTTTGCCATCATGGGCACGACTGACCAGGACAAGGTCAAGGTGCGCGAAAAGGCCGGGCAGGGCCCGATCCAGGCTTTTCTCAGCGAAACTGCGCGCCAGCACAAGATTTGGCTGGTGGGGGGGTCGATCCCGCTGGAGGCAAAATCTCCGGACAAGGTGCTGAACAGTTGCCTGGTGTACGATGAATCCGGGGCGCAAGTGGCGCGCTACGACAAGATCCATTTGTTCAACCTGGAGTTGGGCAACGAAAATTATGACGAAGCGAGAACCATAGAGCCGGGCAGCCAGGTGGTCATGGTGGACAGCCCGTTCGGGCGCATCGGCCTGGCCGTCTGCTACGACTTGCGCTTCCCCGAGCTGTTCCGCTCGATGAAGAATGTGGACATCATCGTACTGCCCTCCGCATTTACCGAGACCACCGGCAAGATGCACTGGGAGGTGCTGGTGCGCGCACGCGCGATTGAAAACCTGTCCTATGTGATCGCCGCCGCACAGGGCGGATACCACGTGAACGGGCGCGAGACGCATGGCAACAGCATGATCGTCGATCCATGGGGCAGGGTGCAGGACAGGCTGCCACGCGGCTCCGGCGTGGTGATGGGAGAGATCAATCCGTCCTACCAGGCCAGCTTGCGCAATAGCCTGCCGGCGCTGACGCATCGCGTTCTGTACAGCTGCGAACAATGAGCCGCGCTCAGCAGGGCAAGGCCATCGATACGCTGTTTGCCACCGCGCAAAGATCATTGCTTGCGCCCTATTCGATAGGCACAAACCAGATCGGAAAGGTGTTCGCCAGCATGATGGCCCACCGTCTCGACTATGCCGACCTGTATTTCCAGTACAGCCGCGCGGAGAGCTGGTCGCTGGAAGAGGGCATCGTCAAGTCCGGCAGTTTCAACATCGACCAGGGCGTAGGCGTGCGCGCGGTGAGCGGCGAGAAGACCGCCTTTGCCTATTCCGACGACATCAGCCTGAACGCGCTGAACAGCGCCGCCCAGGCTACGCGCGCGATCGCCCGGCAGGGCGGCACGCAGACTGCGCCGCTGCTGCGACACGGTTCGCGGCGCGAGATCTATCTTCCGGAAGACCCGATCGCCAGCCTCAGGGATGCGGACAAGGTCGCCATGCTGGAGCGCATCGAAAGCTATGCGCGCGCACTCGATCCGCGCGTGGTGCAGGTGATGGCCAGCCTGGCCGGCGAATATGAAGTGGTGATGGTGGCGCGCAGCGACGGCCTGATGAACGCCGACATCCGTCCGCTGGTGAGGCTGTCGATCACCGTCATCATCGAGAACAACGGCAAGCGTGAGCAGGGCTCGGCGGGCGGCGGCGGACGTTTCGACTACGCCTATTTCGACGACGCGATGCTGCGCAAATATGCATCTCAGGCGGTACACCAGGCGACGACCAATCTGGATGCGGCGCCCGCACCGGCGGGCAACATGACCGTCGTGCTCGGCAATGGCTGGCCCGGCATCCTGCTGCACGAGGCGATAGGACACGGCCTTGAGGGCGACTTCAACCGCAAGGGCAGCTCGGCATTCTCCGGGCGCATCGGCGAACGCGTCGCGGCGCAAGGCGTCACCGTCGTCGACGATGGCACGCTGGCCAGGCGGCGCGGCTCGATGCAGATGGACGACGAAGGCAATCCCACCCAATGCACCACACTGATCGAGAACGGCATCCTCAAGGGCTATCTGCAGGATACGCTCAACGCGCGCCTGATGGGCGTGCCGGTCACCGGCAATGCGCGGCGCGAATCCTACGCGCACCTGCCGATGCCGCGCATGACCAACACCTGCATGCTCAACGGTGACAAAGACCCGCAGGAGATCATCGCCTCGGTGAAGCATGGCCTGTATGCGGTGAATTTCGGCGGCGGGCAGGTGGACATCACCAGCGGCAAGTTCGTGTTCTCCACCGCCGAAGCCTACATGATCGAGGACGGCAAGATCACCCATCCGGTGAAAGGCGCGACGCTGATCGGCAACGGCCCGGACGTGCTCACGCGCATCGCGATGATAGGCAACGACATGGCGCTCGACCCCGGTGTCGGCACCTGCGGCAAGGAAGGCCAGAGCGTGCCGGTCGGCGTGGGGCAGCCGACCGTGAGGATAGATGGGCTGACGGTGGGCGGGACGGCTTAGGTTAGGGTTGCGGCTCCTCTTGCTGTCGTAAATGTATCTGGACAAGCTAATTTTTGAATATTACAGTTATCGCCATGTTCAGTGCCCGTTTCTAACTTCCTGTCATTATTTCCAGCCACACGAAGATTCGTATGGTTGAACGTGATATCAGCGAAGCGATGTTGCTTGAGGTGATTGATTTCGGAGAGGCGCGTTACAAAGATGCCACGCATCTTTGGGCTTTCAAGGAGTTTCCAGAACGGCACGACAATTTGCTATGTGCAGTACTGGTGCTGGAGGATCATGTTGTGGTTAAAACAGTCATGCACCATTTTGAGGTTTTGTAGGAGTTAAACATGCACACAACTTATTTTGATGAAGACGACATTCTTGTGATCCGCTTGTCAGACAAGCCTATTACGCGCGAAATATCACAAAACTGGAACACGCATATCAGCTATGCCGAAGATGGCAGTGCGGTGGAAGTGGTCTTGCTGGAAGCGCGTGCCAATGGCGCATATCCATTGGAAATACAACATGCGCGGGCGGCTTGATTGCTTAACCGAATGAGTTTTAAAAAGTCTGAGACTTTAACAATGCATCCAAGAGTTGTCGCAGTCACTGCCCAAGACGATCACACGCTGCTACTCACCACTACCAACGGTGAAATACGCCATTTTGATATGACACCATATCTGGGTTATCCGGTATTCGAGCCGCTACGCCAAGTTGAATAATAGGGGTCAGACTGAGCTAACCCGGGTTTCACGGACACTTCAATAGGAGCGTGGTGAGGTATCGAACCACTTGAGCAAGCCCTTCGATACCTCAGCAAGTAATAGGGGAATGCTGTCCCCTATTATTATGTCCTCTATTATTATTTTAATAAGTAGAATGTTCAATAACCAGTAGATCAAATATCTTCAAAAACTAACAACAAGGAACAGGGGGCTATTATGAGAAGGTTGCACATCAGCATTTCGGGTTTAATCGTGGTAGTCGTTTTGGCTTTGGTGTCAGGTTGCGGTGGTAATGCACCGGCTCCAGCACCGGCTCCGAGGGTGTAAGAAATTTTGTGTAAACGGTCATTTGGCAGGAAACTGCCGCAACTTTGAAAGGAGTCGCAATGACCGCAGCAAAAACACTACCCC